>Ga0181573_10002291_pt1 | contig 17909 bp, 12 predicted proteins | sample 101ome_25_FD_148643 | JGI IMG/M metagenome (GOLD analysis project Ga0181573, IMG submission 148643) | Coastal salt marsh microbial communities from the Groves Creek Marsh, Skidaway Island, Georgia - 101409BT metaG (spades assembly) | ecosystem: Environmental > Aquatic > Marine > Intertidal zone... | reverse complement strand
AAGGTGAAGAAGGTGAAGAAGGTGAAGAAGGTGAAGAAGGTGAGGAAGAAGAAGGCAGTTATACTTATGGGCCATGGCCCACACAAAACCTGGCCAGGTTTTGCCCTCGCACTAGAACTCTTATCCGTCAGTCACACACGCTGCCCTGTGAGTGAGCCAACCAGTCGATCAGTCGATCAGTCGATCAGTCGGTCAGTCGATCAGTCGGTCAGTCGCCACGCAGTCAGTGCCATCCCTTCATCATGCTCACGAGCAGTCAATCCTTGCGTTCAAACTTTGCGCGCAAATCCTGTCACGCTTCCCAGGTACGTGCGTGTCTGTTGTTCCCCTGTCTGTCTCGGTTTCGTGCATGTGTGGCATTGCGTCTTGGTGGCCGTGGCCGTGGCCGTCGTCGCTGGGACGGACCTGCGCGTTCTCTCACTCGACGTCTCACCACGACGTTCGCCTTCGACTCGGCTTTCAGGGGAGGTCTCCCTCGACGACGGCTGTGTCGGTGCGTGCTGTGGCGTCGCAGCCATATGGGCGTGTGTGGAACTTCAGCGCGGGGCCGGCGTGCCTGCCGCTGGATGTCCTGGAGCGTGCGCAGGATGAGTTGCTCAACTGGGGGGGCAGTGGGGTGTCTGTGATGGAGATGTCGCACAGGGGGAAGGAGTTTCAGTCGATCATTGCCAAGACGGAGGGTAATCTGAGGACGTTGTTGGGCGTGCCGGACAACTACAAGGTTCTGTTTGCGCAGGGGGGGGCGTCGACGCAGTTTAGCTGTGTGCCGCTCAACCTGACGAGGACGGAGAGCGACGTGGTGGACTATATCATCACGGGGTCGTGGAGTAAGAAGGCGGCGGCGGAGGCGAAGAGGTATGCCAAGGTGAATGTGGCGGCGACGGGGGACAATGCGTCCGTCCCGCCGGCGGGGACGTGGGGGCTGTCGGACGAGGCCAAGTACGTGCACTACTGCGATAATGAGACCATTCAGGGGGTTGAGTTTCAGGTGCCGCCGGCGGTGGGGGACAAGGTCCTCGTGGCGGACATGTCGTCCAACTTTTGCAGCAAGCCGGTGGACGTGAGCAAGTTTGGCATCATCTACGCCGGGGCGCAGAAGAACATCGGGCCGGCCGGAGTGACGATCGTCATCGTTCGGGAGGATCTTATTGGCAATGCCAGGGATATCACGCCGACCATGCTCGACTACAAGACGCTCGCCGACGAGAACTCCCTGTACAACACGCCGCCGTGCTGGTCCATCTACATGTGCGGCCTCGTGTTCGAGAAGATGATCGAGGACGGCGGTCTCTCCGCGATTTACAAGCATAACAAGTCCAAGGCGGGCATTCTGTACGATATTATCGACCAGTCGAACGGGTTCTACCAGTGCCCGACCGAGCACTCGGTCAGGTCGCTGATGAACGTGCCCTTCACGATCCCCAAGTCGGCGGACCTCGAGAAGCTCTTCATCGAGGAGGCGTCGAAGAAGGGCATGGTCCAGCTGAAGGGACACAGGAGCGTCGGCGGTATGAGGGCGTCCATCTACAACTCGATGCCGCACGACGGCGTCGTCGCCCTCACCGAGTTTATGCTGGAGTTTGCGGAGAAGCACGCCTGATGGTGATGATGATGATGATGATGATGATGATGATGATGATGATGGTGGTGATGATGATGATGATGATGAGCGTGGTGGCTGTCGTGTCTACTGTTATAGTTATCGTATATCCGTATCATTCTTCAGTGTTGTTGTTCATCATGGCGGTGGTTTGATTGATCTCGTGGTGGTGGTTTGATTGATCTCGTGGTGGTGGCTACGTTGCGGGCGTTGTGGGCGTTGTGGGCGCCAGGTTCTCGCGAGTCTGCGCATCAAGAGCAGGGCTCCGCCCCGGGATCCAGATGGTCCAACATGGGGTTGTCCTTGCTGAACCACGCCTTCATGTATTCGCAGTTGGACGGGGAGATGAGCGCCCCGGGCTCGCTCGAGCACTCGTTGAACACGGGACACACGCCGCACGGGATGCTCGTCAGCGCGGGCCTCCCCACCTTCGGCCACCGCGACTTCCGGAACCGTTCGACCCGCTCGCCGGTGTCAGGATCCTTCACGGTGATCTTTTCCAGCTCGACTTCGTAGCAGAGCACCTTGAGGACCTTGTGCACGTCCTCCAGCTCGAGCTTGGCGTGGAACGCGTGGGACTCGACCACGTCCCGACACACCTTTTCCGCACTCACCGGCGCAGAGGCTTTCAACACAAACGTTTTCACCACCTGCTGCAGCTTGCTCACGAACTCCTCGTCGATCTGCTGATTCTCCCCGTACCAGGGGCCGCCCGTGATCTCCTTGGCCGGCTCGAGCGTGCTCAGGATGTACACCTTGCGGCTGGCATTCTGCACGCTCTTGATGGCCTTGATGAGACCACGCTCCTCGAGGTTCTTGATGCTCTTCGAGATCTTGGCCTGCGGCAGGCCCGTGTGCGTCTTGATCTCCCGCGTCCACACGCCCAGGCGATCTCGAGTCTCAATCGTCTGGTACACGAGCATGTCCTCCGTCGAGAGCCCCTTCATCTTGACGGCCTCCTCCTGGGCAATCGGCATATATCGCGGGTTGGTCAGGTCGCCCATCAGCTGGATGAGCGACCTCTCGATGAGCGTATTGTATGCAGTCATTCGGTCGTTGATCTGCGAGCCCGGGAAGAGGGCCTGGACGTCGGCGTCCGTCATGCCGCCCTCTCTGTCTCTGATCGACTGGAGGATCTTGCCCATGAGGTCCCCGTCGACCGTCGTCATCCTGGCGTCGTGCGTGGAAAGGCGGTGGCGTCGGTCTTCGGACTTCGGCTTCGGTCTTCGGTCTTCGGTCTTCGGACTTCGGTCTTCGTCGCTCAGTGAGTCTGCCTGGGCATGCGCACGCTGAAAATGCAGCGCAGCGACGTCCGGCGCTCGCCCGTGCACTCGCTCGTGTCAGCGATGTCTGGATAGGGTTCTGGTCGTCACGATGCCGGGACGACGGGGTCGCGTGTTCTTTTTTCTCACTTTCCCGATCGGGAATTCTCGAATTCGAAATACTCGGCCATCGCCTTCGAGCTTCGTATTTGAATTCAGGACGATATGGAGGCCAACAACAACCCTCCCTCTCCGCTGTCCGCTCGTACGTTCCCTTCCCTCTCTGCGAATTGCCTCCTCCTCCTATCTGCGACGAAATTCGGGGATCGAAATTTGAAATCTCGGTCGAATCGGTCGACCCACCGCTCACTCGTACACGCTCGCGCTCGTCCACCCTTGCGTTCACGCTTCGCACTTCACAGGCCAGCACTCTGGCTCCCAGACGCCGGCCCCGTCCTCCGCCGGTGGCGGGGGCAGATCGCTCCAGCACACGCAGCATACACATCAGCCGCTTTCCGGCTCTGCCATGCGCACACCCTCCAGCAGGATGGTGCCGGGAGCGTCGTTCTCGCAGTTTGAGAGCGAAGAGGGCCGCCCGGGCAGGTACGGGCGCTCGGGTTCGGTGAGCCTGACTCCGCGGGTCGACCTCGGCTTTTACGGGGGCTACCTGGGCCTCCAGTCCCACGGCGGGGCCCCGGGGTCGGGCGCGCGCCGGGCGAGCATAGCGTCTCTCTCGGATTCGATTGTCGCCAGCGAGGACGTCGACGGCGATCCAAACGCCACGTACATTTGGGGCACCAACTTGACCGTGTCGAGGGTGATGAGTCGGTTCAATGCCTTTATCAAGGGCTTCGAGGAGGAGGATACGGGCGAGCAGAAGTACATGAAACTGTTGATCGAGTCCAGGAGGAGGGGGGAGGTGTCGTACAACATCGACGCGCAGCACATATTTGCGTTCGATCCCACCCTCTACCAGTGGTGCGTGTTTCTTCGCGCGGGGACCGCGCATGCTCTCTGCCACGTGATTCGACGAGCTGCTTCTTCGCGCGGGGACCGCGCGTGCTCTCTGCCACGTGATTCGACGAGCTGCTTCTTCGCGCGGGGACCGCGCGTGCTCTCTGCCACGTGATTCGACGAGCTCACTCGCGCCTCGTGCTTCCCGGTTTGCGCTCGCAGGACGCTCGCGTTTCCGGTCGAGACGGTCCCGATCTTCGACTACCAGTTGGCCCTGATTACCTGCGAGGTGGAGGGTGCCATGGACCCAGAGTCGTTGGACGGGCCCCTGCAGACGCGCGTGTACAATCTGAAGAGCACCAAGGTCATCAGGGACCTTGACCCGTCGGACATCGGGACGCTCGTGTACGTGATGTCGTCGTCGTTTTGTTCCTGTCTTTTTTTCGTTGCTGTCGTCGCTGTCGTCGCTGTTGCTGGGTCGTTGAAACAGGCTCGCGGGCGGCCCCGTCTCCCGCGCTTGCGCAGTCTTGCACCCGCCCACCTCACTCGCCCGTTGCTCGTGCGACAGGTCCGTGTCCGGGATGGTCACGCGCTCGTCTTCAATCATTCCCGACCAGTCTCTCGCGTGCTTCCGTTGCACGAAGTGCAATCACGAGGCCATCACGCGCAACGACCGGGGAAACATTGACGAGCCGTCAAAGTGCCCGAACGGCGCCTGTCAGGCAAAGTTCTCGATGCAGCTGGTCTACAACTGCTCGGCCTTTGTCGACAAGCAGATGGTCAAAGTCCAGGAGGCGCCTAACGATATTCCGGAAGGCGAGACGCCGCACACCGTGACCATGTTCACGCGTCAGGACCTGGTCGACGCCGTCAAGCCGGGAGACAGGGTCAAGGTCGTCGGCATCTACCGCGCACAGCCGGTGCGGGTCAACCCCAGGGGCAGGGAGGTCAAGTCCATCTACAAGACGTTCATCGACGTCATGCACGTGGAGAAGGACGGGTCGCACGATGACCTTTTCTCCATGATGATGGAGGAGGTGAGCGCCGCGGACGGCGCCGTCCCCAACACGTCAAACATGACTGCAGAGGAGGTGCAGGCGAAGAAGCAAAAGTTTCATGAGATTGCCAGTGCGCCTGACGTCTACGAGAGACTCGCGTCGTCGCTGGCCCCGTCCATCTGGCAGCTCGAGGACGTCAAGAAGGGGCTCCTGTGCCAGCTTTTCGGCGGCGTCTCCAAGGCCTTACCGTCGGGAAAGACGCGCGGCGAGATCAACGTGCTGCTCGTTGGAGACCCCGGCGTGTCAAAGTCACAGATTCTCAGCTACGTCCACAAGCTGGCGCCCAGGGGCATCTACACGTCTGGCCGGGGCTCGTCCGCAGTCGGTCTGACCGCCTACGTCACCAGGGACCCCGAGACCAGGGATATGGTGCTCGAGAGCGGAGCCCTCGTCCTGTCCGACAGAGGCATCTGTTGCATCGATGAGTTCGATAAGATGAGCGACGCGGCGCGGAGCGTGCTTCACGAGGTCATGGAGCAGCAGACGATCTCGGTCGCCAAGGCGGGTATCATCGCCACGCTCAACGCCAGGACCTCGGTCCTCGCCTGCGCCAACCCCGTGGGCTCTCGCTACAATCCATCGATGTCGGTCGTTGAGAACATCCAGTTGCCGCCGTCTCTGATGTCCCGCTTCGATCTGATCTACCTGATGCTAGACAAGGCCGACGAGCCGACGGACAGGAGGCTGGCGAGGCATCTTATCTCGCTCTATGGGGACCCAAACGCCATCGGATCCAGCACGAGCGCGCCCGTGCCGATTGAGCTCCTCAGAGAGTACATCGCGTTCGCCCGCGCAACGTGCAATCCCAAGCTGACGCCGGAGGCCGCGCAGAAGCTCGCCAATGCCTACGCCGACATGCGCGCCTTGGGCATGAGCAGGAAGACGGTCAGCGCCACGCCGCGCCAGCTCGAGTCACTCATCCGATTGTCCGAGGGCAGCGCCAGGATCAGGCTCTCCGAGTGGGTCGAGGAGCGGGACGTCCTGGAGGCCGTTCGTCTGATGCAAGTGTCGATGCAGCAGGCCTCGATCGACCCCAAGACGGGGCAGATTGACATGGACGTCATCCAGACGGGGGTTTCGGCAGCCGATAGGACGGCACGTGTCCATCTGGCTGCGATGATCAGGGACATCCTCGAGGCGAAGAACGCCGGCAACCAGGGCGTCAGGATCGCCGACCTCGTCGACACGCTCGCCAGCGCGGGGTCCAGGGTCTCCGACCGGGACGTGGAGAACGCCCTGAGCCTCGAGCTCCAGGGCGAGGTGCGCGTCCGGGAAGGCAAGGCAATCCTCCTTCGGTAAGATGTATTCGGATGCAATGATGATCGGCTCGACCCGTGCCTTGACGGAGAAGTTGTCGCCGTCGTCGAAACGCTTCGTCGTCGCAACGCTCCAACGCGCGCTGTCATCACTCTAAAGATCCATACTCTCTCGAGAATCGCCATCCATAGCGACGAATCGCCGACGTCAGAGTTGCAAAGAAGAGATCTTGACTAAGAAGGAATCTTTGCGAACGCAGCGTTACGCCCTCCACGACGCAGAATGAAGATCGCTTGCATTGGTACGTTCGTTTGTTGCACCAATGACGCTTGCAGGCGGCGCGGGAGGGGCGGTCAGTGACGTAGAAGCTCCCCGTTCTTCTTCCCAGATCGCGAAATTTGCCAGCGACCCTGGCGACGCCGTTCTTTGAGTTCTTTGTGTTCATCTCGTCGCTCTGCCCGCCGTGATCTCTGTACCGAGTCGTTTTTCCCAACGACGCGCTTTCAGGGGCCTCCTGTCTCGTTCCGGGGGTGAGAACCGGGCGGTTGGCTCCGACGGGTGGGAGGAGGGGGGACGCCGCGCGCTGCCCATTGCTCACTGGTCTTCGTTGTCGCTGCCACACGCAGGAGCCGGATACGTCGGTGGCCCGACGATGGCCATGATCGCCCTCAAGTGTCCCGAGATCGAGGTCGTCGTTCTCGACATCAACGCGGGCCGGATCGCCGCGTGGAACTCGCCGAGCCTTCCAATCTACGGTATGCATTGCACATCATCACGCGCCCATGCTCCCGTTCGGTGGGGGGTGGGAGGGGCTCTTCTTCCTTGCCTGTCGGCTCTGAACGCCCAGCCAGCCCTCACTCACTTGCTCGTTCCCCTTTGTCTTTCTGCCCAGAACCGGGCCTCCAGGAGGTCGTCGAGGCCGCGAGGGGACGCAATCTGTTCTTCTCGACAGAGGTCGAGAAGCACATTGCAGAGGCTGATATTGTCTTCGTCAGCGTCAACACGCCGACCAAGACGTGCGGCGTGGGAGCCGGCAAGGCGGCCGATCTCACCTACTGGGAGGGCGCCGCGAGGATGATCGCGGCCGTTTCGAAGTCGTCGAAGATTATCGTCGAAAAGTCGACCGTCCCCGTCAAGACGGCCGAGGCCATCGAAAAGGTCCTGAAGCGCAACTGCTCCGACCCGACAGTCGAGTTTGACATCCTGTCCAACCCAGAGTTCCTTGCGGAAGGAACGGCCATCAGCGATCTTACCTGTCCGGATCGTGTTCTGATCGGAGGAAAGGACACCGAGAGGGGAAGGAAGGCCATCGACGTCCTCGCCTCGGTGTACGCCCACTGGATCCCGGAGGAGCGCATCCTGAAGACCAACTTGTGGTCCGCCGAATTATCCAAGCTTACGGCAAATGCCATGCTCGCCCAGAGGATTTCTTCGGTCAACTCAATCTCCGCCCTCTGTGAGGCCACCGGCGCGGACATCCAGCAGGTGTCCAACTCCATCGGGACCGACTCACGGATCGGCCCCAAGTTTTTGAACGCCAGCGTCGGGTTCGGGGGATCCTGCTTCCAGAAGGACATCCTGAACCTCGTCTACATCTGTGAGAGCGTCGGGCTGAAGGACGTGGCCAAGTACTGGGAGTCGGTCGTCACCATGAACGACTACCAGAAGCAGCGGTTCGTGGAGCGTATCATCTCCGCCATGTTCAACACCATCAAGAAGAAGAAGCTTGCCGTCTACGGATTTGCCTTCAAGAAGGACACCGGAGATACGAGGGAGACTCCGGCAATCGACGTGTGCCGCGGGCTGATGGCCGACGGGGCAGAGCTCTGCATCTACGACCCGCAGGTGTCGGAGAAGCAGGTGCGGCTGGACCTTGCGACGCCCAAGTTCGAGTGGGATCATCCCGTGTCCAAGGCATCCCCCGTATCGGACGACGAGTCGGTCGCCATCGTCAAGGACCCCATGGAGGCTGCCAAGGGCGCCCACGCGATCGTCGTCCTCACCGAGTGGGACGAGTTCAAGACGGTGGACTACCAGGCGGTGTACGACTCGATGGTCAAGCCGGCGTTCATCTTCGACGGCAGAAACATCCTCGACCACGACGCGCTCCGTGCGATGGGCTTCATCGTCTACGCGCTCGGCAAGCCGCTGGACGCCTTCATCTTGAACGGGCCCGCAGCGTAGGGGAGGGGGAGACGGAAGGGGGAGACGCACGGGTGGCCAAGAATTCCTCTTCTATCAGTAACGCTTCATTCTTTTGGTACTAGCTTGCGGTCTCTCGTCTCGAACGACGCAGAGCGGGACAGCAGCAGAGCGCGTCTGGCCGTCGACTTTCGAAAAATGGGGAGGCATGCCACGAAGAAGGCCGCGCGGAACGTGGCCGAGATGGGCCTGGACGAGTTGCTCGGGGCGGATGTGCTCGACAGTGACCCGACGAGCGAAGGTCGCGATCCGGTGTTGATGGGGAAGGGGAAGGGGAACCGAGGCGACGAGGGGGAATCCTCTTCGGACGACCCTGTGTCCTCGGACGACGGCTCCTCCGACGTTGAGTTCGACCAGGAGGATATCGAGCGCCTCAAGGAGCAAGATCCGGACTTCTACAAGTACCTGAAAGACACGGATGAGGGATTGTTGGACTTTCGTGACGAGGAAGACGACGACGAGGGGGGCGAGGACGACGACGAGGAAGACGACGAGGAAGACGACGACGGCCGTGCGGCCGACAGTGACGACGATGCCGCCAAAAAAGCATCGGGTGTGATCACATCCGAATCGCTCAAGTCTTGGTGTCAAGCTGCGCAGAAGAATGCGTCCGTAGGTGCCGTCCGCCAAGTCACCCGGCTGTACCGAATCGCGTGTCACTACGGGGACGAGGAAGACCACGACGAGAGCCTGAAGCTGGCCAGTTCTGCGGTATATAATAACATACTGCTATTCATGCTCGGCAAAGCGGACGGCATCTTCAGGAAGGCGCTCGGGATGTCCGCCGCCGACGACGATCCGACAAAGCGGGCGCGGTACACCAAGTACGCGCCATTCGTGCGCAGCTACCTGGGGAACACGCTTCATCTGTTGGACAAAATGACCGATCCGTCCATGCAAGGGTATATTTTGAAGCGACTGCGGCACTCGGTGGCGTTCCTGGGGGACTTTGACAAGATTCGGAGGAAGTTCATCGCCCTGTCGCTCAAAATCTTCTCGTCTGCTGAGGACGAGCCGCGGGTTCAGGCCATCCTTTTCGTGCGCGCGTGTGCCATCACGCTGCCCACGCTCTGCCTCGATCCGTGTCTGAAGGGCGTATACAAGTCGTTCGTGGGGGCCTCCAAGTTCTTCAGCCCGGCGTCCGCCCCGGGCATCCGTTTCATGGCGACGTGCTCGGTGGAAATGTACGGGGTCGACCTGACGGCCACGTATCAGCACGCGTTTGTGGCAATCAAAGGTTTGGCCGGTCAAATGCGGCAGGCGCTGACGAGCAAGTCGAAAGAGTCGTACAAGGAGGTGTACTGCTGGCAGACCATCAACGCGCTCGAGCTGTGGGCGACCGTGCTGGTCGCGCACCCCGTCGATCTTGAGCCGCTGTTCTATCCGTTGACCCAGCTTCTCCTCGGAGCTTGTACTCTAGTTGGGTCACCTTCGTTCATTCCGCTGCGATTGAAGTGCGTGAGGATGCTGAACGAGCTGGCGCGTGCCCGCGATATGTACGTCCCGGTCTCCCCGGTCCTGGTGGAGGTGCTGCAGTGGAAAGACTTGAGCAAGAAGGCCAAGCCAGTTCCGGCGAATTCAATTCCGGACATCAACCTTCGCCTGCGTGTCGGGTCTTCCATCCTGCGGGCGTCGGCATTCCAGGAGGACGTGGTGGACACGACGTACGAGCTGCTGAGCGACCACCTGGCCCAGTGGGGATCCCACCCCGGTTTCTTGGAGATCGCCTACATTCCCTTGCTGCGGTTGCGGGCTTTCGTCAAGTCTTCCAACAAAGACCGGTTCAAGCGCGGTGCGAGGCAGCTTTGTCAGGCGATTTTGGATACCCAGGAGCGGATCGGCAAGGCGAGAAACCGGGCGCAGTTTAGCCCCAAGGATGGATCCAGTATCCAGCAGTTCAGGGCTGATTTAGACTCGGAAGGCCCATCCCCCATAGCTGGACTCGCAAAGTCGCTCGGGGAGCAGGCAGTCCAGCGCATGAAGATGCGCTCGATGGAGGACGTGATGCTGGAGGACGACGACGACGACGACGACGAGAGGGATGAGGCCGAGGGACATCGTGGTGGTCACGTGTATGGTGGCAACGATGAGGACGACGATCGAGATGAGGACGATCAAGACGCTCGCCAGGCCGTCAAGCGTCGCAAAGTCAGTGACATGAGCAGCGAGAGCGACCTGGAGGATTATGAGGACAGAGTCGAGCAGTACCAATTCAGTGATGACGATGATGATGACGATGATGACGGTGATGACGGTGATGACGATGATTGAATGCAACCGAGATCTGGCTCTATGCTGACTCGCTTTGCCGATCCGGAGCGTCAGCCTCGGATCGAGCCTCCATTTCCCGCTCCTCCTCGTCGAGGAGCGGCTGGTAGTAGTCCTTGTGGGCGAGCATGCATTCTCGTAGTGCAATGGTCGCATCTCTGCACGTTTCTGTAAAGTCAGTGTCGTCCTTCCCCCGCTCGCTGTCGACGCACTTGCTCCACGCCTCAAACGCCTCCTTGCACCCGCCGCCCTTCATGAAGATGCAGAACCCGCATGTCTCCTCCTCTTCCCCATCCGACCCATCCGACCCTTCCACGTCCTCCTCGCCCTCCCTGTCGACCCCCGTAGCTTGGTCCGCAGGTGTCCGGGCTTCGCCTTGCCTCTCTTCGGGCTTCCGGAGTTCGCGCGCCTCCGCGTCGCCCTCGTCCTTCTCGGTGCTCTTCGCCATCCTCTATGTCTGTGCGTTTGTTTGTGCACTTGCTGTTACAGCGTACGGAACGTGGCCGGAAGGAGGGATATCCCAATGGGGATGGTGGCCACCAAATTGATCATGATCATGAACACCATCTCCTCCTCCCTCCTCACGAGCGAACCACCGAGGACGAAGGCAGAGCCGCTTCGCGAAGCTTTTGAATCACTCCGGGCATGGGATCTTCCCCTTCGCCGGTGACCTCGACCCACGCCTGGTCCAACATCGGCGACCCGTAGCACCTGGCGTCGTTCTTGAACTGCCACATCGTGCCCGGTCTCCACATGGAGTCTGGCTTGGTCTCGATCTGCTCCAGCATCGGGTTCCGATCCTTATGCACGTAGTTGTACCCCGTCTTGAAGGCCGAGTCGATGTCGGGCAAGCTCACGCACCCCCGCCGGTCGGCCGACAGGCTCGCAGTCGGATCGTTCACCGTCTGTTTGAACCAGTTGTTCAGTTGGCCCCAAACGTAGGTCGGTCGGTACTGTTTCTGCAGGGCGGGGTGGTTCTCGTGCTTCTTGGCCTTGATCTGGGCCGCCGTCACGAGGCGCTTCTCGTCGTCCGGATCGAGTTCGGCCTCGGCCCCCCGGTTGAGGAACAGGTCCTCAAGATTGATTGGGACCTTGGGAGAGACGAATGTCTTGTAGTCCTGGGCGGCTTTGATCCAGTTGACCGTCGACGCGTACAGGACGCCCAGGTCCGCTGCCGCCGTCATGCCCCCGCCGTGACTGACGTCGAGCTCCCTAAGCACGTCACAAAATGCCATGAGTTTCTCCCTGGCATCCAGAGCGGAATTAGCAACCTCCTGAACGCTGCAGGCGAGGCGGATCAGCACCTCTGGAATCTCCCTGAGGGTCTCCTCGTCCCCAGACTCCCTCGAGTTCATCAGGATGGCGAGCGCGTGTTCGGGACTGGTCTCGCTCTGCACGTAGATCGGGACGACCAGTATCGCTGATCCACGGAGCAAACGTTTCGCAATCGACGTCGGCCCGTTCCACAGGTACGAGGCCACCTGGGCGTCCGTCATCTTGCACAGTGGCGGCTCGGCAGTCTGGTTGGGCTGCTTGAGGACCATGCGAACCTTGTCGAGGGTAATGACGATATTCTGGACCCGGTTCATAATGACGCCCTTGGCTTCGGCCGAGGCCGTCGCCTCATCGTACCGCTTCATGGTCAGCAGCTCCTCCTTGAGGAACGTCTCCTCGGCCTCGAGGTACTGGCAGGTCAGCGACGTCCATTTCTCGAGCCATTTCGGGACACGCGTTCCGTCCTCCTGGCTGCCGAGACAGCTCGAGCCGAGGCCGAACTTGCGGAGGCGCGCCTCGTCCGTCTCGTCGAGCGGCTCCGACGCGGCACGGGTGAGGATCACCTGACGATGCAGCATGGTGTGCTTCTTCAGCAAGATCTGCATGAAGGCTTTATTGCCGGTGAAGTACAGGTATGAGCCGCGGCACTGCTGGGTCCCGCAGAGGCAGATGGCCTGCTTGAACTCCTGGAGACGGGCGAGCGCGAGCGTGAGTGGGGAGTTGAGAGGGCAGGGTCAGGCTAGGGGGAAAGTGGATGAGGTGAAATCGACAGCGGGGGCGAGTAGGAGAGGGTCGGTCAAAGGAGAAGCTTCCGGCAGATGGCGGGGAAATGACGAGTCCAAGTCGCACCTTCTCCGATTCGGTCACTGACGAGTAGTCAAACGTGAGCTCCTCGCCCGCGTGTACGTGCCGAAGCGTGTAGACCGCAATCGTCAGCCTGCCATTGCACGACATTACGACGGCCTGGCAGTTGGGCATGCACGAGTGCGACATCCTGGACGCCACGGCGCCCTTGGCGGCCGCGTCGACAAACAGGACATCGTAACCAGCCGGGTCGTCGGTCGGCCTCTCCAAGACGATGTTGTAAAAGTCCGGAAGTTCGCTGCCCGTTATCTTCTTGACGGCGTCCTGAAGCTCAAACCAACGCCATGGCAGGTGGATCTCCCCGAGGTACTCCTCGATGAAGGTGAGTGGTGGGAGGCCCTCGTCGCGCTTGCAGACGAGACCCACGCCCTTCGGATGCAGCCTGAAGTACAGTGGACCGACAAGGTCCAGCTTAGCCTTGACCGCCTTGGCCGCCGCCAGGGACGTGGCCGCCTTGGCATCGCCAGGCTCGGCACTGGACGCGCACTCGATGACGTGGTCCAAGGCACGGTGGAGGTCCCATCCGTCCTTGCCCTGTTTGTTGATCGCCGGGACCAAAATGAGTTCGATCCACTCGGACGCTGCCTGCCGCGCCGCGGCCTGCGCCTCCTGGTCGATGGCCGGCGGCGCGACTGCGGCGGCGGCTTTGACGACGGCGCCGGGGGCACCGTCGGCGTTGACGACCGCGCCGGGGACAGCGTCGGCGTTGACCGCGATCGTGCCGGAGACATCCACTCCTCTCGACTCTGTCAGGGGAGGCGCCTCAACGGTCGCCGGGGCGTGGACCTCGACACCACCGTCGCCGACGTCGCCAGTCACGACGTCGACGAGCCCTTGGGTCGAGCCGTCGCAGTCGACCTGCGTCACCTCCTTCTTGATGCCGGGCTCGGCATCGTGGCCTTCGCCGGACGCACCTCCTGTGACCTCCCTGTCGCGGCCGGCGCGACCGGTGATCTCCATCACGTAGCACCCAAACGCCTGCGACTCCAGTGCCGCATCGTGGATGTTCTTCCTCGTGTAGCAATCCATGCCCCATGAGTCGATCTCATCCACGTCCACCCCGATGCGCACGGCGTTCCTGTTGGACACCGCACGGTTCAGGCAGGACGACGGGTCGCACGAGCAGCTGTCGTTGCATTCCATGTTGCGGGAGAGACAGTCGCACTGGGACACAAAGCCGCCTTTTTGCAGCGAATAGTGCCCCAGGGCCTGCCTGTCCGTACAGTGGCCGCCTGAGCAGCTGCCGAGCTTCTCCGACTTGAGCTTGAGGGCGATGTCCTCCCTGGCAAACTCCTCGACGATGTCGTACTCCTCCAATCGCACGTACGGCCTGGGCTTGAACGGCGTCTTGCGCCATGCCCCGTGCCTGAATGGTTCCTTGTTGAATGCGATCGAGTTGGGCAGCTTGACAGCGGGCTTCTCGGGATCCGTCTGCTGCGCGTAGAACCCCAGTCCGGCAACCGGTCGATTGTTCGATTTTATCTTCTTTGGCTTGGCGAGCCCGAGCAAGTCGACAGACGCCTGGCTGAGGGCGTTGACGAACGCATCGGCGTACCCGACCAACTTGCCCTTCCGGACCCCCGGCTTGTCGTCCAGTAGATACGCGTCCACTGCATCCCTGCACGCCAACTCCGCCGCGGACAAAAATGAGTCTGGATCAGGGAAGCCACCGACATCGAGCACATTGCGGACGTCGTCCAGCGTCGCCCCCATGAGCTGCATGCCCTGACAGGCGCCGTTGTACTGCAGGTTGGACGCCAGTTTTCGCGTCATTTTCGTCATCGAGCCGTAGTTGTCGAGAGGAGCCGTCCCCAAGATGCACGTGATGAGGAGACATAGCTGCGCTTGCGTCGCGGCGTTCCACTTGGCCGGGATGTATTCGACGCCCATGCGCCGCGGCGCGCCGGCGTCTGACTCGGCGCGCTTCCTCCCCTTGCGACCCCGTTTCGATCGTTCCTTGCTCGGTCCCAGTCTCTCTTCCAGCACGTCCTCGTCGACGTCGATACAGAGCACGTCGTCGAGATCGCCCGGTCCAAGAAAGTAGTCCAGCACGGCGCGCTCCGACTCCGATCTAGCCTTCGTGGCCTCGGCAGCCAGCGATTCAATCTCCCCGATGACGCGCTTGACCATCTCAGACGTCGAATCGGGGTCAATCCCCTCGGCGCCAGGCTCCGTCGACCCGGGTCCGCCTTGCGCGTGGGAGAGAGGGACATCCATCGCGGCAGGGACGGCCGAGGGTGCCGTCGCTGTCGCGGGTACCGTGGCGGGTACAGGGACGGTCCCGGGTGCGGTCCAGGGTGCGGTCGCGTCCGCGGTCACAGGGACGGTTGCGACGCCTGCCTCGGGGACGGCAATCGTTCCTGGGGCAGCAACCGCCTCGGAGGGGTCGCCCGCCTCTGGCACTGCGAGCGCGGAGAGAATCACCTGGCAAACGCCCTCGACCGACTTGACGCCACGATCCAGCCCGTCGACCATCCCTTCGACGTCCCACGTCTCGTCATTCCACGCCGACCGCAGACGATCCACGACCGGTCCTGGAAGTCTCCTGAGCGCCGCGACCAGCCCCACCGCGGCCGCGTCGCTCGTGGCCGTCGACCGGCTCTTGTAGAGCCCCGTGGATGCGCCGGGAAGCTGCATCGCGTAATCCGTGGCAACCATGGTGCGTCGACACGGTGTATAGGGAACAGCTGGGAGGCCGCGATTCGATTTGAAATTTGGTGGATGAAAGAGAAGGGGGATCGATTCACTCAGGTTCTCTCGGGCGTTTCACGTACGTCCCACGACGAGGTCGTAGAAGTAGAAGTAGACGGAAGACACAACGCAGCGCGTCCAGAGAAGAACAGAAGAACAGAACAGAACACCGAAAGGGCTCCTCTCTCGGAAAAACCCAAATGAAGTTCTCGGGGACGCTCGTGGAGCTCGGTGTCCAGCTCCTGGAGAGGAGCGTCATCCCGGCATGCCAGAAGACGGGCAAGAAGGCGTGCCTGCTGATTGGCCGGGAAACGATCGCCTTCGTTCAGGACGAGAACGAATCGGGTATGCTGGTGCTGGCTCGCGTCAAGACGGGGCAGCTGTTCGACATGCAGAGCTTCTTGTGCACGAGCAGGACGGATAACTGGATCTGCATTCGCATCTCGCTGGATGTGCTCCTCAAGGCGCTGCGATCGGCGGGCGCGCACGGCGCCGAGCGGGTGGACGTCTCTCTCAAGTGCAGGCCGCTGAAAGCGGCGCCCGGGGGGGCGCCGGTGCCCTTGATCGAGCTACGGTGGAGGAACGACACCATCAGCATTGAGCAGGAGATCCCGATCGAGAAGCCCTGCGTGGTGGCCGAGGTGCGCCGGATCCACGGCATCAGCGTGAAACTGTCGGCAGAGAGCCCGCCGTGCGACTTTTATGTGGATCTGGATCCCATGGAGCTGAAACCTGTGCTCGGCATATTGGACAGCGTGCGGAGCTTCAGCAAGCGGGTGGGGGTGTCGCTGACGCGGGGCGGAGACTTTTGCCTGGTCGCCCACGCGGGCATGTCGCAGGTGGGCGTCAAGTTTCCGATGTTCAACGTGTATAATAAGGACGGGTCCCGGATGATGGGCGGTGCGACGCAGGATGGGCCCCGTTGGGGCGACGGGAGTGGCGATCACGGGCATGCGGGCCTCTGCGAGTTGGAGGTCCAGGTTTCCCATCTCGTTCAGGCGTTCAAGAGCGTGCAGATCACGTCTCCGACGATGATTCTGTGTGGTGTGTCGGACGATGCGGATTTCCTGCACTTGATTCCTTGGTACAAGAAGGACGTCGCGGGATACGCTGAGGGGGCGGCGACGGCCGCCACGTTCGATTTTCGGGTCCCAGCGACGTGTGATTGAATGAGCGAATCAATGAATGAATCAATGAATCAATGAATCAACGAATCATACATAAAACGTCAGACAACGCGCAGCGTCTCGAATTTGAGTTTCATCTCTTCGTACTCGCCCTGCGGGCAGCTCTGCACCACGATGGCGCCCCCGGCGCCGACAAGGACCTCGCCGTCGTTGAAAATCGCCGTGCGGATCACGATATTCAGGTCAAACGCCCCGTTCCAGGAAATATAGCCGATGGAACCCGAGTAAACGCCTCGAGGGCCCCCCTCGATGGCGTCCAAGATCTCCATCGAGCGAATCTTCGGGGCCCCGGTCATGGATCCGCCGGGGAAGGCCGCCCGAATCACCTCGCCCGTCCCAATCGATTCCTTCTTTTGGGCGACAATCGTGCTCACCATTTGATGAACGGTAGCGAACGACTCCAGGCGCATCAGCCCGGGGACACGGACGGAGCCCGTCTCGGCCACGCGGCCGAGGTCGTTGCGCAGCAGGTCGACAATCATGAGATTCTCTGCCCTGTCCTTCTCTGATTCCAGGAGCTGCTGAGCTGCTATTGCATCGCGTTCCGGGTCGTCCGGATGCCTCCGGGCCGTGCCTTTGATGGGTTTGGCCTCGAGGGCGCCTGTGCGCGTCCCCCGCAGGAACCGCTCGGGGCTGGAGCAGCACAGGATCGGGCCACGGGCGGGCGCGTTTGATGGGATTTTCGAAGGCAACGCCGATGAGGTCGATGGGGAGGTCGATGGGAGGGTCGATGGGAGGGTCGATGGGGAGGTCGATGGGGAGGTCGATGGGAGGGTTGACCCGCACGCTGGCGTCTTTGGCGATGGGCTCCGGGCCGTCGTCGTGGGCGCGCCAGGCGTGGTGGCGGCCGAAAAGTCCAAAAATGCTGCGTAGGGCGCCGGGTTGCGGTTCCGAAGCCGCTTGTAAACGTCCCATGGCTCGGCGTCCCCGGGTCTCCTCGGCGATCTGAGCATGTTGGTGAGGCACAGCTCGTACGAGTCGCCGGCGAACAACGACGCCTGGCACCGCTCGACCATCGACATGTAAGCCGCCTGCGGATGCCGCTCGGAAAAGTCGGAGAGCGGCGGAAGCCTGCCGGCGGTAGGCGTGACGGGAGCGTTCGCCGTCGACGCCGCATCTTCGTACAGTTCTTCGCCGTGACTCTGCACCCCGCCGCCCATCCGGCGGCACGCGGCGGCCACGTCGGCCACCCACGCGCGGTGATTCTCGCCACCATAAGGATCGCCGCGATGCGCGCGATTGTCGTTGTCGTCATCGTCGTCGTCGTCATCGTTGTCGTCGCCATTGTGAC
>Ga0181573_10002286_pt1 | contig 17914 bp, 15 predicted proteins | sample 101ome_25_FD_148643 | JGI IMG/M metagenome (GOLD analysis project Ga0181573, IMG submission 148643) | Coastal salt marsh microbial communities from the Groves Creek Marsh, Skidaway Island, Georgia - 101409BT metaG (spades assembly) | ecosystem: Environmental > Aquatic > Marine > Intertidal zone... | reverse complement strand
ACAGCAGACCTTTTCAATAACAACAGAATTCTGATGTTTGCGGTGCCCGGCGCATTTACCCCGGGGTGCTCGATGACCCACCTTCCGGGTTACGTGGTCAACGCGGACAAAATCAAAGAAATGGGCATCGACGGTATCATCTGCGTTTCCGTCAATGACGTGTTTGTCATGCACGCGTGGGGCGAAGCCCAGAACGCCAATGAGTCCATCGTGATGCTGGCTGATGGAAATGGCGAATTTACGCAAGCACTTGGTTTAGAGCTCGATGCAAGTGGGTTTGGCATGGCAATGCGTAGCCAGCGCTACGCGCTGATTGCCGAAAACGGAACGGTCACGCACCTTAACGTTGAAGAAGGCCCCGGCGTAGATGTGAGCTCAGCCGAAAATATGATGGCACTGCTCTGAACGTGAGTGCGCATTAGGGGCCACCCATGCTCTCGAGAATGGCGCACAGCGTAATTTGCGCTTGCGCCTCTCTCGCTTTCAAACCAGCAGTATCCAAATCGTCAGCGCTATCACCACCGCGCCAATGAGATTCAGAATAAACCCCTCCCGCACCATTCTCTGAATCGGTAACTCGCCGGTGCCAAACACCACGGCATTTGGCGCAGTAGCGACGGGTAACATAAAGGCGCAACTGGCACTCATCGCTGCAGGCACCATAAGCCACAGCGGATCGATATCGGCCGTGATGGCGACAGCAACCAAGACCGGCATGAGCAAAGCCGTCGTCGCTGTATTGGACGTCGCTTCAGTAAGAAACGTGACGGAAAGCGCCAATATCAGCATCATTGCAAACACAGGGAGCGCAGTCACCAGCGTGAGCGCCTCTCCCACCTCCGCACTTAACCCAGAGGCGACGAAAGCTCTTGCCAGACAGATCCCGCCCCCAAATAACAGCAGCACGCCCCACGGGATCTCACTCGCCTGTTGCCAAGTGATAAGCGGCGATCCCTTTCGGTCCTTTGCGACAAAGAGCACGATGACCGCCAGCAGCGCCACCGACGCATCGTTGGCCGTGGGCAGATCCAGCCACTGACGCCATCCACCAAAGGGCTCCGCCCGGGTAATCCAGGCCAGCGCCGTAAGAGAAAATATGATGAGAACGCGGCGCTCTCCGCTCTGCCACGGGCCGACCTGTGGGAGCGTGACTTTTAATTCGGGCGATAGTGAACGGGTGACCCACAACCACGCGATCGGCAGCAACACGGCAATAACCGGCACGCCCCACCCCATCCACTGGCTGAAGCTGATAGTGCCTCCGGTATTTTCCTGATACACCTGCAGCACAATCAGGTTGGGAGGCGTACCAATGGGTGTGCCCAATCCCCCAATGCTGCACGACCAGGCCAGCCCCAACAGCAATGGCGCTGCCAGCGCGTCTCGGTCGGAGCACGAAGCGAGCACCGCGAGGGCCACCGGCAGCAACATCAGCGCGGACGCGGTGTTCGAAATCCACATGCTGAGTAAGGCTCCGGCCAACATAAATCCAAGCACGAGACGCCGAGGCTGATGGCCACCGACCAGATTGACAACACTGAGAGCGACCCGATGATGGGCTCCCGTGCTCTCCATGCCTCGCGATAGTAAAAAGCCTCCCAACAGCAATACGATCAAGGGCGACCCTACCGATGCGCCCACCTGCTCAGCGGTCAGTACTCCAGTTAGTGGCAGTACAGCAATGGGCAACAATGAGGTAACTGGGATCGGGATGGGCTCAAAGATCCACCAAGCCATACAAAGCCAGGCAGTGACCGCCGTGATCACCACAGCATCGCTCTGTCCCGCCATCAGCATTGCGAGCGCCAACACGGCGCCCGTGATCAGTCCGGGCCAGATTGTCCGCCTCGGATCAAGGTAGGTCATAGGATTCATCTGCTGTATGCTCTCCAACCCTCGCCGTTGTGTAAACTCCCTTCATGTCGCCTCCGCAGTCGCCACAGCTCATTGATCGGTTCGATCGCCGCATAAATTATCTGCGCCTTTCGATTACCGATCGCTGCGATTTTCGTTGCCAGTATTGCATGGCCGAAACCATGCAGTTCTTGCCGCGCGCCGATGTGCTGAGCATCGAGGAGCTATTGCGGACCGCGCGCCTCTTTACCGAATTGGGGGTCAAAAAGATTCGCGTGACCGGTGGCGAACCCCTGATTCGACGCGGAGTTGACGAGCTATTCAAAGGCCTCGGCGCGCTACCCGGGCTCGAGACCTTGGCGCTCACGACAAACGGGAGCCATCTTGAAAAAACAGCCTCGGAATTGGTTGAGGCGGGCGTTAAAACTATCAATATCAGCCTTGATAGCCTCCGCGCGGACCGGTTCAGAGAGATCACGCGTACCGGTGATCTCGACACGGTTCTGCGCGGGATCGATGCCGCGGTGGCTGCAGGATTTGAGCGTGTGCGCATCAACACCGTGCTTCTCGCTGGATTGAACCGTGACGAGGTCCTACCGCTCACCCAGTTCGCCATAGCGAGGCAGATCGACATCGCGTTTATCGAGGAGATGCCTCTGGGCCAAGTGACGGTGGGCGGCAAAGCACTCGCTTATGTTTCCTCACAATCATTGCATGATGAACTGGCAGGCCACTTCGATCTGGAAGAAAGCACCGCGGCACCGGATGCCGGCCCTTCGCGCGATTACTTAATAGGCGGGACCCGGAGCCGGGTCGGGTTTATCTCGCCCCACAGCAATAATTTTTGCGGAACCTGCAACCGGCTGCGTGTCAGTGCCGAGGGTCGCCTTTTGATGTGTCTGGGTAACGAGGAATCCATTGATCTGCGCGCTTTACTACGCGCAGGTAACAGCGACGAGGCGATCAAAAGCTCTATTATTAGTAGTCTTACGATGAAGCCCGAACGACACGTGTTCGATCGTCCGGATGAACCCCAGATTGTTCGCTTCATGAACGCCACCGGCGGTTAACGCCGATCAATTGGAAAACAACGTGTCTGATACCCACTACCCAGCCCTTGGCGACATCGACTCTATTCAACATGCGTTTGAGGCGGCGGGGTATATCTGTACCCAACGCATTGCCACTGTCATTCGGCTCGCGGCCGCACTGGAAAAACCGGTATTAATCGAAGGTCCGCCCGGGGTGGGTAAAACTGAGCTCGCGAAAACCTGTGCGCAGGTCGTGAACAGACCCCTAGTCAGACTGCAGTGTTATGAAGGATTGGACGAAAGCAAGGCCCTCTACGAATGGAAGTACGGTAAACAGCTGTTATATACCCAGCTCCTCAAGGAGCAACTCGGGGATGTGCTCGACGGCGCCAAGGGCCTGACGGAATCTATGCAGCGGCTGCATCAATTTGGGGACGTCTTTTACTCGGAGGCATTTCTCGAGTCGAGGCCGTTGCTCAAAGCGATGGAGGCGGAGAATGGCGGCGTTCTGCTCATCGACGAGATTGACAAGGCCGACTTCGAATTTGAGTCCCTGTTGCTTGAGGTACTGTCGGATTTTCAGGTATCCATACCGGAATTGGGGACCATCAGCGCGCACTCCAAACCACTGGTTTTCCTTACCAGCAACGATACTCGGGATCTGTCAGATGCGCTGAAACGTCGTTGTTTGCATCTGCACATCCCCTTCCCTTCCATTGAACTCGAGGCGCGGATCGTCGCCAGCCGGGTACCTGATCTCAGCCAATCCATGACAGATCAATTGGTCCGATTCGTGCACGCGATTCGCACTCTGGACCTTAAAAAGGCGCCGGCAATTTCTGAAACGGTAGACTGGGCGAAAAGCCTGGTGTTGTTACACGCCAATGATCTCGACGGAAAGCTTGTTCAGGATACGCTCAATGTGTTGCTCAAATATGAGGACGATATTCTGATTGCCGAGGGCCAGTTGCCCAAGCTCATGGCTACTGTTAACACTCCCTAGCCATGGAAGACAGACCTCGCGTGGCTCCGCGCAGTGCAACCAGTAGCGATCAGCTTCTGGCATTCGTGCAGTATTTGCGCGGCAAAAAAATCCCTGTCTCACCGGCTGATACGCTCGACGCAGTCCAAGTCGCTGAGCTCTTGGGATACGAGGACAAAACCCGCCTAAAAACCGGCTTGGCTGCCGCGTTGGCCAAATCCCAGCACGAGCTGGGGGTCTTCGATGCGGCCTTTGAGGACTACTTTCAGGCACTGCAAAATAAGCCCAGGGCTACACAGCCGCCGCATCACCGCGCTGACCAATCGGACCAAGCATCTGGCGAACCCAATTCAGCGCAGCCCGCCTCCCCGAACGGAGAGCCGGACCCGCTTGAAGGACTCCGCGGCAACGCGCTCTTCGACGCGCTCGAGCAGCAGGATGAAACAACCTTGTCGATTGCCATTGAGACGGCCGCCGCCGAGGCCAAAGTCGAGGAAATCTCTCTGTTTACGCAGCGAGGCCAATACGTTCGTAAGATCCTCGACGCGCTGGGAGATGAGGCCCTCCGGGAAGCAGCGATTGAGTTAGAGCAGTCAGAGCCGGCTGCGTTCGAAGCGGTGCAGGCTCTGAGGGAGCAATTACGGGACCGCGTCAGGGATCGCGTTGAACGCGCATATCTCATACATGCCAGCGCCAAAACAGAAGATCTGCTTGATGAGTCGCTGTCTAAAATCAAGCTGGGCAACGTCGATCACAGCCAAATGGCCAGACTAAAGCGCCTGATGGATCGCATGGCGAAAAAGCTGGCGGCCAGGCATGGTCGGCGCCGACGCCGTTTTCGACGCGGCAAACTTCATGTGGGGGAGACCGTCCGACGTGCCATTCCTACCGACGGGATTCCTTTTTATCCACGATGGCGCAAAGTCGAGCACCGGCGTCCTCAGATCATGGCAATTTGCGACGTCAGCGGATCAGTCGCCGCCTATGCGAAGTTTCTGCTGATGTTCCTCTACGCCCTGCAAGATGTGCTGCCAAGAACCCGCAGTTTCGCCTTCTCAGCTGCGCTGGGCGAGGTCAGCGACTTGTTTGCACGGCTACCCGTGGAGGAAGCGATTGAGCGCGTGAATCTCAAATATGGTGGCGCCACTGACTATGGACGTGCGCTCATGGATTTTTCCGAACTCGCACTGAGCGAAGTCAACACGGCAACCACGCTGATTATATTGGGCGACGCGCGCAATAATCAGGCTGACCCACGTCTCGATTTGCTTGCTGAGATAAAAGCGAGGGCAAAGCGCGTCATCTGGCTGAATCCAGAGTCAACGCGCCTATGGGGAACGGGGGACTCGGAAATGTTACGGGTGAAACGGCACTGTCACGTCGTTCACGAGTGCAACAACCTGAAACAACTTGAGCGCATCATCGACAAGCTCCTCTCCGACAGGCGGTGAAGCGCAGAAAAAGCCCACCTTTCCTGATTGTCAGTGTGTCTCCTGCAAGCTCAGCAGAGTGGGCTCAGCAAGCGAGTTGGGATCTCCTGAAAGTTTCAGTTTTAAGCGCAGGTTGTTGGCAGAGTCAGCATTCTTGAGCGCTTCCTGCTCAGAAATCTTGCCACTGGTGCAGAGCTCGTAGAGCGCCATGTCAAATGTCTGCATGCCACGGTCGCTGGACTTCTCCATGATTTCCTTGAGTTCCGCAATGTCACCCCTGAGGATCAATTCCTTGACCGTGGGCGACCCCAATAGCACCTCGATGGCCGCGCTCCTGCCACCGCAGTTATTGGGAATCAGACGTTGCGAGACAAACGCCTGAAGATTCAGGGACAAATCCAACAGCAGCTGCTGACGTTTATCCTCTGGGAAAAAATTGATAATTCGGTCCAGTGCCTGATTGGCATTGTTGGCGTGCAAGGTCGAGATACACAGATGCCCTGTCTCGGCGAAGGCGAGCGCATGCTCCATTGTTTCACGGTCCCGTATCTCTCCAATCAAAATCACATCAGGTGCCTGACGGAGCGTATTTTTCAACGCGCTATGCCAATCGCGCGTGTCCACTCCCACCTCCCGCTGATTAACGATCGATTTCTTGTGCTGATGCACAAACTCAACCGGATCTTCAATCGTCACAATATGTCCGGCCGCGTGACTGTTTCGGTAATCAATCATCGCCGCCAGAGACGTGGACTTACCGGAGCCCGTGGCACCAACAAACAGAATGAGCCCGCGTTTTCGCATAATCAGGTCTGGGAGCACCTTAGGCAGTCCCAAGTCCTCCCAATGGGGAATATCGACAACGATATACCGCGCCACGATACTGACTTCGTTTCTTTGTCTGAAAATGTTGACTCTGAAGCGTCCGACGCCGGGGAGTGAAATGGCGAGATTCATCTCAAGATCTCTGGCGAAATCTTCCCGCTGAGCTGAATCCATCAGCTCGTCGGCAATGTCTGCGATCTCTCCAGGCTGGAGAACATCGGAGGCAATGGCCTCTAGCTCGCCATCAAATTTGGCACAGGGTGGCGCCCCTGTAGCGAGATAGAGGTCAGAGCCTTTACGCTCTGCAAGTTTGGTTAACCACGGATTTATTCGCATGCTCGACACCTGTCCTTGTGTTCAATTCAGGGCAAAGGTCAATCCGGACCCCGCCAGTACTGCCTCTGTACGGTTTCGCACTTGCACCGTACACTCCGCACCACTCTAACCGCTGAGGCAGGTAAAAGCCCAGCAGAAATGCCGTCAATACTCACACAGGAGACATTGTGTCGACTCACTCCGCAGTCTTCCGGCAAGTGCTGGAGCAGGACCCAGATATGCTTCGCCAGATCAGGCGCGGCGTGGAAAAAGAGGGTCTGAGAGTTACGGACAGCGATGCGACGCTATCCCAAATTCGGCACCCCAGCGCGCTGGGATCCGCGTTGACACATCCTTTTATCACCACGGATTACTCCGAGGCACTGCTGGAATTCATTACGCCCGTATCTACCTCAATCGAGGCCACCGAAAAAGCGCTTGCCGATCTGCACCGATTCACCGCGCAAAAGCTTGAAGGAGAACTGATCTGGAACGCGAGCATGCCATGTATCGTCAATGGCGATGCAGGCATCCCCATTGCTCAATTTGGTCATTCCAATGTGGGACAAATGAAGCGGGTTTATCGTAATGGTTTGAGCGTTCGCTACGGTCGGAGGATGCAAGCTATCGCGGGGATTCACTACAACTTTTCCTTGCCAGATCAATTTTGGGTGGCAGCGCGTGATCTGGCGGAATCAGAGCACAAGATTACCGTCTTTCAGACCGAGGGCTACCTTGGGCTCATTAGAAATTTTTTCTCAAGGGTGTGGCTGCTGCTTTATTTACTGGGCGCATCGCCCACCGTATGCGCGAGCTTTGTGCAGGGAAATCGATCTCACCCTCTGCTCCCCATGGGGGACGATCATCACAGCTACTACTTACCTCATGCTACTTCGCTGCGGATGGGCGATTTGGGCTACACCAGTAACGCTCAGGCAGGAATGGATGTCTGCTATAACGACTTGGATCAGTATATTTCGACGCTGCGCTCGGCCATTCTCACTCCGCACCCGGCCTACCAGTCGTTCAAGGAAATGGATAACGGTGAAAGAGCACAATTGAATGACTCGCTCTTGCAGATCGAAAACGAATTTTACAGTCCTATAAGACCCAAGCGCGTGACGCGCAGCGGCGAAGCACCGGTCGTAGCGCTGGCGCGCGGCGGTATCGAGTATGTAGAAGTACGGTGCGTAGATATCAACCCCTTTACCCCCTATGGCATTGATGCAGACACTATGCGTTTGCTCGATCTGTTTCTGATCGCCTGTTTAATCGATGCCAGTCCTTTGTGCGACGAAGCGGGCCAGCGTCGTAACAAGGAAAATCTGCAGCGTGTCGTCGGCCATGGCCGTGACCCGAACTTGACCCTGATTTCCGCAACGGGCCAGGAGACCGCGCTGGCTGAGCTGGCCCATCCCCTTCTTGATCGCATGGGAGAGGTCGCCAGTTGGTTCGACGGCGCACTCAATCAAGGCACCTATGCCCACGTGGTCGATGAGGCGAGAGCGCGCGTAACGGACCCGGCCAAAACACTCTCGGCCAGAATGCTCGAAGAAATGCGCTCATCGGGGCAGAGCTTTTGGCAGTTGGCAAATCGATACTCGCGGCTCTGGCATCAGGAGCACGTAGCAATCCCTATGGAGCCCTCCGTACTTGCAGAGATGGATGCCGAAGCGGCTGCCTCACTAGTAAGGCAAAAAGACTTGGAGGCGCATCAAAATCAGACCTTTGAAGCGTATCTCGCCGAGTTTTACGCACAATACTCAAGCTGAGTCTGCTCAGCTAACGCCTACTCCGTTCGATTCAAGACATAAAAAAAGCGCCCCTCGGGGCGCTCTTAATACTGAAATGGCTCAGCCGCTCAACGCAGAGGCTGCCGCGGGCTTGTATGGCACGGCGCAGCAATCCAGCGGGGTGGCTGAGTCGGATCACATTGCGATGTCGACGGCGTAGGATACAACGAACTTGATCTGATCGTTGTCATAGCCACCTTCGGCCGCACCACCCTTCACGTCCGTGTCTGAAATCATGAAAGTAAAGCCCCCTTTGGATACGGTGACGTTGTAGTCGTAATAACCTTCGGCGTTACCGTTGAATGCCTCAGCGAAATCGCCGTCGTGGTGACCGATGTGGAGACCGATTCCAACGCCGTTGCCGATCTCAAAGCCATAGTCCAGCGACAGGTAATAGGCCTCACCAAAACCGAAATCCTGTCCGGGTGCTTCGTCGGCTTCAGTATTGGCAAGCACATTGTATTTGGCGCTGAAGCCGCCAATACCGACTCCGACATAGACCTCGCCAAAGTCAAAATTGGCTTCCTTGTCGTAGTTGTAATAGAGATATCCGACATCCCAACTGATCGCACCCGTATCGAAGGCGAAGCCAGCGTAGATGTCATGCTCGTAGGAGTAGACGTCCGAAGGTCCGTAATTGACATTGGATGCCCACGTGCCAACGTAGAAACCGGAGTCAGAGGCGTAGTCGATGCCGCCCTGTACGGCTGCTTCGTTCTCTGTCTGGGTGAGACCCCTCCAGATGTAATTGCTTGTCATCGACGCGTTGGCGGACCACTCCCCGGCATGGGAAGACGTCGCAAATGCGCAAAGTAGAGTAGCGGGCAGAAGAGCTGCGCCAAGTCTCGAACGGGGATTTTTCATGTACATGGTAGTTCCTCACGATGTCATATAAGGGGACCGGCACACCGATCAACGGACAATGTTTCGCTGTGCTTATTGGCGGTCGCTTATCACTTTGCAAAAGGCGGGCCAAAAACGCTATGTTGTTGTTTTTTATATTTTTTATTAATTTATTTGCGCTGATTGACCGGGACTTTTACAGATGGCAGTTCCATCATTCTGGATAAATGCGCCAAATCAGTGCGGAGAGTGCACAAAGTTAGCGCAGCCGCAGCGACTCGCGTTCGCTACGTCGCCTAATCCAACATCCGATTCAAGCGCGTAGACATCGGACACGCCAACCAGGAGCCGCCGAAAATGCGTATCAAGAATTTCTGCCGGTTTACCACCGCCGTATTTTTCACTGCAATCTGCGGCAGTGGCGCTGCGAGCGATGTGCTGTGCGAACGGGTAGCACAAGAGACGCTAATGGAGCTGAAGGCAGGGGCTGCGGATTGGTGGACTGAAGACACTGCACGGATGGCCGGCATGGCCGCGGCTTCAGCCTGCTTTAAGACACAAGCCATGCTCGCACATGCTCCCGTGACGCCAGACCAACCCGACGCTGACTTCACAGAGGATGAGGAGTCGACAGAATTTATGGGCTTACAAGTCAAGCCGCTGTCCGGACCTCCCAGCCGCAAGCCCTATGAGCGCACACGGGACTGAAAAGTCCGCGCGATTGTAAAGCGGAGCCGGCGCACTCTCCGGCTGCCCTACTCTCCAAGCCGAGCCCACTACTGCAACAGGCGCCGCCGCGGTTACGCCGGGCCGCGCTCTGCGGGCCCGCATCAGCCAGTGCGGCTTATTCGGATTCGTCAGCCGCCTTGAAGACTGCAACCAGCTCGACGTCGAAAACCAACGTCGCGTTAGGACCAATCATCTGCCCCGCACCGCCTTCTCCGTAGCCCAGCTCCGGAGGAATAATGAACTGAAACTTACCGCCCGGTTTCATGAGCTGCAGTCCCTCGGTCCAACCTGGAATCACCTGCGTCAACCCAAATGTGACGGTCTGGCCGCGCTCAAAACTGCTGTCAAAAACGGTGCCGTCAATCAGCCGACCCTCGTAATGCACCTCGACGGAATCAGCAGCCTCGGGATTTTCTCCCTCCCCTGCCTCCGTCACGATATATTGCAGGCCCGTTTCAGTTGTCTGAACACCTTCTTTTGCGCTCATTTCTGTCATGTAAGCCCTACCTGCCTCTAGATTAGATTGTGCGACCGCGGTCCGCTCCAACTCAGCGTCCGCCTGACGACGTTCCTGGAAAGCGGTCATTTCCGCATTGATTTCCTCGTCGCTCATCCGCGATTCAGCACCGGTCATCGCATCTTCCAAACCCGCTGCATAGGCGGCGACATCCACCTTCATGTCATCAGCAGACATTCTTTGTCCCATCCGCAAGCCGATACCGTAGCTCAGGCGCGCTTCGCTCGACTCGAGTACAACTTCCTGTTCAGTGGGCGCATTGTCGCAACTCATCAGCGCGGCCATCACGGCGACGACGGCAGCTCCGGCGAGTGTTTTGTTCGGGGTACTCATGGTGTACGTTCTCCCTGTCCCTAGGTTGGTGGAGCCGCGATGTTACGTCGGCTGACTCAGTAGTGCCACCAGTTGCTTCCGTTCAGAGACATTTTTACCGTCATAAAATACGGAGAGCAGTGTCAGGTTGAGCTCCATCAGGGAAGCCACCCCGTACTCTGATTCAAGGCTAATAGCAGTAGCGTCATCGGACGAATTCATGACGGCTTCCCAAATCAGTTGCGCGAGGTGACGCTCTGCCTCTACCTCAAGCTGCAGCAATTTCTCACGCTGGGCACGCAGACCGTGATCGGGCTTCCAGCGTTTGCGAGTCGCCCTTAACGGCAAGACAACTTCCTCCAGCCAGGCACTCGTAGCGATACTGATCTGCTCCACCGCAGACCGTTGCCAGCGACATCCTCTGTCGCCCAACCACGCAGCAAAAAGCGCCTCCATGATCACCAAGCCCGTGGTCTCCTGCAGGCTCAGCAGCAGTTCCCGAGTACTCTCGCACCCGTACCGCGTCAGAGACCACTCCCAGTATTCGTCCAGTGTCATCAATCACTGCTCACGCGGTATTGTTCGATCAGTGCCATTTTCTTTTGCCGGCTAAGGCGCCTCACAGCCAACTCTTCCTTCTGCGCGGCTGAGCGAGAGGTGCAAGCGGCGGACCATACCAGCACCACCGGGCGGCGGCTTCGCGTATAGCGCGCTCCCCCAGCCAGGGCGCCATTGTGCTGGGAAATCCGCCGACTCAGTTCTGTCGTGACGCCCGTGTAAACCGTGCCATCTGCGCATCGGACCATGTATACGTACCAATCGGCGACAACCTGGTGTGTCTCAGAGGTTGCCGGCCGCGAGTCAGTAGGATACTTTCTCATTGGCGTCGGACACGCTTGCTGACGACGACGCCTGCTAACCATTCAACCGAAACCGGAGCACCCATGAGCGCTGAAATTCTGCATGTGACCGACGACAATTTCGACACGGAGGTGCTTTCAAGTGACCTGCCGGTGCTGGTCGACTTTTGGGCCGAGTGGTGTGGCCCTTGCAAAATGATCGCACCCATATTGGAAGAGATTGCCACAGAATACGCAGGAAAGGTCAAAGTCTGTAAGGTGGACGTGGATGCGAACCCGGACATGCCCGGCAAATTTAACATTCGCGGCATCCCCACGTTGATTTTGTTCAAGGGCGGTAACGCAGTGGACACAAAAGTGGGTGCCCTCTCCAAGAGCCAGCTAAGTGAGTTTGTCGATTCGGCAATCTGACACCTTTTCACGCCCGAATTCACGATAAATTTCGCTGGACGTACCCTGCCGGCGATGCTACGTTTGCGCCGAGATGCTGGTTCAGCATCTCGTGTCCGGCGTTTCTTCTCTATTCAGATCCCCTCAGCGCACCAACAACTGACCGGTGGAATCGTTTAGGTAGTGAACCGCCCGCGCACAATGCCCCCGACCGACTCGCACCAGCAAAACAAGCCATAAGCACTGTCAGCCGGGTACCTTTCTTATTCATGCAATATTGACGTTAACAGTAAGCCGGAAGACATTCGTGGAAGAGCAAACCAATGCCAACGCTGAAGAGTTGGAAACCCCCAGCATTGATGCCGGAGCCAGTGATGGCAAGGCGGAGAATGCAGAGCCTCCCAAAAAAAGTGGACGCACATTAAAGCTTAAACCCACCGAAGCAGAGGACAGCGTCCCCAGCGAAGGGGAGATGTCAGAGGCCCCCGCAGAGGGCGAACCCTCGGCTCATAGTGACGCGTCAAGCAATGGGGAAGGGGAAGCGCACCAGGGCCGGTCGCGCCGGGGAAGACAGCGTCGTCCAAGACGCGATCCCAATGTACCCAGCGCGAATCCGATGAGCCTGACCGACTTGAAAAACAAGTCGACGCAGGAACTGATTGATATGGCCCGGGAAATGGGCATTGAAAATATGGCCCGCTCGCGCAAGCAGGACATCATTTTTGCGCTGCTCAAGCGGCACGCCAAGAGCGGAGAAGACATTTGGGGCGACGGTGTCCTCGAGATTCTTCAGGATGGCTTTGGGTTTTTGCGATCTGCCGACAGTTCCTTTTTGGCAGGACCGGACGATATTTATGTCAGCCCCAGTCAGATAAGGCGTTTCAATCTCCGCACCGGGGATACGGTGACGGGCATGATCAGGCCGCCCAAGGACTCCGAGCGGTACTTCGCACTGCTCAAAGTCAAGGACGTCAACTTTGAATCCCCGGAAAGCGCCAAGAGCAAGATTCTTTTCGAAAACCTCACGCCGCTTTTCCCCAATGAGCGACTCACGCTGGAAAAAGGCAATGGCTCCACTGAGGACCTCACCGGGCGGCTGATCGATTTGGTGGCGCCCATTGGCAAGGGCCAGCGCGGGTTGCTCGTCGCGCCGCCCAAGGCCGGCAAGACCATCATGATGCAAAACATCGCCCAGGCCATCATCTCCAATAACCCTGAGTGTTATGTGATCGTATTGCTCATTGATGAGCGACCCGAGGAAGTCACCGAGATGCAACGCTCGGTGGGCGCTCGCGGTGCCGAAGTTGTCGCATCCACTTTTGATGAACCTCCCTCTCGCCATGTGCAAGTAGCCGATATGGTTATCGAAAAAGCCAAAAGGCTCGTGGAGCACAAGCGTGATGTGGTCATTCTGCTTGACTCGATAACGCGTCTGGCACGTGCTTACAACACCGTTATACCCAGCTCCGGAAAAGTATTAACGGGGGGTGTTGACGCCCACGCGCTGGAACGCCCCAAACGGTTTTTTGGTGCGGCGCGAAACATCGAAGAAGGCGGAAGCCTGTCGATCATTGCCACCGCGCTGATTGATACCGGCTCAAAAATGGACGAAGTCATCTACGAGGAGTTCAAGGGCACAGGCAATATGGAACTGCACCTTGATCGCAAGATTGCTGAAAAGCGCGTTTATCCGGCTATTAATATTCGACGCTCCGGCACACGTCGGGAAGAACTCTTAACGGGCGAAGAAGAGCTGCAGCGCATGTGGATCCTGCGCAAGCTACTCCATGGCATGGAAGATCTTCCAGCGATTGAGTTCCAGCTGGACAAGCTAAAAGACACCAAATCCAACGAAGAGTTCTTCAAATCAATGAAGCGGAAGTAATCTGCCCTCATGCCCAGCTTCGTCGATCTGAGGGAGTTCATCAGTGAACTCGAAAAACGCGGCGACCTTGTCCGGATCTCGGCAGAGGTAGACCCCAAGCTCGAAATGACCGAAATCGCGGACCGCACTCTGCGCGGCGGCGGCCCGGCGTTGCTTTTCGAAAATCCAAAAGGCTCCAGTATCCCGGTGCTAGCGAATCTATTCGGTGCGGAGCGCCGGGTTGCATTGGGTATGGGAGAGGACAGCGTTGAAGCGCTCCGCGAAGTGGGAGAGCTACTCGCCTACCTGAGACAGCCCGATCCACCAAAAGGCTTCAAAGATCTTGTCGACAAGGCGCCGCTTCTTAAAAAAATACTGACCATGGGTCCCAACGTCGTCAAGAAGGCGCCCTGCCAGCAGATCGTTTTGAGAGATCAAGACGTGGACCTCACGACTCTCCCCATACAGACCTGCTGGCCGGAGGATATTGGCCCGCTGGTAACCTGGCCTCTGGTGATCACCCGCGGCCCGGAAAAAGAGCGGATGAATCTCGGCATCTATCGCATGCAGTTGCTGGGACGTAACAAATTGATCATGCGCTGGCTGTCTCATCGGGGGGGCGCACTCGACTTTCGCGACTGGCAGCTAAAGCGCCCCGGAGAACCCTACCCGGTCGCGATTGCTCTGGGCGCCGATCCCGCCACAACGCTTGGCGCTGTCACGCCGGTACCTGACACGCTCTCAGAGTACGCCTTTGCAGGGTTGTTACGGGGCAAAAAAACCGACTTGGTCGCTTGCGTCACCGATCGATGTCGCGACAACGACTTGATGGTCCCTGCGCACAGCGAAATCATCCTTGAGGGCTATATTGATCCCACTGAACAGGCCGATGAAGGCCCGTTTGGCGATCACACCGGTTATTACAACGAGGTGGAGCGCTTTCCCGTGTTCACTGTAGACACTATCACCACACGGGAGAGCCCCATTTATCACAGTACCTATACTGGTCGGCCTCCAGATGAACCCGCCATTCTGGGTCTGGCGCTAAACGAAGTATTCGTCCCCCTGCTTAAAAAACAGTTCCCCGAAATCAGTGACTTTTATCTTCCCCCCGAGGGGTGCTCTTACCGAATGGCGGTGGTCACCATGCGCAAGGAATACCCGGGGCATGCCAAACGGGTCATGTTCGGCGTCTGGTCCTTCCTGCGCCAGTTTATGTACACCAAGTTCATCATCGTGACCGATGACGACGTCGACGCACGATCCTGGGAAGACGTGATTTGGGCCATGACCACACGCATGGACCCGGCGCGCGATTGCACGATTGTGGAGAACACGCCGATAGACTATCTGGACTTTGCCTCGCCCGTTGCCGGTTTGGGTTCGAAAATCGGACTGGATGCCACCCATAAGTGGCAAGGCGAGACGGACCGCGAATGGGGCCGCACTATCGAAATGGATGCGGCGACCCGCGCCCGTATTGACGGCTTGTGGGACTCTCTGGGTATCGTTTTACCCGGCCGATAGCTGACCGAATCTGATCTCAGCTGGCGGATCTGATTATTGCCATCGCTTCTTTCTCAAGGGTGGACGCGCGCTCATCCTGTCCCTGAGCCCGCAACCAACTCGCCCAAGCCAGTGCGTGGCGCCCGGAAGGATCGCGGTTATAGGCCTCCTCCCATAATGCCCCGGCCGCCTGCGCATCACCCTCTCGCTCAAGAATGTCCGCGAGTACCGCGCAACACCGCCCATCGGCACCCTGATCGCACCAGCGTCTGAGAGACTTTTTCAACGGTTTGGCCTGACGCTCCGGCAAGGCAGTCACTGCGTCGAGGGACGACGCCTCACAGTAGTCATCAAAGCGGTCGGCAAGCGCTTTCTGAAGCGCATCCCATTGCGCAAGAGTAACCAGTTTGTTCACAAAAGCCTGCCACAGGGGGCTATTCTCGGCCCTCAGCGTATCTGGCGCCCGCTTCCACAAGGCCAGGCTTTCCCCGGCATCACGGGCCTCGGAGACCGCACCAAGCCAAGCTTCTCGCTCCCACACATTAAGCAATAAGTCAGGAATGAGACCACTGCGCCGGGCGTCGGGCATGCATGCGATAAGTGGGCTCCAAGCGCGCTGCTGATAAGCGAGCTCGCACCGCATTGCTTTTACGCGCGGCGCCGCCTCATCCCGGCCAGACAACTGATTCAGCATCATCGCGGCCTGCTCAGGCGCATCCGCAGCCAGATACGATTGTGCTCTCGCCATGACAATGAGGGACTTGGGCAGTGATTCCTGCCGTTCCGCCTCATCGAGCGCCTGCAGGGACGCTTCGGTATTGCCTCGATAACTCGCCGCAAGGGCGACATACAGCGGATGGAGGACGCTTTGCTCATCACCAGTTGATCGTTTTCGCAACGCCTTTTCCGCGACCTCCCAGCGCCCCTCAAAGAAAGCGGTAAATCCCTTATCGGCGCGCCGTTGGGCCCCCCGAGCGGACCGCAATCCAAAATACTGACTGACGACACGGGGGACCTTGAGCATTGAGTAGAAGAGGCGCGTCAACACCCACAGTGAGAACACTGCAATCAATAATATAGCGAGCGCCAGCCATACCGAGCTCTCTACTTGCCAATCACCCCATGTCAGGAACAGGTACCCCGGATCTTGAGCGACGGCATTGACCAGCGCCGCGCCAAGAACGAGTCCGAGAACGAGGTAGACACTGAAGCGCGCCATTATTCGGTTGACACCTCGTCATCCAACACGTCGATTTGCTTGTCGAGCAAGCTACGAGCCTCGATCAGATCAGGGAGTACCGGCGCAATATTGCGGCCTTGCAACAATCGTATATCGCTCATCAGGCCCTCAACACGCTCTGCATCCTGCTCAGCGAACAGCGCCACAAAACGCGCCGCGCGCCCCAGAGATTGCTCAAACAAAGCCTGATTGGCAGTGAGCATGGCAATTTGCGCCTGCTCAAGGAGCATGCGTCCATTTTGTCTCGCCAAAGCGGCCCATTGCGGTGTCATCAATTGGGCTATCTCATCACTGCGCCGACGCACGATCAGATGGTCAGACAGCTGATTCAATGCGGCCTCCCATCCCGCTGAGGGTTGTTGCCACCAAGCGGCTTCTCCCTCGCTCGCCGGCGCGCTGGACCGCTGCGCTTCAAACTGCAGCTGCAATTGATCCACCTGATCAATCAGCGCTGACAACTGCGCATAGAGGCCCACTTGATCGACTCTGGGCACAGCAGTGAGAGAGGCCCTATCACGCGCGATAGCGAGGCGTACTCCTTCGAATTTGGGCTCGCCAGTGTCTCGTAGCAACCCGTCTGCCTGCTCAAGCAGCGCCTGTGCGGAGTCAATATCGCGCGCTACCAATAACCGCTGGCTCGCCAATCGCATCAGAAAAATAGCCTCCTGACCCAACCAAGCACGTCGGTCGACAGCCAACAACCGATCCATCTGATCTTCCAAGCGATCCATTCTTCCCGCCAGCAGACGCGCAACCTCCTCGCCCCGTGCCACCTGACGAGCCTCCAGATTGGCCAGCGCGTTTTGCCAATCCGTATCCATCGCCGCGAGGCTCGACTGAACGCTGGCAGTCGCAGCCGCTGTTGCCAAAGCGGCGATGTCAGGGGTGGGTGCTGCCTGCTGGGCTTTGATCGCAGCCAGGTCACTCTCCACCGCTTCAAAGCGTTGCCACTGCTGGGACATCCACGGCCAGCCCAGCTGGTACCCTGCTCCGCCGGCAGCGACCAGGAGCGCGACAATGAGGAAAAGCAGCCAAGCCACTAAACGCTTACCTGCCCCATTCGGTGCTTTCGGCGCCGTCTCCGTTTGCTGATCGGTGAGGGGGTTTTCCATCCTTCTATTCCGTTGACAAAAGTGGTCTGAGAGCTTCCGAAAAGGCCAGATCGCTAGCATCTGCGGCGCAGACAATCCTACCCCAGCCCAGGGCGGCCGCGAGATCTGCCACGCGTCTTGACGGAACGATGACGGATAATTGGAACAGATCTGTTTGCTGGTCACCAGTTAACAGTTCCGAGAGACGGGACAGCATCTCGCCACTGCTGGCTTGAAACACACAAGACGGACCCAGCTGACGCACTGGGGCGATGTCCACCTCGGGCCAGCAGCGTCGATAGCAGGACCATTCGATCACCTGAGCACCGCGC
>Ga0181573_10002285_pt1 | contig 17921 bp, 11 predicted proteins | sample 101ome_25_FD_148643 | JGI IMG/M metagenome (GOLD analysis project Ga0181573, IMG submission 148643) | Coastal salt marsh microbial communities from the Groves Creek Marsh, Skidaway Island, Georgia - 101409BT metaG (spades assembly) | ecosystem: Environmental > Aquatic > Marine > Intertidal zone... | reverse complement strand
ATGAGCTCTGTTCCCGCTCCTCCGGAACGGCCACGCCGAGCACCGTCGACACCAGGGCTGCCGCCATCAACATGATGATGATCGGATCCTTCAATTGCGCGAACCACAGGCTGAAGAAACCCTTTGGCGGGACCTGAGGAAGGACGTTGGCGCCAAACACCCTGCGGCGAGTCTCGACAGTCGAAGGGTCCACGCCTTTGACGAGGTCGACGTGCAGCTTGGCCGCAATCCCGTCAATGCCACCGAGTCGGTCGACGACGCTCGGGTCGTCCTTGCCCAGCTCGTTCAGCTCCTCGAGCTGGAGCTGGGAAAGATCGTACGGGTTGGGTTCTTCCTCCTCGAATGCCCCGGTCGACTCCTTTCTCCGCCGCTTTCGCGGCCAACAGCACGCGCGAGAGTGAGGGTCCGACATCATGAGTGTGTGCTAGGACCGGGGGAACTGGACGGCCAGACAGAGGCCGGTGATGGCCGGACGCGGTGATTCCACACGGTTGGTTCCTGAGGGCGGGATTTCTCGGCTAATTGTCCATTCCGGCCGTTCAGCGCTCGCGATTGGTTGGACAACAAAGAGAGTGTAGCGGATACAACGGCGAATGTTACTATGGGGGTGGGTGATGACAAGTTCGAGGGGTCACTCTCAGAGTGAGTTCTTGAGAGTCTCAAGAACCCTTCGCCACCCAGGTCTTGATGTCTTGCTCTTTGAGCGGCTCCCACGCGTCGAGCATGAGCTGGCGGAGGTCTTTGATCAGGGGAGCGCGAGGGTTCGTCCCCGTGCATTGGTCGTCGAACGCTTGCTCGGCGAGCACGTCGACGGCGTCCTCGTACTCTTGCTTGCTCACCTTGGGCTCGAGAACGGCCTTCATCGACGAAGGAATGCCGATACTTGCCTTAAGGCTCTCGACTTGCCGGACCAGAGCGGCGACGCGCTCACGCTGCGACTGCGACTTCTTCGCAAACCCGAGGGCGAGCGCCAGCTCGCCATAGTCGTCTGCGGCATGCATCTGTTTGTACTGCGCGAAGCCGACGACCTTATATGCTGCGTCCTCGCTGTTGTACATTATCACCCTGCTGATCATCAGCGCGTTGGCGAGTCCGTGGGCGATACTGAACCTCGAGCCGAGCTTGTGCGCGCAGCTGTGGCAGATGCCCAGGAAGGCGTTTGCGAACGCCATTCCGGCAATCGTGGCCGCGTTGTGGGTTTTCTCGCGTGCCTGTTCATCGTTCCGGCCGTCATCGTATGCCCTCGGCAAATACTCGAACAGCAGATGGAGAGCTTGCAAAGACAACCCGCGCGTATAGTCGGTGGCGTAGGCGCTGACGTAGCTCTCGAGGGCGTGTGTCACGGCGTCAATGCCGCCGTTCGCCGTCAAGCTCTTTGGCATGTTTCGGACGAGGTCCGGGTCGATGATTGCCATCGAGGGCGTCAACGCGTAGTCGGCCAGAGGGTACTTGACGTGCGTCTGCGCGTCGGTCACCACGGAGAACGGAGTCACCTCAGAGCCAGTCCCGGAGGTTGTGGGAATGCAGACGAGCAGTGCCTTCTCGCTCAGGTCCGGGACCTGGCGAACGAGCGAAGCGCGTAGCGCGAGTGAGAGAGTCAGGGAGTGCGAGCGCACGTCGTTCGAGGTCAATACCCACTTCGTAGATCCTCTTGCGGATATCCAGGAAGCGTGTCGAGACCCCTTCGAACGAGAAGTCGGGCTTTGTGTATAGGAGCCACATGATCTTCGCGGCGTCCATCGGGCTGCCTCCGCCGATGGCCACGATGACGTCGGCGCCGTACGACTCGAGCTCTCTGGCACCGGCGCGGATGGATTCGATGTCGGGATCGGGGTTGACGTGATAATAGACCTGGGACGCGCATCCGATCTCTTCGAGGATCCCCTGCACCTCGTCGACGTAGCCGAGGTCCAGCAGCGGCCTGTCCGAGACGATGAAGGCCCGCTTGCGGCCCGCGAGATCCCTCAACGCGACGTTCAGCGCGCCCGCCTTGAAGTAGATCTTTGGTGGGATCCGGAACCAGAGCATATTCTCGCGGCGGTTGGCGACAGTCTTGTAGTTGAGCAGATGAGACGCCTGGACGTTGGACGAGACGCTGTTGTGCCCGAAGGACCCGCACCCGAGCGTCAGCGAGGGGTCGAGGTTGTTGAAGATATCGCCGATGGCGCCCTGTGAAGCTGGCATGTTGACCAGCATCCGGACCGTCTTGATGCGATTCTCCCACGCGCGGATGTGCTCGACGTTGTTCGAGTAGATGACGCTCGTATGGCCCTCGCCTCCGTTTCGGACGAGTCTGTCGGCCGTCTCCAGCGCGCCATCGAACGACTCGGCCGTGTACATGGCGAGTATGGGGCAGAGCTTCTCCCCGGACAGCGGCTCGTCGGGGCCGACAGAGTCGATGGGCGTCAACAGCAGCCGCGTGTGCTCGGTGATCTGCCCGTTCTGTACGCCTTCGAGCTCGAACATCCGTGCGAGGTCGTAGGGCGCGCGGCCGACAGTGTCGGGGTTCAGGCGTCCGTCGACGAAGAGGCCGCGCCTGACCCTGTCCACGTCACCGGGCGTCAGGACCACGCCGCCTCGGTGCCCTACCTCGTGCAGGAACGCCGGTGCAACTCGCTCCAGCACGACCACGGCCTGCTCGCTCGCGCAGATGACGCCCTGGTCGAACGTCTTGGACAGCAGGATGTAATTCACCGCCATCGCGATATCGGCGCCCTCATCGATCAGCGCCGGTGTGTTTCCCGCCCCGACCCCGATGGCTGGCGTGCCCGACGAGTATGAGCTATGGACCATGGCGGGCCCGCCCGTCGCGATGATCATATCGGACTGCTTCATCAATTCGAACGTCTCGTCCTTGGTCGGGTTCTCGATCCAGCTGATGATGTTCGGGGGGGCTCCTGCAGCGACGGCAGCGTCGTGAACGACTCTCGCGGCCGCGATGGTGCACGCCGAGGCTCGTGGGTGCGGGGCGAGGACGATGCCGTTCCTGGTCTTGAGACCCAACAGGCACTTAAAAATGGCCGTCGACGTCGGGTTCGTGCAAGGTACGATGCCGCACAGTGTTCCCATTGGCTCGGCAATCTTCTCGATGCCGGAGAGCGGATCAGAGTAGACGACCCCCACGGTCTTTTCGTTCTTGTAACGGTTGTATATCTCCTCACTCGCAAAGTGATTCTTGATCACTTTGTCCTCGACGAGCCCGATGCCGGTTTCCTCGACGGCCAGCTTGGCGAGGGGGATCCGGTTCATGTTCGCCGCCAACGCTGCCTCCTTGAAGATGACATCGACCTGCGACTGCGTGAACTGGGAATACTCGAGCTCCGCAGACCGCGTCTTGGCGAGTGCTTCGGAGACGCGGGACTGGAGGCAGCCACCCTGGGTGGAGGCGAGGAGCTGTCTTTCAACGGTCGAGGACCTCTCCGCGCAGATCTCGTCGCCAATCTTCTCGATATCACCCTTCGGCGCACCGACGTCTCCTCGGAAGCAGGGAGATCGCAGATGGCGCGGCAAATTGCGCAGCGAAATTCGCGCGTGTTGATCTCCCAGGGAGACCGTACGGACACCGGCACGCAAGCGATTGGTAGACGGGTTCATGATGGAATGCATCGACAAGCTGAAAGAGGGAATTCGTTCGTTTTCGTTTTGCACCGTTTCATTCCACCTGCCACGTCACCACACCTCCCCGGGGACGCGTATCGTGAGCGACAAGGCCGATGAACAGAGACGACGAGGGCTTCATCCATCCCATGGCCCGTCGGTCCGTTCTGTATGTGGCCTTGAGCGGATCAGAGGGCCCCGAGGTGTCAAGGTGACCTTCCGCTGACGGCGGGAGCCGCCACCGACAGACAGTGATCGAGCGGCGGTCGATCTCGCGCCGAGCGCACCCATACGAACATGCAACGCAGTCGTGCCATGCAGTCGTGAACGGGTGCCGCGCGAGTCGGGGCGTGCCGATCACCACGGTGTGGCTCAGAATGCAGTCCATGGTCCGGTGGTGGTCAAGGACCAAGTTTTTTTGTTTCCACAGGAGTTTTACGAAACAGACTTGATGCCCCGCTTCACGCCAAACAGAGCGGGTGACAGGGGCGATTCCGGGGGCCTGGGCCTGGCCTCGTTGTGTCTCCACGGCGACCGGGAAAGTCAAAGCTTAGAAGATCAGACGGAACGCAACCGGGACGCCGTCGCCGGTGCCCTGGTCTTTGCGCTGGAGCTGACCAGCCAGGGCAGCGACGATGTGCAACTCCTCGACGCGCTGGAGCTGGAAAAGCGCGTGAGGATGAGAATCGTCGAGTGCGGTGAGGACCAGGACGAGGGGGCATCTTCCTCCTTTCTCGTCGACGACACCCACGACGACGTCGGAAGCACGCACGCGCTGATCGTGGAACGGGGCGAGTGCAGCGTGACGGGGGATACCGTGTTGTCGACCTCGTCGTTCTCCTCGTTCCGTGCCGACGTCGGCGTGGGGGGGGCCTCGGACACAAACACATCGGCGTTTGCGTACGAGGTGCAAGTGCACACGAGCGGCATCATGCAGATCGGGTGGGTGACTTTGGATACGCCGTATACGAACGAGGACGGCGTTGGTGACTCGACAGACAGTTATGCGTTCGACGGAAGGAGGGTGAGGAAGTGGAACGGGCAGAGTATTCCATACGGCAGCCACTGGACGGCGGGCGACGTGATCGGCTGCGCCGTGGACTTCGGCGCGGGCGAGGTCAGGTACTACAGGAACGGAAAGGACATGGGCGTGGCGTTTGACGGGCTCTCGCTCGAGCACGCCCAGCTCTTCCCCGCCGTGTCGTTGTCGTACGGTGAATGTTGCGAGATCAATTTGGGCCGCACTCGATTTCAGTACGACTATGGCGTCGAACCGGTTGTTCGTCCGTCGAGGGGCACGGAGCGGCTGATTCCCGTCGCTAAATACGTCTTCGATTCGCTCGAGCGGCTGACCATCGTCGGCCAGGCCAGGGACCGGTCGTCGCCCCGCGCGACGGCGGCGATGGCGGTCGCGCACGCGGAGGAGTATTTTGGGCTGGACGAGGGCGACGACGAGGAGCGGCTGGCGTACAGGCGATCGCTGAAAGAGCCCAGCCCGTGCGATGTGTTGATGATCCGGGCACAGGAGGACGCCGCACGGGCGCTTTTCAGGCTGGCCGACGCGTGTTTCCGCGACGAGTATCTCATCGATTCGCTGCTGATGGAGGCATGTCGCAGAATGAACGGGTACGACTACTCGGGACACGCGTTGTTTCGGTTCCTGGACCTCGTCGCCACGGGCATCGGTGAGGACGCGTCCCTGCTCGGGGTGGTCGCGCGGGTCGCCTGCAATCACGCCGCACGGCGGGTCATGGGGAATATTTGGCGCACCGGAGAGGATCCCGAGTACTGTCCCGCCATAGTCGCATCGTTCATATGGCAGGGGTTCATGAAGACCCCGTCGTTCGCGCGAGCATGGGTCCGGCTCGACGGCTGGGAGGCCGAGTTTGAGCGGTTCTTCTTCGTGCGGCAGCCGACGAACAAGGACATGTCGGAGCTCGTCCCGACGTCGGCCGATACGAAATACGGGGAAGGAGGAGACGGAGAAAGGGGAGACGGAGAAGGGGGAGACGGGGACCTCGACCACGTGATCAACACGCTCGTCTACGCGGGAGACACGGAGTTGCTGGGGCACGGCGACGATTCGGGTCTCGTGGGGACTGTGCGTGACGTGAACAGGTTCCTGCAGATGACGGATGACGTGCACGCGATCCTACTGGAGCAGTTGATCGAGATCCAAGACGTTCTTGACGAGGATCGCGTGACGAGCGCGGCGGGAGAGCTCGACGAGGCGGACGAGGACTGCGACGGCGGTGTACGCCAGGACGCCGCCCCTCCCATCTCCGACGCCTCGTCGGCCTCGGATCCGAGCGACCTCGACGACTTTTTGGAGTATTTCAGGGACAACCAAGTGACGTCACTGCCGAGGGACCAGTGGCTCAAGTGCGTCCTGGACGTCATCGGGTTTGACGGCGACCCGGCGCGAGGGATGCCCGACAAGAAGCCGCCTCCGAAGCTGCTGCGGAAGTTCCTGCAGTTCGTGACGAAGAAGAACATGGACGTCAACAGGGAGGTCGTGCCCCCCGGGGCGTCGGACCGCTCGGTCGTCTGCTCGTTGCTCAGCTTCATGGTCCGGGCGTCCAGGCGGGTGCTGCGGGACGTCCACTTGGAGGGAAGCTCGTTCGAGTTTCCGATGCAGGTGTTCCTCCGCGGCATGCGCAGCGCCGTCGAAGGGCGCAGCGACCTGGGAGACAGCCTGGCGATCGACGCCCGCCTCGGCGGCGGCGTCGCCTATCTGTGCAAGGGCTCGATCGTCGCCGCGTGCGAAAAGTCCCGTACGCCGCTGATAGTTCCGGCGCTCGATCACGACCACGCGTCGGATTGGTCGATTCCCACCGAGATGCGGCCGAGGGCCGTCTTCGTCGAGGGGACGCCCGAGTGGTCCTGGTGGATCCTCGACCAGTGCTTCGTGCTGTTCCACCTGGGCGGCAGTCGAGCCATAAAACGCATCACGGCGTTCATGTCGACGTTCGAAGCCGCCATGGGGTCCTACAAGGCCTTTGAGGAAAAGCTGGAGGAGATTGACCGGGTTGGCGGGGGCGCCGGCGAGGAGGGCGAGGGCGGCGAGGAGGGCGAAGGCGGCTACGGCGGCCGATTTGGGACGCCCCGCGACTACGACCGCGCGCTTATCGAGCTTTCGATGAAGGATTGCCGGCTCACGATGCTGACGACGCTGCGCAACCTGATGTGGCACCTGAACTGGCTGATGCCCCGATGGAAGCAGCAGACCTACGCCGTGCTCGCTGGCACCATGGCCCGGGTGCTCCTGGCCATGCAGCGAGAGAAAGACGCTCCGCAGGTCGCCTACGTGGCAGAGTTCTACTTGGAGGGCATCCTTGACATGGTGCTGGCTTGCCGGGGCCGGGAGAGTACGGCCTTTGCATTCGAGGGAGACTGCCTCGGCTGCTTCGAGACGTTGGTGGACCTGTGCGTCGGGTACCTGGCCGACGAGCGCGTTGTGAGCCCGCGGGCCGAGAGCTCGATTTTGACCTCGGCCTGGATGCTTCTGAGGGACGAGGACACGAGTTTCATGCTGAGTCGTTGCGCTTCCACGCGTTCGCTCCTGGCCGAGCTGGTGTCCCAGTTTGGGAACGAGAGGAACTGGGTCCTCGCCAGTAATTGCTTTCATCTCCTCGTGCAGCACAACGGGCTGGCACAGAGGCTTGACATGGTGATGGAGACCCCCGGACTCGCCAAGAACCGGGCAGCAATACAGGAGGGCCTGAAGCGAGCACTGGCGGCGGACGACGACCTCGCGGCCCGGCTGTACAGCTTGGTGATTGATCGCCTGAACTGGGTGTCGCCAGAGCTCGTCACCATCCTCGAGGAGCTGCATCAGGTGGTGCAAAGTCACCGCAGCGGTGACGTGTTTATCGAAGGCGCCTCGTTGAGCTATCGTCGCGCGGCGGCGGCGTGCGACCTCGCGTACCACCTCGCGAGGCTCCTCGTGGGTATTGAAATCGACCGCCGTGCGGAAGCGCGCCCTGACTCTCTCACTCGCGCTACGCGCTTCGTTCGTTCGTTCGTTTGTTCGCCAGGAACTGACGGTCGAGGCAAACCCGTCGGTCGTGGTCGACGTGAGCACGTCCAAGGCGCAGATGTTGACGACCCGTCTGGCCGAGCTCGTGGGCTGGGCACTCGTCAACTTTGCGCCCGGCGCTCACGCGTACACCATGGCAAGGGACGTCCACATTGAGGCGATCGACGGCAGGCTCCGCCTCGGGGCCGACCTCAGACTGACCATGGTCGCCGAGCTGCTCGGGCCGTTCGTGGGGATCATGGTGGCGCTGCATCGTGGTTCCACCCAGCGTGCCGGCTACGACTCGTTCCTCGAGCAGATTGTCGAGCTCGGCATCACGGACAAGGCCTTCGTGGTCTGCGTGAACCTGGTGAATAACGCCGACCTCTCCCGTCTCGGACCGTTGTCGCCAGCCGAGCTGAAGGTCGTCTACGAGATCATTCGTCGCCTCCAGCAGAAGACGACGGAACAGCGACAGAAGAGCGCCCTCCTTGAGCCGCCGGAAGCCTTCCTAGACCCCCTGCTGAACCAGCTGATGACCGACCCGGTCATCTTGCCGAGCGGGGTGACCCTGGACCGCAAGACGATTCAACGCCATCTTGCCAACAGCGCCACGGACCCGTACACGCAGCAAGCGCTCAAGGAGGAGGACCTGGTCGACGACGTGGAGCTTCGGCGGAAGGTGCGAGCGTGGATCGACCAGGCCGCGGCTGGCCACGATGATGGTCCTGATTAGTTGCAACTTGAAATCAAAGTTTCTCGATCTCAATCGATCTCGACAACTCGTTGCCGGCAATCCCGGACTGGTAAACAAAACCGGCGCAGAGGAGGAAGACCGTCCGTCAGACGAAGCGGGAACCAACAGTCGTGACACATTGTCTGTTCGTTGTATTTCATCGCGTCGGAAATCTGTCCCAGCGCGCGACGCATACGAGCCCACCCTGCCGCACTGGGACGAGGATGTTCTCGTCAACGAGGAGCGGCGTGTCTTCCGCCCCGGGACGGCCGTACTCGCGACCCCAAATTTCGAGTCGCACCCGATCGATCTTCGAGACTTCGGGCAGGCAACGGCACGCGCGGGAGGACTTCGGGCGAGTCTTCGAGGACGATCCCTTCAACCCAGACGACGCCTGGGGTGCATCGCGAACGAATAACGTGCGCCCCTTCTTCAATTTTGAGCGGCACGCTGGCCAGAAGTGGGGAGCTGCGGCCGAAGACGCAGAGGCGCACACGCCCGACGAGAGCGACTTCTGGTTCTTCAACATCAGGAACAAAAACCAGCAGGGTGGCTCGACCAAGTACTATTACCACGAGTACCACCATGCCCACGACTATAGGCGGAATGCCAACGCCAACGCCAGGTCCCGGTCCGGCTCACAGCAGTACGGCGACCGCCACCAGGTCGGCGGCGGCAAGCCCGATCTGCAGATGGCGCGACACGCGTTCAACCGCGCCAGAGACGCCGCGGCGTCTCGGTGCCTGTCTGAATCGGACCTGACTCGCGCCGAGGACCTCATTGCCCAGGAGATCGGGCTCGCCATGCAGCATGCGGCCCTCGATATCGTTGTTTTCGCCAATGCGCTCGGCTGCGAGTTCGATGCCGCCTCGTCGAGGTCGGCGAAGCGGTCTTTGGTGCAGCGTTACCATCCGGACAAGGTCCCGTGTGTCGGTGACGGCGATAGCGACGCAGAGAGGGCACGGAAACGGCTGCAGTCCAGGCTCGGACATGCGATTTTGACCAACTTGAGTCGTCTCGAGGGGCGATGATGGTGATGAAGAAGAAGAAGAAGAAGAAGAGACACCCTGTAACTACGTGTACACGGAATGGATCGATTTTGATACAGGCCGGTCACCGGGTACAAACATTTGATTGTCGTAATCACCGTCGGTCACCTCGAACAGTCCACCCACCGAGCTGTCGTCGTCGTCGAACACGTGCTTTCTCGAGCCAGCGTTTCAAACGCTGAATGAAAGTTTCGTCCGAACGAAAGAGATTTTCGCTTCCGCTTTCCGACGACGACGGTCTGTTGTTGCTTGCGCGTGCAGAGGGACGGGAAGTTGAGACTGTAACGCTGTCTTGCGGAGGAACCGGTGGACGTCGCCGCTGCTAGCGAAAACCGAAAACCATGGCGGAAGACCGCAGGTCGAGCGCCAGCGACGGAGGGGGCCGGCCGGTTAAGGCGCTGAAACCCCACGATGAAACGAACGAGCCCACGGACGAGATGATCGCTAGCGTGGTGACCCAGGTGAATAACGCAGCGACGGGCACGGCGACGGCGACGTCGTCGGCGACGGGAAGGTCGCAACCCTCGACGCAACCCTCGACTTCGTCGTGGATGAGCTCGACGTGGCGGCGGTTCGTGTGTTGCATCGGGGGCCAGCGTACCGACGACGAGGACGAGACCGCGTATTACGCATCGACGGCCGGCGTCTCGGCAGTAGAACTGGTTGACGTGTGCCGGTGGCCAGAGCCGGTGATCGGGCCGCCGCAGCCGGACGACGTGGGTAAAAAGGCGCTCATCCTCGACCTGGACGAGACGCTCGTGCACTCGTCGTTCCGACCGGTTCCCAATCCTGACTTCATCATTCCAGTAGAAATAGATGGCCGCCTGATCGATGTGTACGTGCTCAAGCGCCCGTACGTGGACGAGTTCTTGCAGGCGGTCGGGCCGAGGTTTGAGGTCATCGTGTTCACGGCCTCGCTGGGGAAGTACGCCGATCCCCTCCTCGACCTGTTGGACCAGCATCGGGTCATTAAATGGCGGCTCTTCCGGGAGGCGTGCTATCCGTGGGAGGGCTCGTACGTGAAGGACCTGCAATGCATGGGGCGGGACATGAAGAGCATGATTCTCGTCGACAACTCGCCGCACTCGTATGCGTTCCAGCCGGAGAACGCCGTCCCGATCGGGACGTTCATCGACGATCCGGCGGACCAGGAGCTGCTCGAGTGCCTGGACACGCTGCTCGCCGTCGAGTTCGCGCCGGACGTGCGGCCGTCGATCGCCGCCGAGCTCCAGCGGAAGGACATGGAGTACTTTGGGTTCGGCGGGCAGTTTGGCGACGAATGATCAGCGGTCATCGCAGCAAGAAACGGTCAAATCACACAAACGAATGTTGCATTAGAGAAGTTTTAACTTCGAAGTCGTGAATTCACACACAAAATTTGTCCTCACCCCGCACGGTCGCTGGTCAGGTATCGCAGGCTGTAGACGTTGGAGTCGCAGAGCTCGCCGATGTCGCTCTCGAGCTGGTTGAGCGACTTCTGGAGCCCCCGAAGCACCGGCTCCGTCTTGTTCGACATCTGCTGCATCGCGATCGCGTGCCGCGAGCACATCTGGTTGAGCCAGGAGACGACGTGCTCGACGTGCGGCGTGCCGTCGGCCATGATGTTGGCCAGCGCCTGCAGCACGGGGACGAGGACGCTCGTAGGGAGCGTGGCGATCACGGATGGCACCATCGCCGGGGTCGTGCACAGGACGACCCGCTGCAGCAGGGCCGGGTCGCCCAGGCGGACGGCGATCAGCATCGCCCGCAGGTAGGCGCCGGCGTTGATGCTCTGCAGCACGGCGTTCGGCGTGATGTCTTCCGTCAGATTGGTCGGGTCGAACGTCAGAGACTCGTCCAGGCCGTACATCAGCACGCCTCCCGGCGTCGCCGCGGCCCACATCCGTCCTGTCGGCGACAGCGACACGCACCGCGTCACGGCGGCGCCCTGGCTCTGGTACGAGATGTCCCCCGGCAGCAGCCTGGCCGTCTCGTCCTCCTCGTCGTCGTCGCTGTCGACGTCACGGATATCGCTCAGAGCGCCCGCCTCCGTCATGTTCCTCGAGCTGAGCTGGTCGAGGACCCCGTCCAGCGCCCGATTGTGCGAGATTTGGAACCGCCGCAGCATCACCTGCTCCTTGAGATCGTAGACGCACACGTATTTGGAGCTCCCGCCCGCGAGCAGAAAGCTTCCGTCGGCGCTAAACGCGAGAGACGTGAACGCCCTGCCCGACGACGAGTTCTTGTACGACCGGTTGTCGTACTTGGATCGCCCGCCGGCAATGTCCATCCGCCCGTGGATCACAAACTCGATCTCGGCGTCGATGGCGTTCCAGTAGTAGATGGTGCCGTCGAGGGTCGACGAGGCCAGGTGCTTGCCGTCCGGGTGCCAGGCCAGCGCCAGCACGTCGTGATTGTGCTGCAGCACGTCCGTGGTCCCGCTGCCGCTGAACACGTCCCACGTCCTCACGGTCGCGTCCCAGGACGCCGACGCCAGCATTGACGACCCCGACGCAAACGCCGCCATGCAGACCGGGCCCTCGTGCCCGGCCAGGATGTCGAGCAGCTTTCCTGTCTTCAGGCTCCAGACGTAAATCTCAAACGTATCCTTGCTTCCGGCCACGATCACGTCGCCCGACGGGTCCACCGCCAGGGACGAGAATTGTACCGACTTGGGCGCCGTGAGCGTCCTGAAGTTCCGGTACCGCACCAGGTCAAACGCCCGCACCGTCCCGTCCAGGGAGGCACTCACCACCGCGTGACCGCTCGGCAGGAACCGAACGGCCGTGATGGGTGCCGAGTGCTCGGCAAACGTCACGAAGCAGAACCCGTTGGTCACCGTCCACAACTTGACCTTGGCGTCCGTCGACCCCGTGGCGATCATCGACCCGTCCCGGGAGAAGTCCAACGACGTGATGTCGTACGCGTGGCCCTGCTGCTTGAGCACGTACGTCTCACTCCGCCACTCCCACACCAACATTTGACCCAAGTTCGCGCTCCCCACCACGATCCACTCCCCGGACCGGTTGAAGCACATCGACGTGATCGGGTCCGACCCGATCGACAGCGTATGCACCGTCGTCAAATCCGGCAGCTGCAGCAGCTCGAAAAGTCCCTTGGAGAATCCCACCGCCAGAATCCCGACATCTTTATGTATGGCGCACGACGTCAGCTTGGATCCCCGTTGGTTGAAGTAGTACTTGTCCACCAGCCTCCAATGCCCGCCCTGGTAGGCGCTCGACTGCTCTCGGTTCCGGCCGTCTTCTTCGTCCTCTTCGTCCTCTTCGTCCTCTTCCTCTTGTTCGTCTCTTCTGCCTCCATCTGCTGGAGTCTTTGTATAGTTCCACGAGAACAGCGCCCCGTCCCGACTCAGCGTGTACAAGTGCACCACGCTCTTTCCGATCAAGCCGCACGCCTCCCTGGCGTTCTTCGTCGTGAAGTACACCCCTATAGGCCAGTCCTTGTGTCCTGCCAGCGTCGGCGGCACGTACCCGTCGATGGAATGCAGCGACCACACGCGCACCGTCAAATCCTTCGATCCGGCAGCGACCCACGTCGAGTCGTCGCTCCAGTCCAACGACACGATGTCCGAATGACAGTGGCCGTACGTCCGATGCAGCTCGAGCGGATTGGTCGACTTGACGAGCCCTGGCCGGCACCAGACCTGGACGAGCCGCCCCGATCCGACCGCTAGGTACCGGCCGTCGGGACTGAACGACGCCACCCGGACGGTATCTTTGAACGAAAAATGGTGCAACAGCGCGTTTTGTTTTCTGTTGATGACCAGGGATCTCCCAGTGTCGTCTATGGCCACCAACAGCGCGCCGTCCGGCGACACACACATCGTCCGGACGTTCGAGCAGAGCTCGTACGGAAGGGTCGAGGCCTGCGACTTGACCAAGTCGACCTGCGAGCGGGCGAGCGGGCGAGCGGGCGAGCGGGCGAGCGGGCGAGCGGGTGAGTATCGTATCGGTGACCCCAACCCGACCGTCGAGTCCAGTTCATGCATGGCGACCAATTTGCGTGGAACCAACAACAACGACGTACCGAAGAGACCCTGTTTCCCACGGGCGTGAGCAGTATATCTCCATGCATCGTACACCCGCCACCGCGGTACGGCGCGCCAATCAGGTTCTGAAAACGGTAGTCCATCCTTAAATGGTTTGAAACACCTAGTTCTTCTTGAGCACGCCGGTCTTCTCCAGCGCATACCCAGTGGCCGCGAGCCACCCGGCGCAGCTCAGCACCCTCGGGAGCAGGATGTTGAGGACCGGGGCGTGCGCCGCAGCCTCCAGGATGACGCACCCGATACCGACCACGATCAGCACAGAGTTGAGCGGCAGCTTGGGCTTTCCGTCCGGACCGGTCGTCCACCCCTTTCCGCTGCTCATATCGTTCTCGTAGTCAATCACATCCAGCAGCGTCGGCACAATCTCTGTGAACGGCACGCGCACGAATCCTCGAGAGTCCTCGGCCTTCTTTGCATCGAGCACGGTGCCCTCGGGGGCGAGCGTCTTGGGGTCGACCGCAGCAGACGACAGGACCAGTGAGAACATGTATGCCACGCCGGCAGCGGCACCGGCCGGCTCAGACACGAGGTTGAAGAGCACGTTGAGGCCCGGGATGGAGTGGGCAATGGCGTCGACGAGGAAGGCACCGGCCAGCGGCGCGCCTCCCTCGACTGTCATCAGCTTGTCGAAGCCCTTGTCCAGGCCGTCCTCGGAGGTGGCGGTGACCACGCCAGTCACGGCCGCGCCGGCCGTCACGCTCGCGATTAGGTTGACGAACAGGTTGGTGTCGGCCAGGGCAGACACGCGAGTGGCGACCCGCTTGGCGGGGGCCATCCGCCTGGCTCCGGCAAGTCCGATCGTGGACGCGCGGGCCTTCGAGGCGGTGTGGATCTTTGCGGTCTGCATGTTTATAGACGTGACTCTGTACTGGGCGAGAAAGGGGCGGAGATCGAGAGGGAATTGAACGGATTCGTTTTGGGATTGGCCCAATCCAGTGGCTTTTCGATCGAAAGGATCGCGATCCGGGATCGCACAATTTTTCAAGGCAAAAGTGGTGTCGAGCACGGCGTTCTCTCTCCGCACTCCCAGAGAGCACCGCATACCCTCCTCGCACTCACGCACGGCGCGTCGCGGGACGAAACCTCAGGCAGACGCCAGGAGGCGGCAGTCATGTACCAGCAGCAGCCCCCGCCCCCGGCGCCTGCCCACGGGGACAACCGTGGTCCTCCGAAGAAGCAGAACATTCTGGACCTATCGTACGACGAGTACGTCCAAAGCTTCGCCGCGGTCAAGGCGTCGCGCATGGCCGTCGTCGCTGTCGACGAGGCGGGGGAGAAGAGATGATATGATGAAGACGAATGAACGAATGAACGAATGAACGTCCATAACCCAATGATACAGATACATGTAGTGTAATACATCAGAGCACCAACGCAACCGAGTGTCGATTCGTTCGCCTCGGGAAGTCGGCCTGCAGGCGGGCGCCGAGTGGCAGTGAGCGCCGACTGGCATCCGGACAGAACAACAAAAGACAGACGGAGACACACGAATAGACAGACAAACGACGAGAAGGCCTCAGAGATCTTGGTAGTAAGTTTTGGTCATCGCCACGGCTCGCGAGTAGCAAATATATAGTGACTCATCACCGGCACCTCGTTGGAAATCGAACAAAAACCAAACCGCCAGCTCAGCCCCTCAGAGAGAAGATCATGTATTCATCACCGGCGGGAGGTAAACCCCACCTACAGATGACACGCATGAATGATAGAATCTATTCTCATCACCGGAGACGGAACCGCGTCGTCGACCCCCGGCCACCTTCACTACATACCTTCCTCGTCCTCGTCCTCGTCCTCCTCTTCACAGTCGTTGATGGGCCGCGGGTTACCGCGCGGTCTTTCCAGCAGCATGGAATGGAACTCGAGCGTCCTACTCGGCCAGACTCCCCGCCGTGAACCACCCGCCCAGCCCAGCCTCCCCTCCTTCCCCTTCCCAATCCTCTTCCCCCTCCTCGTCACTGTCGGGATTCCGCAGGGCCCCATCACACATCGCCTGAAACGCCTTCTGCAAGTCCTCCTCGCTCCCAAACACCAGATTCCACTCCTTCAACGCCTCAAACGGATCCTCCTCGACGCTATCGTCATGACCCCCGTGTCCATTCTCCGCGCCCATTCCATTCTCCGGGCCCCCGTCGATCTGCAAGTAGAGACACTGCCGCCCGGAAGCGTCCTGCGCGACGGCAGACAGCGACACGGCGCGAAACGGAACAACCCTGGACGTGGACGACGTGGACGACGTGGACGGGGGGTCAGCGTTCGGCGACCACGCGATTTCACTGCGGCGGTGACAACGACGAGTGAGCGGATGAGCGGATGAGAGGGTGGGAGAGTGGACGAGTGGGCGAGCGCGACCACGTCCTCGGTCGGCCGGTCACGACGACGGCATGCCGACGCACAAATCGTACCTCTCCCGCACTTCAAAGGTCCCAGTGCCGAGGCCCCGACCCCGACCCAGATCACCATCACCACCATCGACCACCAGTTCCGTCGATGGGAACACAAACGGACTAAACTCCAGCGATTCCCCGTCGTTGTCGGTGCCCATCGTCAAGATCCGAAAAAAAGAAAACTTTCTCGGCCGGAACTGATCACACACACGAGATGTCGACCTCGCAGCGGACACTGGCATCGACCGTGACGCTCCTGACCCGGTTCGGCAGCGGGGGATGCCCAGCAGGTGCAACGCTCGCAGAAAACCTCGGAATCGCTTCGCTCCGATCCAGTCTCCCAGCGGCCGTACCAGACCAGACCACCGCCCGCCGCTTCTCTTCCACCCCGGCGCCGGAAGACGGACACGCGCCCGCGGTGTTCGTGGATAAGACCACAAAGGTGATTACACAGGGCTTTACAGGCAAGAATGGCACCTTCCATTCCCAGCAGGTACGTCGTCGACACTGTCGCCTCGCTGCTCTCTGCTCTCTGCTCTCGACGACCCAACAACTCACCACATCATGATCAATCATCACACACGATAGGCGATCGAGTACGGCACAAACATGGTGGGCGGCGTGACCCCGAAGAAGGGCGGGACGACCCACCTGGGCCTTCCAGTCTTTGACACGGTCGCCGAGGCCAAGGCTGCCACGGGGGCAAACGCCACGGCCATCTACGTGCCGCCCCCGTTCGCGGCCGCGGCCATCCTGGAGGCCGTGGATGCCGAGATGGACCTGGTGGTATGCATCACAGAGGGCATCCCGCAGCATGACATGGTGCGGGTCAAGCGTGCGATGCAGGAGCAGCGCACGACGCGGTTGATCGGGCCCAACTGTCCGGGCATCATCAAGCCGGGGGAGTGCAAGATCGGGATCATGCCCGGCTATATTCATACGCCGGGAAAGATCGGTATTGTCTCTCGGAGCGGGACGCTGACGTACGAGGCGGTGTTCCAGACGACCAACGAGGGGCTCGGGCAGAGTACCGTGGTTGGCATTGGCGGGGATCCCTTCAACGGGACGAACTTTGTCGACTGCTTGGAGCGGTTCATGAAGGACGAGCAGACAGAGGGGATCATCATGATCGGGGAGATTGGAGGAACGGCGGAGGAGGAGGCTGCCGAGTATATCAAGTCGTGTGGCGTGGATAAGCCCGTGGTGAGCTTCATTGCGGGGTTGACGGCCCCGCCCGGGAGGCGGATGGGGCACGCCGGGGCCATCATCAGCGGCGGCAAGGGGACTGCCGGGGACAAGATTGCGGCGCTCAAAGGGGCCGGGGTGGCCGTGACGGAGAGTCCGGCCGGGATGGGAAGGCTCATGCGGAAGGTCATGGCCGAGCGAGGTTTGATGTAGCTGACATCCCTTTTTTCGAACTTTAACGATGAGGATGACACAGGCAAGGTTGACGCCGTCCTCCATGCTGCGACGTGCCGTCTGTCTCTCCGCTTCCTCTTCGGGAGCAGCGCAGAGACGACGACGCGGCCTTGGGAGCGCCAATTTCCTCAGCATGAACGAATCATTCGTCACGAAACGTCGCGCGTTGCCGCGTCGGCGGGCCGGTGGGACGACTGCGATACGGACGTATGCTATGGTGAATGTAGACGTGTCCCCGTCGGTCATTCTCGGCGTGGGACTCATCGGGAGCGGTACGTCGTGTCGTGGTGGACGACGGGTTGCTGTTGCCGCTCACTCGCTCACTCGCTCGCTCGCTCGCAGGCGTGTCGCTGTGGCAGATTCGGCAGACAAAGCCGTGGATAAGTAAGGATTACGACGTGGTGATCTCGTGTATTTCGTTGCTGGTGGGCGGCATTCTGATCTTTCAGGGGTGGCGACTGGACCCGTTGTTGCTGTTTGGGCAGCTGATGACGACGGGGGCGGCGTTGAGTTTCGCCGTAGAGGCGCTGCGGTTACGGAATGAGGTGTATGAGCAGGAGGAGCGAGAGGCGCTGGGGGAGTATGCGTCGTCGTCGGGGTACGGCGGGCGGCGGAGAGGGCGGGACTGGAGCGAGGGCGGGGGTGGGGGTGGCCGTTGGGAGGGGGG
>Ga0181573_10002280_pt1 | contig 17966 bp, 8 predicted proteins | sample 101ome_25_FD_148643 | JGI IMG/M metagenome (GOLD analysis project Ga0181573, IMG submission 148643) | Coastal salt marsh microbial communities from the Groves Creek Marsh, Skidaway Island, Georgia - 101409BT metaG (spades assembly) | ecosystem: Environmental > Aquatic > Marine > Intertidal zone... | reverse complement strand
ACCCTAAGTAACCCTACCCCTAACCCTAAGTAACCCTAGAAAGAAAGAAGACCCTCTAAAAAGGAAGGAAGGGAGACGGTACGAGGAGCCAGATGAGAAAGAGACTGAGAGAGGAAAAAATAACAACAACGCAGAAGGTACATCGAACGAACAACGGAGGAAGTGAAGTGAAGGAAAAGGCGTTTTCGGGACACACACAAGAGGGAGGCGTTTTCGGCACTTCGAGGCGCGCGGGGCGTCGGTGTCGTGGCCTCGTCGGGGTCGCGTGTCGCGCGTGGTTAGGGGTGGGTCTCGTAGTCGTCGTCGCGATGTCGTTGTCTTTATTCACTGCACGCGCAGGTTGATTGGTTGATTGGTTGGTGCGTTGGTTGGTTTCAGTCCTCGGCCATGTGTACGTACGCACCATGTGTACTCTCGAACACACAGATGCAGCGCGTGTGGTCGCCATAACGCGTCGCTCCCGGACGGGGCGAGACGCGACGTACGCGATCGAGCCGCCAAGCGATTCTTCTTGAATGCGCCGAGTTCGACGTCGCGACAGCTGCTCGAGGTCGGGTCCACGCATGGGAGAAGAGCGCGCTCGCGCGCTCATCGATCGTCGCGTCGTCGTTCCCGAGGCGCGACATACAGTCGTCTTCGTCGTCGGTCGCTCTTCAGTCCGCGCCCCGGTAGCGCGCCGCGCGTGAGGGTGGACGTGCGCTGTACCCGTGGCGCGCAGGGTACGGCGTCGCGTCCGCGGCAGCCGGCGTCGGACGCCGTTCGGTTGCCAGCCTCGGCCATGTGTACGCACCATGTGTACTCTCGAACACACAGATGAAGCGCGTCGCGGCATCGGCACGCGATGAGGCGACTCAGGACGCGTTGCAGTACTTGGCACAGTGCCCGGTGCGAGACGATAAGAGATTTAAGGGGCAACGGAATTGATCGCGATGAAGAACAGAAACGTACTATGATGAAACGATGAAGAAAAGACTTGCAGTAATACAATGATACATTTTTTCCTTTTTGCTCCCGCGTTACACTCGTCGATGCAATCGGACTTAAGTGAAGCGGCCGTCTCCAGAGCGTCGCGCGCGGACGACGACGACGACGACGAGGAGGAGGAGGAAAAGTTGTTCCGATAGCGATGGACGACGCGAAGACCGCGTCGGAGCGAACGCCGCTTACCGCACGCGTGGACGTCGAGAGCGGACGATTCGGACGATTCCAAGACGACGCGCGGCGAACGAAAAGTCCAACGACTTGGCGTCGGCGCGATGGCGCGAGAACGACGGCGTGGACGGTGTGCGTCGCGTGCGTCGCCACCGTCGCGGTCTTCGCGTGCGTCGGATCGATCGGAGGACCGAGGACGACTGGCGCGCGCGCGCGAGACGCGCTCGGCGGTGCGGAGGACGATTCGGACGATTCCAAATTGACGCTCGGCGAAGACTCGCCCGACGCGGGTCTCGGGTGGAGAAGACCGGGGACGTGGACTCCGATGAGAGGTAACAGCTGGATCGCACCGAAACCAAAGGTGAGCGCGCCGGGAGGCCCGGTGACGACGTTCACACTCCATACGCAGTGTAACACCCGTCGAGTGCGAGAGGAGTATTCCGACTTTTGGCTCGACGGGGAAAAAGAATACTACATCGTGAAACACAACTACAACAGTGATAAGTTTTTTGAGCCAGAGGATGCGATACAAATGTTACGAGTCGACTTGGGCGCCGGCGAACGTGGATACCAGGTGAACTCAACTCGAGTTGATTTCGAGTTTGGATTCGCCGTGAAAAATGTAGACACTGGAAAATGGATTTATGAAATCGGAGGTAAAGACACCCCCTTGGGGATGGAACCGTGTACTCAACGCCACGGGGTGTATTGGAATCGTTTGATGACCCACGAAGAAAAGGGATCTATTCGCCCGCAGAATGTTGAATATCGATTCGGCACGTGCGACGCTGACTGCACCGGTCAAGATACTGGCGACAGCGCTTACGACTTGAAGCGATTTTCCGATGTGGTACCGCCGTGTGACGACGATTCCTTACACCTAGGGGAAGGTGATGATGCTCGGCTCGTCACTCTTCGCACGGGCATGCTCATCAAGCCATCGTTGGGTCCCAGCGGTCGCGCTTTGATCGTCCGAGACACTCAATTTGCCGGCGAAAGTGAAACACACGTGCGATGGCTATTATCCAACGTTGACGGATATCCAAGTCGCTCGCAGATGCATATCGTCGCCATCGATGTGAAAATGGCCTCGAATGGTACAATGTATGCGTGTCAGGCGGATCAGAAAGACTATGAGTGGGACGAAGATTGTACCGGGATCCAGTGCTCGACTTCGATTCACGATATTCCCACCTTGTGGCGGGATGCCTCGAACGTCCAGAAGACGTATGAGCAGTTTTACACGACCAAGTTAGAGTGGACGATCGGGAGAAAAGGGGACTCGCGCGGGGCTGAGTTCGAAAAAGCCTTCACCGACGACGCCTACCTGACCACGTACACCATTGCCCAAGCTGGGAGATGGGGCGAAGACATCGACGTCCGACGAGTTATCCCCACTTCTGCAGGCGCCTGCGGCTCCGCGTGGGCCGACGGTCACGGTTGTATTCGTATGTTCGCCGTTGAGCCGTACGTCACCGTCCAACCCACCGCCACTGAGCGCCTTTGGCTCCTCGGCGCCGTCTGGGGCAACTACGTCAACATGATTCAACTCAGAGTCTTTGAGGATGGCGGCGCCCTTAAAGTACAAGCCGTCACCGGCGGCAAGGCGCCCTCGGGGAATCCCGTGCCCGCCGACAAAACCACCGCTTCCTTTCACGAATCTTTTGACGCCTTACGCTCTCCGAATGGTAACCTCACCGTTCTCTGGGACCGTTCGGATCGAACCACGGAACCCGTCGCCACGTCTCTCACCGCTGGTGGCCTCGGCGTCGGTTCCCTCGCGTGGCTCCTCGCGCCGACCATGGTGCCCTCTCTCGCGAGAGTGGATTGAGTATCTCGCGATGGGCCGCGCATCGAGTGTTGTCGAGCAAATTGTGAGGTATCGATCTACCAGTCTTTTAACTAACAACCCTAACAACCTTTTTTCTGGACTTACGCTTTGCGCACTCCTCAAGTCTCTCGAGTTGCTTTGTAAAACGACAATTGTATACTCCACACGTGCAACGCCAAACATCGCGCCACCCCGGTGTGTCAAGCAAAATCCAAGCGTCGTCCCATCTATGCAAAGATAAGTCCACCGGCATATGGCTGTTCCAGCAACTATTTCAATCGAACCAGGATTGTTGGATTCAAAGTCCAAAGTGCTAACCGTTACACCACGAGAGCGCGTCCCTAGCATGTGCACTGCTTTTAAGTGCCTTGACATCGTCTGTTACAGACGTTGTCCGCGATTATAGCGATTGCCCTCACAAGAACCGTGAACGTGTTCGTTTCGTTACTACAACAAGATGCGTTGTCCCCGTGCTGCTGCTTTTAAGTGGACAAAACTACAAAACTTGAAATCATGACACGACGCTCGTGAGTACGAAAACTCACAGCGTCGCGCCGTAGCTCGGAGCGATCTTCGGGCCAAGTTTGCTACAAACATGCGACTCTTCTTCATCCGTCTGCTCTCGCCTCTTCTTCGTCAACGAGAAAAGAACAGCGCCGCCTAACGTCATCGACGCAAGTAAGACGATAAACACAACCGGTCTCGATACGAGGGACACACCTTCGTCTCGTTTCTTTGCGCCTGTCAGCGCAGCATTCCCCAGAGCGGCGGTGGAACGTTTGCTCGTCACACAATTCGCGCTCACTGCCAGCTCAAAATCATGAGCGACGTTTCCAGAGCGATCCGTGACACCATGGACGCTGACGGTATACTCACCCGATTCAGAGCTTGGGAAGGCGACGATCCATTTGCCGTTCGAGCACTGAAACTTGAAGGAGTTGCGTAACGCAAAAGCGGAGACTTGACTACTGACTTTCGTGGACGACAGGGTTGAGCCACAGATCGTGTTTGTCTTCTTGATTGTAACCACCTGATCGCTGCAGTCTATCTCTTCAGCGTATTCGATACCAAAGAAACGTCCACTGGATTCGAAGTGTTTCATCTCCATCGGATAAGTCGTGTCGACGATAAGGGATAGACGCTGGTCACTTGCGTACTCGTGAATCGACGGATCGGCCAATGCCGATCCACCGAAGCAAAAGTTCTTCACACGAAGCTCGTACGTGTCATCTTTGAACCCGCTCAAAAGCTTTTCAAACTGGTTGTTTATCTTCCAGTCAAATGTACACCCCTCCGTTGTCGAGTGTTCACAGAGCAAATTGAACTTTTTATCCATTTCCGGTGAACCTTCATCTTTTGCAGTGATCCACTCGCCGCCAGACGCTGGGCGGTACTGCAGTCGAACGAGCTTCAATCGTTCATTCATGAGCGCATCGCTCACGTCCGCGTCCGGCCACAACACATACTGATCCGGGTTGTTTACCTTGAGACTGAGAACACCGGACGAGCTCAGCGATTGGGCTGAAAACGAGTACTTTGACATCGTCGCCTCATCAAACTGGACCTTTGGACAGGGCTGCATCCAACTCATAGCGTCAAGGTCGACTGTGTGCGAAATCGGCTCGCGATACAAGTCCATGTCGCTTTCGCAGAGGCTGGTCAACTTCAACTGCAGGTACTTGATGCTTCGAGTCGCAAACCCAGGCGCAACAGCAAAACTCAAATGTTGTCTCGAAATGAGCTTCTGTCTATCGAGAATGTCTCCGCTGACAAACTTAAACGGCATGTAATCACCAATGGAAAAGCTATTTCCGTTTAGTGAGAAGATGCTGTCGCGCATTTCGAATCCGTCTCGTGATACACTGCTGGCGGCTCGAAATACCGCGTTCGCAACAGATTGCGCAGTCGCATCGATCAGACTCGTAGCTTCTTCCGCAGCAGCCCTCACTTGAGCTATTTCTGGCGAATCTCTCGCCATGGTAGATCCGGCAGCTCGAATGACTTCACTACATACAGTGTTCGCGTTAGCTGATTCCGACATCGCATGTTCAAACGCAGCGGACACAACTGCATCGAGAGAAGCTGCAAACCCATCCACTAGGCGAAGAGCAAATTTGCCACCTTCGCGATACGGTGACTCATTCTTAATCACGACTCCAATCATAGCACGCTCGCCAGGATTTAGGTTTTTAGTAGTCATTTTCGACTTCAATGGAATCTCCAAGCTCACACCGGATTCGCGGAACACGGTATGGCTTTCGCCTGGACACATACTCCGACCGCCCTTTGTGACAAACACCGGTGTGCCGAAACGCCTGTCTGACCCGACAGCCACGACGAACTTATCCCCGTACTCAGGATCTCCGAGGGAGTATGTCGTCGTCAAATGACCGTACTTATTCCACATGAACATGCGATCGTGCGCAAATTCCCTTTCCCAACCGTACTTGAGCCCAATATTGCGATCGTAGTAAATCCCGCCTGCAGGCGTCATCAGTCCGCCATCTCCGTGAAATCCTCCCTTGTAATCAACCGCGCCATCGATGGTGAAGCTCACATGAGACTTATAATCGCAAATTGCCTCACGAGAGTTGAAAGAAAACTCCATCGCATGTCCTCCACCACTGAACGTGAGGAATATTTGCGCATCAGGCTGATCGCTGCCGCCGCCGTTCGCCATAGCAACTGGGGCTGTGCCGCCTGTCAGAGAAGCTAAGATTCGCTTGGAGTCGCTCGGTCTTAGAACGCTCGAGCTTCCTTGTTCACTCACGTTATCGACGGTTCCAGTGAAGCTCGAAATTTTTGAGTCTCTCCAATCGTCCATATCTTCCGCTGCGATGTCATTCATCCCGTACGAGTAAAACGTTTCACCATTTTCGTCTTTCAAAATGTCATCATAGCGTGGCTTGACGACTTCTGAACGAGCGATGGGATGAACGATTGATAGAGCGCTGTATGGAAAATGTCCGGGCTCGTCAGATCCGGGCACTGGGTGCGAGTCCAAATCGCTGCGCATGAACGGTAACAATCGCGCCTCCTGAATGTACGCCGTAGGACCAAGAGCCGCCGTCTGCGCAACTAACGGTCCAGCTCCTGCTAACATCGTGACTGAAGCGAGAAGATACATTGGTGCACCTTGGAGCACATCGATCGCCGTCGCTGACGCCCATTCGTTCGCTAAATCAGTCGCAACATCGTCAAAGTCTGCGTCCTGTGTGTATAGGTCGTTATAGCCCATGCCCCCGCTGTTCTCCATCTTTGACTGGATGTTTTTACCGAAAATTGAGTCGTCACCCGTCAAAGAGACCTGGATTTTGGAGTCGCCTTCCGGCGTTGCCCATTCTAACGTGCGCTTCCATGAGGTAATCTTCCGCTGTATGTATTCGGACCAAGGTATGTCAGATGGTTTTCCAGACTCGTCTGCAGTCACACCTGTAGGAGACGAAACTGTCGTGAGCAAGAACTTTAGATTCGGTAAAATTTGCCCCTCGATGGCGTGTGCGACGAAAACGTACGTAGTCGGTTTACGCGGTAACCACGTCACTTGCGCTTCGACGTCCAAACACACTACGCCGCCATCCTGCTGGTCGCTCAAGTCAAGTATATCGGATATCTTGTACACGAGCTCGATGCCACCGCCGAGGATAGCATCACCAGCTCTTCCTGGGAGTGCCGGGTCCTGGCTGCTGCGCACAACTCTGTTCGTCGTCATGACAATGTCCCATCCACTGTCGCTCTCGGATTCGATAGAGAAATTCGGCCCATCAACTTCGGCTTCGCCAGTGAGGCCAGTTTTCACTTCGTATTCTACGAGGTCAGTACTCGCCTCAGCCGTGTAGCCCAAGTTCATGCCAAACTCGCCTTCCGCAGCGAATCCGAACGCAGAGTCGGTGAAAGTGCCTGTTTTCACCGTCATTGCTCTAGTTGACGCAAGCGCGTATTCAATTTTCACTTCTGAGCCAGAGCTCAACTCGGCATATGAGTCTCCTCCTGGCGGATCGTGCACGACCGTGTACACCAACCCATCTAATGGTACCGTGGCCCAGAACGCTGCACCATCATCACCCCGTGGCTTCGAACCGAGCGGGATGAGCTCCCGAACTGCCGTGGCTGTGACCGACCGATACAGATCGTACCGCTCGACCTCAATGCGTAGAGTCCGTCGATGATTCCCAGCTAGGTTGGGTTGACCCGCCTTGATGTTCAGCTCAGTCTTGCCTTCGGGAAATATGAGAAAGCCTTCATCATTTAGTACAACTTGGAAATCACACGATTCACCACCACCACGAATGGGATGGCACTCGGTATCTCCCGGGTCACTCACGTCTTGACGAATCTTGATTTTCGTGCTGCCGGTGCCGTTCTGGTTGCTTGGAAGCGCCGCAAAACACCTCTCGTACGCACCATTCACGCGGTGTAGCTCAAATACTTTTAGTTGAATTGATTTTGCATCTGATATTGCCTCCTTGATCGGGTTTTGTGCCGACATGGACGTACCAAGGAAGTGTTGTTTGGAGAGACCGCCGGATGGTTCGGTACCCGAATAGCACACGTCAGCATCATTCGCAATCTTCGGAATGTACGAGTCAGGAATGTCGATACAGATTGGCCCGTGGTAGTTGTATTGAATTTGCACCCACTCGCTGCGATTTCGCATTTGCGCAAGCCGCTGAAGACTGTTACGGCGCTCGAAAAATTGTAACATGTCACCGTTCTCGGCGGCGCAGCTGTCGTTCCATGACTCCTCTTTGATCATCTCCTTGATACCACCGACGTTCGCCCCCGATTTGAGGGTGATCAGGTAGTCCATCGCGGCGAACGGCCAGATGCGAGCGTTCGCGGGAATAGGATGTTCATTCGTGAACTTTTCTTCAGGCAAGCTGCGCGCGTTTGTCCATGTTTTCACATCATCGGAGGTAACGTAGACTGTTTTGTGACATCCGTTCACGGGTGTTACTGCAAACGTCACGCCGGAGTAGAGGGCATCGCATTGACCTTGATATACTCCGAGGTCCACATTCGCCTGGGTAACATCGGTAAAAAAGATAGTGTGCCCGTCACCGAGGTTTGCGATTGTCACAGTCTGCGAAAGATAATCGCAGCTCATCGTATTCGCAGCCAGTTCGATTTCGCTCCCTGTGTAACAAATTGTGTGCTTTGGGAATGTCGCGTTGAACTCGAATGAATTGCCGCGTGTGAGTGCAATTTCGAAATTTCCCGACTCATCCGTTTTCACCTCCATTGTTTCATCTGTCCCGTCAACTTCCTTCACTTGAATCACGGCCTCAAAAAGTCCGCAGCTCGTCGATCCCGCTGTTTTATCCTTTGGAAATAAAACAGCGCCTCGCACAACAGCTGTGGTTTCGTCCAGAAAATCATGATTCATTTGAGTTTGGTGCGTGACTTGAACGACATTTCCTAGAGGCAAATCTGGCTTCATGATCGATACTGCCCTGAAAAGTTGTTTCGCGTTCAGAGATGGGTTTTTGTTCGCGTCCTTGTCGAAAACGTGTACAACAACATTTTGTCCCTCATCATGGTTCGCGCTTGAAAGTAAATCCTCCTTGTATGCCGCCGTCACAAGCGTTGCTTCTTGAGGTATACGTCCAGATGTATCTCTCAACTCGACGCTATATCTACCGAAATCATCTGTAACCGCCGTGAACGCACATTTGGTTTGAAACCCGCGCGCTAGTATTTCGGTCACGCGCACGTCGTGACCGATCGCATTGAATATTGTCACGTACTTACCATGAAACGCTTCGATTTGCATCGTGCGACATGCGAAAGAGACGCATGCGCCATGCATCTCTGCCTCATTCGTAGATCTGAGGCACTCCTTGCCAAAGTCAATCGCACCGAGACCAACTTCGTCCTGAATGTACGCTTTTACTGACTGAAGAGCGTCAGAGATTCTGTCCGCACAAACTTCAACGGTCTGCACACCGCTCCAGCCCGAGAGTTCTACTCGAAGATACTCATTTGAACGCACCAGAGAGCCACCAGCTGAGACACTCGCGTCGCCGTCTGTGATCAAAAAAGTGTCTTCATCTGCTGTCCTCGTCAAATTACCTGAATGCTCTGTCTTCATGTAAAGAGCAAGGTTTACGATAGTATCGACCTGCACGCTGGAAGATAATGATCCATCCGTAAGAATGAAGTCGGCACACACTCGCACGCGCGGCACTGGTGCTTGCGATTTACCAGCAAATACTTTGCCCGCAAGCGAGGCCATCCACGGAGCTTTGAAGTAGTGCGTTGTCGAGACGTAGCCAGATAATCCTGAAGATGGCGGCATTTTCGTTCGAACTTTATAGAACCACTCGAGGTTGGGTTTTTTCCCTGCTGTTCGGTCGAGGAAAGTTATCGAACTAAACTTGTTTCCACAACTTTTCAAGTCGCCTTCCATTTGTATGACGGTCTCATACTTTGCCGCAGCGTCACCGAGTCCAGCGGGTCTTCGAAGCATTTCAAAAGAGCTCTCGCCTATCGCAGTGTCGCGAAAGCTGAAGCTTACCCCGGACATATCAAGTGTCGCGGCGACGTCAATCGCAGAGCCGTCATAGTACATGGCAGATGCACAAAAAAACTCAGAAGATGATTCGACATCATTTTGAATAGCGACTGAGGCGCAGACGACTCTCCGCGAAGACGGTGTTGCGTGTGCGCGCTGCGCACAGAAAGGCCGCCGTCCGCAGTGATAAGCATCTAGAAACGTCGCACGGGAGACCCGGCCCGTGTAGACACGAACATCGTCAAATTCGACTCCAGTTGCGCCTAGTAATTCTAATCTGCTCATGCGAGATAAAAATTCCCCAGCGCCGTAAAACTTCGTCGTCTTGTACGTGTTCGATGATGTAACGTCATGGACGCCACCTTCGAGATTCATGAATAGAACTAAACCGTCGTGGCCGTTTAGTGCAAATCCAACCTGATGCCACTTCTGGCACTCTGCACCGCCTATGGTCAAGGAGGATACTTCTCCATTTTCTGCAGAGAGCACCACCTTCAAATCCATTGTTGAACTATCCGTCGATTGTCCGTCCAAGTAGAATCGAAGCGAGTGCGACTTTCCCTCAAAAAGTGCGATTGTTTTCCCGGATATATCTGTTGAGCCACCAGAGCAAGAACTGTATAACCAAGACGTAATCGCAACATCCAATGATGGCAGCTCGCCGTAGTATGTGAACCCGTACGCTCCATCCCATTGAGGGTGGACTTCTTTCAGACACCGCGCACCTTCGCCGCCGGTACATGCAGAAATTTGTCTTCGTCTTTCGCCTAGCGGAATGAGAGTCGGTGTCGATCCTTTCTGCCCTGCGACGAACGGTGAAGCGGACTTGATCGAAGAATATTCGTCTTCAACATCATCGAAAAGGAAATTAGCCACAAGTGACTGTTGCACGTCGTCAAACGTGCCAGAGATCGGACGAATATCATTGATCTCAGTCGGCGCGAACAACGAATTCTGAATCTTTGAATAACCGATGGAGTTCGGTTCGGCAAATGTAACCATGAGCTTGTCGTAGAGTACGCCGTCAACATAGAGGCACGTATAATCGCCCGCAGATAGCTCCGAGTTGTAGTGCCATGTCACACGCATATTTGTCGAGTTATGTTTACAATCCGCCTCGTCAGTTTCTCGGCCTGGATCATCCAAAGGATAAACCGTAGAATCGAACACAATGCGGCCAACACCGCACGCCATGTCATCAATTCGTGCATTCATCACATGAGACAGCTTGATGCTGAGTTTGCCGCTCATTTCTTCGTTCCAACGGCTGACTATATGAGAATCAGCGCTCTGCTTTGAAAGTGCTGCCAATATTTCCTGATACGATAATACACCATCAGTGGGATTGTTGTCATGCAGCCGAAACACTGCCTCCTTTGCGCGATAAACGGATGCGCTGTCATGGCAATTCACGCCACGAAGCTCGGGTGCGGAAAGCAGCAGATGCCTGGCCACGTTTTCGAATTGATTGCGGCTACTACCGGCTCTTGGTAACTCAAAAACGCACCCAGGGTCAATACGGAATGAGTGCAGTTTCGTCATTTGCTCGCGTTGCTCGTAGGCGCCGTAACACGCGTAAAGGACGTCGTATATGCCTGGAATCAATCGACCGCTCCTGTCTGTCATCTCAAGGGTGGAAGGGAAAAAGTTGTCCCACTTTCGACACGGCATGTGACGTCCAAATGTTTTGCAGTCTTCCTGTTGCTTCTGTACCCTGACCTCACACCGTAACTTTTCCAAATCTTCATCCGCTGACGGAAATTCGCCTAGATCGCAGTCTTCGACGTGCGGGCGACAAGTTGAATGTTGTACACTAATGCCAAAGTCCATAGAGTATGACGAAACAACTTTCAGTGGATTCGAGACTTTCACTGAGGGAAGCGGACGGGGTTTCGATTGACTTATCGGCAACTCGATCATCGAAACGCCTGAACCGATTAAAGTACCCTCAATCACAACGATAGCCCCGCGCCATGCGCCGCACGCATACCTGGGGTTCGCATAAAACGTTTGTGGTGGCTTGAAGCCACGGCCGAGCCCGTTTGGGTCGTATGGACTCTTTCCGCCGTTTGCAAAAACTATACCGGATAGGGACACCCAAAAAGTCGTGGAGTCGACATCTCCTTTCCACTCGATTTTCCCTTCCGTATCGATTACTACACTCTCCGACCTCTCACCTCTTGACATGACGCTAAACGTGAGCGCACCGTCGGATGGTCTACATTCAACCGGTAACTGTGCGATGTAGGAATCACGTGTAGCTTGCGTTCTCTCGACCAAGCCCGAAAGGATCACCAAACCATCCTCACACACGTACTGTGCGTTTTCAAATTCGTGCTCCGGTTGCTTCCAAGGATTCCGGAGCTCTAAATTTGTCTTCTTTTTCGATGCAGCCGTGAACGTGATCCCCGATAGCGTGACCTCGTTGTTCGCAGAATCTGGTCCTGCAATCCAACGCACATCGCCGTCTGCTCTTACGTCGATTCGTGCGTCTCCATAGTCTGAGCGTACGGGGAAGATAAGTCTGCCTTGCGGGCGACATCGCTCGGGAAGGTACCCTATGGCGTTGTCGAATCGCAGACGTGCGGATTCAGGCCCTTTGAGCAGACCACTCAGCACAACCAGTCCGCGAGAGTCGCAATACAGCTCTGGTGGAGTCCAGTGTCGTCCATTACCGCGCCAAAAAACCCAATATGGGGCGTTCGTGTCGAGTTCGGTTCGACCGAACGGTGCGTAGTGCACTCCAGAGATGGAATGCGACTCAGAACCCGTCGTATCGGCACTCTTACCTCGGTACCACACGGAACCCGTTTGTGTGTTCACGTCAACGCGCGACGAAGACGGCCCTTTCCGACCGCCAAACATCATCCAAGGATTCTCACCGGCTGGAGCTGGAAAACAATCGCCAACTACATTCGCAGTCACGCCAGCGGCATTCGCCTCCGACGCGGGCGCGAGCAACGACGCGATGCAGAAGACGAGGAAGCGAATCATAACCATCGACGCGGCCCGGTAGCTAAACGGTACATGCGGGATCAGAGACCCCTTCCTCGCGGTCGATCGATCGCGAGGACAGTTGTCGGGTGTTACCCGGCGACGGAGCACTGGGAAAATATCCCAGTCAGCGTAAAAGACGAATGCGACGCCACACTTGGCAAGGAAGCACCGTATTCGGTCCCGGGAATGCACTGTATCGGTCCCGAAACGACTTAAAGCGGACCACGACGAAAAGCGGATAAGACGATGTGTACATACTTTACATTGCATTGAACCATCATACTACGGTAAGTACAAAAAACACAAAATTGCCCTCAGACGAGACGAGACGAGACGAGACGAGACGAGCGTTTTTGACTGAATACTTTCTCGGAGACGGCAACTTTCAATCTCCAGCCGAGGTGTTTGATTTCCTCGCATCCGCGTTTGACGAGACGACCCGATTAGAGCCGGCGATGCGTCGATTCGCCGATGAGTTGTTTAGAAGATTCAAATAGCAATCAGAGTAGAATACAAGTACAGTACGAGTAGGACTGCGACCAAAGTAGCTACTACAGTAGCACAGCGGAACGAATGATACACAAACAGAACACATTTCCTCTCGAATCTCCTCAACGGTCGCGCGCCCACTCGTCGAAATCGGGAAAGCGCTCTAAAAATGTTTTGCTCGACGTGTTCACGGCGACGATGGCTGAAATGTTCTCCTCTGGGTGGCGCTCGGCGAGAAAGGCGATGCGAGACAGCACCGCCTCGCTCGAAGTCACGAGTCGCGCGAGCGAGGCTGGCTTGAGCGCGTACTGCTGAATAGCCCCCGGGCTCGTTTGAGCGAGCTGCCGCAGCCTCGTCGTGAACGTCGTCGGGTTCGTCGCCAAGATTCTCGGCGAATACATAATCATCGCTTCAATCGTGCTCTCGCCCACGCCCTCCGCCGCCAACGCGAGACGCATCACGTTTAAATTACCAGTCACCGAGTTGGAAATGTTCATCGATAGAATTTTCGGATTGGCTTCGATGAGTGCAAACACATCCGTGTGCGGCAAGAGCCTGGACAAGCCGCGAATCTTCGCCGGCATGGTGTGCGTCATGTCCATGGATAAAATTTGCGGATTTCGCTCGACGAGCCGCTTGAGATCTACCGTCGGCAAGAGCTCTCGAAGGAGCTCGACTTTTTCCGCGGTGAAATCCAAATCACAATAAATCACCCTGGGGCAACGCCCCACGATCGTTCCGAGATCAGCACCCGAAATGGAAGCGCCCAACCAGAGGGCGTCTTCGAGGGACGCCAACCGCTCGAGCAAGCGCACCGGGTCCCGGTACAGTCCCGCCTTTGCGGCGTGAGCGATGAGCCTCTCGCGATGCGTTTTCTTCTTCACCCCAACCCCAATCCAAAACGCGTCTAAAATCTTCTTTTGTTCCTTTGTCAAAACCACTTCCCCGGCGCGGCGCACTTGTTTCGCCGGGTCCACCGTCATGAGGCTCTCGATGAGATCCTCTCGCAGCAACATGTCCCCGTGTCCGTGGTGATACAACCTCTTCCCGTGTCGCTCCTGAACCCGTCGAGGATCTGGAACGACGTACGACGACGAGTTTACGTTCGTCGGCTGTGACCCACCGCTCGGCTGCGGTCGTCCAGCACCGACGCCTTCAAAGTCAGAGGAACGCTCCTCTCGACGTCCTCTCGACGCGGCATTCTGCACGACAGTCACGCGCTGTCGAACGCGGGCGACGCGGACGAACGCGCGCGACGCGGACGACGTCGACGTCGACGCTCCCGACCACGCGCGCAACATCCGTGGAGAGGACGAAGGGCCGCGACGAGGCGCTCTGCACTGTGGTACAACCAACCAACCAACCAACCAACCAACCGAGAGTTTGTCGGAAAAGTGATGTATACTGTTTACACATATGCATATCAAGACAAAGGTTGGGTGGTTGGACCCTGTGGGTGCGTCACACGTCGTGCCGGCGCGCGTGCGCGCGAGCCCTCGCACCGACAATAAAACGAAACGACGCGTCGAGCGCAACGCTTTGAAAACAAACGCGTCCGTCCAGTCGCACCGTCGCGACGTTTCACGCGAGAGTGGCGACACGACGCGAACGAAAAAGGGAAAAGTTGGAATTGAATTGCGTCGCCTTGTTGGTTGAATTCATCCACCAACAATGTGGACGCCGGATGAGGATGAGAGACTCAGAGCAATCGTCGAGAAACACGGAGCGAAGCGATGGAACAACATTGCGTCGATGCTGGGAGGGGATAAGTGCGCGAAACAGTGCCGAAGACGATGGAATGGACACTTGACGCAAGAGGTCAAGGAGGGCGACTGGACCGCGGACGAAGACGCGACGCTGTTGGAGGCGCACGAGAGGCTGGGGAATAAGTGGACGGAGATTGCGAGACTGGTCGGGGGGAGGACGGATAACGGGGCAAAAAACAGGTACAAGGCGTTGGTGCAAAAGATGGGGGCGGCAAGACGGCGGGCGCAGAGGACCAAGGAGGCGTCGACTTCAACGCCGATAAAGACCAAGCCGCCGGCGACGGAAAAATCGGGTAAAAAAGCACGAAGAACGCCGACGAAGAGGAAAAGCATCGCGGTGAAGAAGGAAGAACCGAAGGAGACGATGACACCGAGAAAGCGGTCAAAATTGTTACAATCGAGAGATGAGGTTGCCGCCGTAGGCGTGAACGGGATTTCGCCGACGCTCTTCGCCACCTCACCGACGCCGAGCGGAGCGACGACGGCAGATCTAGGAGGCGCGTGGCGCCCGACGCTTTCGATTAACATCCCCAGTCGTGAACAGAGCGCGGCAGCGCCGTTGCCATCGTTCTCCTTCGGTGGCGCCACCGGAGCTTTCGGTAGAGAAAATTCAATCGGTCGCACGCTTTCGTTGTCGTGCGCCGAGCTCGACTTGCTGCGAGAGGTTCAGGATATGATTGGAAGCACGAGCAACGCCAATAACGCGAGCGCATTCGTGCGTTACGGTAACTCGAACGGTGGGATAGCCACAGGATTGAGGCCAGAGACCTCGCAAGGAACCGCAGACGTGATGCGTTGGCTCTTAGCCGCGACGCCCACGGCGACGCAGAAGAACGCCGGCCGACGTAAGAATGACGACGCCGTGACGGTTTCACTACCGATCGACGACGACAGCGTTGCCCGGGGCGCCACTCTCAAACATTTTTTATCCTTTCGAGTGGACTCAACAACGCCGAAATCCACATCCATGGCCACGACGCCCGCTTCGATTCCATCCTTTTCCCAGAGCGAACTCAATTTGCTCTTAAACGCGCTCGGATCGACGTCGCCGAGACATGCGGCGGCGGCGGTTTCGCCCAAGATGATTGCGAAACCCGAAACGAATGAGGAACCCACGGGTCGAAGGACCCGCGCGCGGTCGTCGGCGTCGCGTCCAGCCTAGCTCGTCCTTGTAAAAGCATCGTCAACGCGCGTGTACGATAAATGTCAGTCAATAACGCCCAACCCTGGGTCGCGTCGGCAACACGCCCTTCGTCAAACCATCGCGCGGACGGACGGACGCGGTCATAGTCGACGCGCGCATGCACGGCGGCATCGCGACGGTGACGAGACATTTAACCCGGAGAGTCTTTCACAACGCGTCTTTTCCCGTGCACAGGACGCAAACGTCGTGTCGAGGCGCGCCTGTACGGCAACGAAATCGAACAACGCAACGCACCGCATCGACGACGATGGAGGACGTACCGAGCGAACGAATGACGGAGAAAGAGTCGTGCGAAGGGGCGTGCTCGAGAGAGACGCCGAGATTGACGCGGGGATCTATCGATGAGGCGATGAAGACGAGACCTCTGTGGACGCTCGAGGAGGAGGAGAACGGGGCGACGGCGATTCGACGCGCGTTTGTCTCGAAAAATTGGTCGACAGCCATGGCGTTTTTAAACGCGGTGAGCGAGGTTGCGGAGCGCGAGGGGCACCATCCAGATGTTAGTATTAAGAATTACCGCGACGTTGAGGTCAAGGTGTCGACGCATGCCGTGGGCGGACTGACGCGTTTCGACTTTATCCTCGCGGCGAAAATCGACGCCGAGTGCGATTGCGTGTACTCGCCCAAGTGGGCTCGCGAGCGCGGCTTGACCGCTTAGCGACGGCGAATGGGGCGATTTTAAAACTTCTTGTAATGTATACGTGTGCGTGTGTAATTTCAATTTCTATAATATGCGCTGAGCTTGGCGATGACGACATCACGTCTAGACGTGCTGAATCACGTACGAGCTCTTAAACGCCGACGCTCCCCCTCTGCGCTGCTTGTGCAAAGAAATGGAACCCACGATCAAACCCGCCAAACCAATGATAAAGCTGAGACCTGCGAGGACTTCGAGACCGCGGATTTCTTTCGAGCTCACGCCGCCGTGCGTGTGCGCGTGCTTGATCAACTCGGCGAGCGACGTCGACTCGTAGACGGTTTTCTCTTCGCAGTCTACGTGGTGCGCGTCGCGATAAATGCCGAGAAGTCCTTCCACCTTGAGGATTTGTTCAAGAGGCGCGATGGAGTCGCAATAGTTGGCGTACTCCCAGCTTCCAGCGGACGGAACCTTGCGCACGTCGAAGAGGTCATCGAAAAACTTGTACGCTTCGGTGTGTTCGGGAGCCTTGTCGGGAGCTCTATCCTTGATGTCCCCGGCGATGACGCGGTACATGGCTTGACCCTCCGCGACAATGTCGTTGTACGGACCGGTGATTTCACCCGCCTCGAGACCCTTATCGATGAGGAACGCGTACTTGAGGACACCTTGCGCGTAGATGACGCGCAATTGCTTTTCAATGCCTTCATAAATTTCGTGCATCATGGCGCAATTCGTTTCTTCTTGACCGTCGCGAAGAAGCTTCATGATGGTTTCGTACGACTTGGCCGTGTGCGCCGTGCCCATCGTGCCAAACTCCACACCTCGCTTTTGCGCTCTTCCGAGCACAGAGTGGTAGCCATCGCCGATGAGAAGGGCCGCGGCGGTTTCCCAAGCGATACGAGCAGCCTCCGTCGGCGATCCACCGCGGCGGCAGTACGCGTTGTCGTCCGATTGCGCCTTGCTGAGCAAGTTGATGGCGGCGTGGAAACCCACGGCGTCGTTCATAGTCTTTTCAATCATTTCCTTGCCAGCCGCGACGAGACCAGCGGTGTCGACGCCATCGAAGGTATCCGAAGAAGTGAGCAAAGAAACCACGTCGCCGATGTAGTTAGACAGAGGTTGTGTACCCGTGTAAGTGCCTTCTCCGTACGGCTTGGGGAACGAGTAGGCGATCATGCGCGCCCACTCGTTTGACTGGTAGGACGCAGACTCGGTCCATTGCGCGTACGTCTCCTGGAAATCATCCGACATGTCTTGCCAATCGCTCGATCTGGAGGTGAAGCCTCTGAGCTCGGCGTAAATGTGCGCCACGTCGGCGCTGAGCTTGAGAGCGCCTTGGTAGTTTTCATTCGCGATCGAGTACTCGTGCGGGA
>Ga0181573_10002278_pt1 | contig 17973 bp, 12 predicted proteins | sample 101ome_25_FD_148643 | JGI IMG/M metagenome (GOLD analysis project Ga0181573, IMG submission 148643) | Coastal salt marsh microbial communities from the Groves Creek Marsh, Skidaway Island, Georgia - 101409BT metaG (spades assembly) | ecosystem: Environmental > Aquatic > Marine > Intertidal zone... | reverse complement strand
GCCAGCCCCGGATGTAATTTTTGTTCCTTTTCTTTGTCGCGGCGGGGTTCGCCCTTTCTTTAACCCCGATCCAAATCGCTGACCGAACGCACGTTCATCCCTCACACACACACACACACACACACACACAGACGGCGCCGAGGTTTTGATATGCGAGCTGTACTGCGAGATGGACACCGAGATGGTCCCGTCGTACGACACCCTCATGCCGTCGCAGGATGGCGAGATCATCAAGTCCAACCGCAGCGGCAAGGATGAGTTCGTCAAGGGCAGGTTCTTCGTGATTCGCAGGCCGGTGCCCATCGACGAGTCCGCCAACCCGGCGCTCAAGCAGATGATCAAGGACATGACCCTCGCCATCAACAAGTACTACGCCTTCGGCTCGTGCTTCTCGGAGGACGACACCTAATCGATCGGCGGGTCAGTTGGGAGAAGAATAGAGAGGGCTCCGGAGAGTCGAGCGGCGAGGAGGAGGCGGGTTGTTTATTAGCTCTCGATGCATGCATAGCGTGTGAATATTACGAAAAAGAACACGACAAGAGGAAAGGGCCGGAGGCGCAGATTCCAGACTGCAACCGCCTTCAGTTGCGATAAAAAAACAGATTCTAGGTCAAGCTAAGTTTTGCGAGTCTACTACGTTAACATCGCGCGGGCGAAGGCACGCCGCCGTTCCTCGCTCGCGTCTAAAAATAGGGCACGTGCCCCCGAGAGTTCGCACGACCCGATGCCGCCTCATGTCTTCGGTGGGTCCACCGGGTATCCCCGCATCCGTTTCACCACATCCACCAGAGCCTTGAATGAGTAAGGCTCGTTCTGCGCCAGGTCGGCGAGCATCTTCCGGTTGAGCTGGATGTTCTCATCCTTCAGCCCGCTGATGAACTCACTGTATCCGATGCCGTGCTCCCTGACACCCGCGTTGATCTGCTGGATCCACAGCCCGCGAAAGTCCCTCTTCTTCGCCATTCGATCCCTGTACGCGTACTGCAGCGCCTTCTCCACCCGGTTCCTCGCGATCCTGATGGTGTTCTTGGCCCGACCCCTGAAACCCTTCGCGAGCTTGAAGATCTTATCCGCCTTCATTGTTCGCGCCGGATCCGCCCAGGTGCGGGAACCTTTGCCCGATGCGCCCAAGAGTGATTTTTCACACACACAACGAACGCAGATTAATAACGACCGCTGGGGAATGTTCGTGTAAACAGTATCTTAGTCAAACACTCTAACTAAATAATGTGTGGATACACACAAAAGGTTTCACATTTGATGCGAGATCTCGCATGTGTATGATATTCATGGTGACCGATTTTGTAGGGCTTTGATGTTCCCCACGTCTACCCCGACTCCACCGCGGTACAGCCCTTTTCAACGAGCGTCACGTACGCAAAGGGGACAAGGGAGACACCATGGGTGAGTTCACGACCATGCATGACCTCTTCGTATCGTCCGTCGTACCGCCCGTCGAACGCGCGCGTCGCGCCGCGGTCTTTGCCCGGACCGCCCGACGGGATCACGGCTGCCGCAAACCCTTCCCTGCGAGACGCTAAAATTCCGTCCCCATCTCCCTCTCCTCCCTCAGGTATCTCTCGCGACTCTCTCCACAAGCGCCGGCTCACCGGTGGCAAGCAGAAGCCCTGGCGCAAGAAGCGCAAGTGAGTACATCCCCCGCACGAAATCGCGTCGGCGCGGAGCGTTCGGGACCGGTTTCCGGACCTTCCACCCATCCGCGGAGGTTTATTTTGGTTTTTAGGGTTCTGGGGAAAAAAAGCCGATGGCGGACCCGGCGAGGCGCGGGATCTCGCGCGCCGACCCGCGGCACTCCGGTTCCCGGTCCCCGAATGACCACTCGATACGTATGCACCCCATCCATCGCATCGGAACTGACCGCGCCGCCCCCCCCCGCCTCGTCACCCATCAGGTACGAGCTCGGCCGTCAGCCCGCCAACACCAAGCTCTCTTCCCACGTGGATGTGCGCGTGGTGCGCTGCCGCGGCGGCAACAAGAAGTTCCGCGCGCTCCGCCTGGACCACGGTAACTTCTCCTGGGGTTCCGAGAACGTCACCAGGAAGGCCCGCATCCTCGACGTGTGCTACAACGCGTCCAACAACGAGCTCGTGCGCACCAAGACTCTGGTGAAGGGCGCCGTGATTGCCATCGACGCCTCCGAGTTCCGCTCCTGGTACCAGCAGCACTACGGCAAGAAGATCGGCATCAAGGTGAAGGACGGCGTCAAGGTTGAGAGCGAGGACATCGATGAGAAGCGCAGCAAGAGCCTCGCCCGGAAGCTCACGCTTCGCAACAAGGGCCACACCGTCGCCCCGAACATTGATAACCAGTTCACCACCGGCCGCGTCTACGCGATCGTCACCTCCCGCCCTGGCCAGTGCGGCAGGTGCGACGGCTACATCCTCGAGGGTAAGGAGCTCGACTTCTACGTCAAGAAGATGCAGAAGAAGAAGGGCAAGCACGCCGCCGACGCCACCGCGTAATTTGTTCGCGGCGACGTGGAGTTGTGGTGGAAGTACTTTTAGATGTTTCCGTGATTAATCCATCGGAGATGTGACTTTACTACACCGCGCCCCGCCGGTTCGCGCAACCTTTCCCGGTGAACGACGACGGTCGCGATACTCTCGAATGAAAACGCCGGTCGTCAACCCTCTCCCATCGCTTCCCCTTCCACTTTTGCACCCTCGCCAGCAGATTTGTGGCTCGCGAATCTGACGCTCGAGCCACAAAAAGTTAGATCAACTGTCACCTTTGAACCATTCGGACACGCGCCATGGCGGGTCTGATCCATCGCTCTATCTGCGTCGGTCAAACCGCCAGGCTATCCACGCGCGCTGGCATCTATCCGGGCGGCCGTACCTCCGTCGCGGTCGTCGCGGCCATGTCGCAATCGCACGCCTCCGAGAAGGACGTCATCGTCATAGGGAACGGGCCGATCGGCTCGGCAGTGGCCAAGCACGTCGCCGAGGGTGGATACAGCGTCCTCGTCGTCGACGGCGGGAATCGTCTCACGTCCGCATCGGACGATATGGGCAGGATCGTCAGGCCGTTGGACGCGGAGGGGCGCGAACGATGGACGCGGTGGAACGTGGAGTCCATCGAAGCCTTCGGCGACATCGAGACGCGTTCGGGCGTCGACTTCTTCCAGCGCTGCGGGAGCCTGGCGTGCGGAACGGGCGCCTTCGTCGAGCGACCCGCGCGCCTGCTGGAGCAGAACGGCGTCCCCCACGTGCGCCTCGAGTCCGGCGCGGACGTCACCCGGCGGTTTCCCTTCCTCTCGGTTCCGGCGACGCACGTGGGCGTCGTCGACGACGTCGGCGGGTTCGTCGATCCGGGCGCGATGATCCGCGCGCAGAACGCGCTCACGGCTGCATCGGGGCGGGGCGACGTGCGCGCGGGCGTGGTGACGCGCGTGGAGATGGTCGATGGCGGCGAGGCGGGCGGCGTCGGCGAGGCGGGCGGCGTCGCGACGGGGTCGCCGCGGCGGGTGCGCGTCACCACGGAGGAGGGCGACGCGTTTGTCGGTTCGGCGGCGGTGGTAACCGGCGGGGCGTACACCGCGTGGCTCATCCGCTCGTCCGGACTGAGCCGGGACGGGGCGAACCGGGACGGGCAGACGACGAAGACGACGCGCGCGAGCCCGGACGCGACCTCGGGGCTCGCGCGCGTGCGCGTCTCGAGGCGTACCGTCCTTCTCGCGGAGGTGACTGAGGCGACGGCGAAGGGGCCGCTGGGCGCCATGCCCACGGTCAAGTACCAGTTCGCGCCGGCGCCGAGGGACGACGGGGGATCATCGCAGTCCAGGAACGAGGCGATGAGCGTGTACGTCCTACCACCGATATGGTACCCCGACGGAGTGCTGGGATTGGATCCCGGGTGGTACGTGAAGATTGGGGGCGGCGCAAACGATTTCTTCGACGAGGACCGCGCGGACGACGCCGTCGCCGACCTCGACGAGTGGATGAGATCGGACGGTGACGAGTCGGTGGCGGATAGGCTCCACGACGTGCTCGTTGCGCTCATGCCGGACACCAACTTCCTCAGCGTCCAGAGCAAGGCGTGCGTGACCACCTGCAGCGACGACGGCGAGTTACAGTGCGAGGCTCTCGGGGATGGCGGCGTCGTGACGGCGGTGACGGGTTGCCAGGGGAAAGCGGCGGGGCCCGCGGACGCGATCGGGCGGGCGGTGGCGAGCGAGGTTACGTCGAGGCTCGGTGCGTAGGTTTTGCTGGCGTCTGGCATTTAATTATTAAACATCGAACTCATCAGATGAACCTTCTAGAATCACGACTTCTCTATGTACATTACTGCGCGGGTGGCGCCTGCGGGGGAGGAGCAGCCTCGGCGGGAGGCGCCTCCGCCGCGGGCGCGGCCGCGGGCGCGGCGGTGGCGGCGGGAACCTCCGGCACCGGGGGAGGCGGCAGCGGCGCCACCCTCTCCGCGCGCAGCACCACAGACGCGCGGTCCATCACGGTGTAGACGTTCGCGGCGAGCGAGGGCCTGATCATAGCCTCCGCCGCCGCCTTGGACTGCGCGGGGATGTCGTCGGCGTCGAGGAAATCGTACGGGGGCTGCAGGGCCGAGTCGGCCACCATCCTCCACGCGCATCCATCGGGGGGATTGGGGAGCACAACCTTGGCCGGGAGGTGGTGCGCGTTGAAGGCGACGTAAAGAGTCTCGGAGTTCTCGGCGCCAGCCTCATGGCTCTTGACGGTAAACGCCACGAAGCGGCTCGTCTCGTCCCACATGGGCTGGTCGGGCTCGTGTCCGTGCCACTTGATGTTGTTTTCGTTGGGGAATTCGCTCAGGCGGAGCGCGGGCTGCCTCGCCTTGAACGCGCGCATGAGGCGCATGTAGCGGCTCAGGCCGGCGTTCTTGACCGGATCCTTCGCGATGCCCCAGTCCATCCAGTTCATCTCGTTGTCGTGGCAGTACGTGTTGTTGTTACCCCCCTTGGTGTGGCCGTACTCGTCGCCCATGTGAATCATGGGAACGCCCTGCGCGACGAAGAGCGCCGTGAAAAAGTTGCGCATCTGGCGGTCGCGGAGCATTTTCGCAACGGGGGTGGCGTTGATGCCGTCCTCGTGGGGGCCGAGGCCGCAGTTCCAGCTCAGGTTGGACTCCTCGCCGTCCTGGTTGTTCTCGCCGTTCGCGTCGTTATGCTTTTCGTTGTAAGACACCAGGTCTCGGAGGGTGAAGCCGTCGTGGCAGGTGATGAAGTTGACGGTGTGGTGCGGCTTTCGGCCACCCTGCGAGTAGAGGGTGGGGGATCCGCAGAGGCACTCGGCGAAGATGCCCGCGTAGCCGTCGAAACCGCGGATGAAGTTGCGGGTATCGTCCCTGAACCTTCCGTTCCACTCAGCCCACTTGCCGTAGTGGGGGAAGTTGCCAACCTGGTAAAGGCCGCCGGCATCCCAAGCCTCAGCGATGAGCTTGACCTTGCCGAGTATTGGGTCGTTGGAGATGGCGGCAATCAGGGGAGGATCAGGGAGGGCCTCGCCGACGCCGACCTCGTTGTTTTCCATACCGGTGCCGGGGTGACCCTCGTCGTTGGGCGCCTGCCAGTTGGACGGCGCGCGGGTCAGGATGGAAGCGAGGTCGAACCTGAAACCGTCGATGTGGTACTCGGTGACCCAGTACTTGAGGCAGTCGCAGATGAACTCCCTCACCAACGGATGGTTGCAGTTGAAGGTGTTGCCGCAGCCGGAGTAGTTGTAGAACTGACCCTCGGGGGCGACCATGTAGTAGGTGCGGTTATCGAGGCCGCGGAACGAGAGCGAGAGACCGCGCTCGTTACCCTCGGCGGTGTGGTTGAACACCACGTCGAGGATCACCTCGATGCCGTTCCTGTGGCACTCCTTGATCAGGGTCTTGAACTCCCTGTTCGCCGCCCTGCCGCAGTCATCGCCCGCGGACTTGGCGTACAGCTGCTTCGGGGAGAAGAAGTTGACGGTGGAGTACCCCCAGAAGTTGTACCGCATCTCGCCCGTCACCGGGTTCGGGGTGTAGTACTCGAGCTCGTTGAACTCGTGAATCGGGAGAAGCTCGAGGGCGTTGAAACCCATGCGCTTGAAGTAAGGGAGCTTGGGGATGATGTCATCGTAGGTACCGCCTCCATCCTGCGCGGTGAGACCGCGGACGTGGCACTCGTAGACGCAGAGCTCCGACAGCTCGTACTTGGGGCTGGTCACGCCCTCCCAATCAAAGTTGTCCTGCCTGGAGGGAACCGCGCCCGCGTACTGAGGCCAGCACTCCTCTCCCACCTGGCACATCGCGGACTGCTCGCCGTACTTCTTGCGATCACCGGAGAGCACGGCCTTGGCGTAGGGATCGAGCAGGATGTTCTCCCAGTCGAAGTGGTGACCCTTGTGCTGGTCCTTCTGCCCGTTGATGCGGTAGCCGTACAGCATCTGGTCGCTCGCCTTGGGCAGGTGGATGTGCCAGGTGTTGCCGGTGCGGTTGGTGGTGGGATCGAGGGGTATTTCCACGGTGGGCTCCTTGCCAGCCTTGAGGTCCTCGGGCTTCCAGATGCAGAGGTGAACGCCGAGGCACTCGGGCGCGGCGTACACGGCAAAGTTGACGCCATCCGCGGAGAGCGTCGCGCCCATGGGCTGCGCCGTGCCCGCGGTGGGCATGTCGAACAGGCCGGGGAAGGGCTTCTGCGTGAGAGGCGGTGGGGTGGGTACCGCGGGCTCGGCGGGAACCGCGGCGGCGACGGGCTCGGCGGGCGCGGCGGGGGCGGCGGGGGCGGGCTCGGCGGGCGGAGCCGCGGCAGCCTGGGGCGGTGGCGCGGCAGCCTGGGGCATGGGCTGTGGGGGCTGCTGCTGCGCGAGCGCCTCGGCCTCGGACATGTCCTGGTTGGGCGGCTGCACGGCGTGCGAAATAATCGAGCGACGCGATGATATCGCGACCCTGCTCTTGACGCTCTTAGCCTGCGAACGCGGGGGTTGGGGAAGGGGGAGGGGCACGTTCTTGAGAATTGGGCCTCGAACAGGCGGATTTTTCGCGGGCGCGGGGTAATCGGCGCCAGGTTTCGATCGCGCGGGGTTCGCGAAGCGGACGGGTTGAGGCTCACCTCGACGCGGGGTTGAACGAGGGCGACCTTCCGACCTCCCCTGATCGCGCGCGGCCGCGCGAGCGCCGCGGGGGAGACTAGGCGAACGGTTTGACATTGCGCCAACATGGTGTGATCTCCCCGGTTTTTTTCGCAGGGGGATTACGTTTGGCGTTCCCTTGAGGTTGCGCGAGTTGCTACGCGCGGGGATCGACCGTATTCGAGTGCCGCACAACCTGCCGCGGTACACGAGCAAACTTTACACCCGCACTTGACGTGCGCGCGCAGTGAAGCCGCGGAGGTAAAGGTAAAATTGCAAGCTTTCGCCGGATAAGGGAAAGGGCTTTTTGGTAAGAGTCTTAGTCGGACCGGCAATTTTGTTCATTGGAGGTTTACGAACCCTCGTCGGGAACCCCACAAACGCGGCAAAAGTAACAATTTCTGAAACCCTGGTTCGCTTTTTGGCCTCGGACTGGCCTCGGGGTGCGTGACGAATCCTAACGAATGTCCATGTCAGCGAATCCTGCTCAAAATGAAAATCCTCGGAATCTCGCTTTTCCCAACCTCGACGCACACGAGAAAAAATTAGCAAATGCGAATTGGAGCAAAAACTTCAGCCGTCCGAACGCTCCCTAGCCGTCCGCCCCAACTGGAATGATGTTAGGGGGCCATCATCAAGCACAGTCCCTGGTCTTTCAACCTTGGGAGCGATGCAGACTTCCGGCTCAGACTAGGGAGTCATAGCTCTTCTTCCGACATGAGAAGCTTGTCAGTATTTGGAGAATACTGATTAGGGTGTATCTACTGTAGAAATGAATCCTGTTCAAGTACAGTCGATACAGGATACGGGACAAACAGATTTATGTACCCCAAAGCAAGTCGTGCCGTCGCGGCTTATGGGTCGCGTTGCATTCGAAGCAGCGGAAGATCGGCACCGGATGACGGATCTCACTCTCGGGAAAACCCGGAAGGCTAGGGTAACCCCGGTGCGCATCGACACAACTCGCGGCTCACCACGCTCGCGAACCTCAAAGAGAGACATGTCAGCCTCCGCCGCGATTCACACCGGTCGCATCACCCTCGGAGCGCCCGCCCGCGTCGCGGTGAGCTCCTCCCCGAGCCCGTCTCCCCTGCTCGATCCAATCTTTCGATCAATTGTCATTTGTCATCGTCGATTCGCTTCGCCCATCGTCGACTGACCCATACTTTGCGCCCCGTCCTCGATCGCAGCAGACCAGACGCCCGGCCAAGCCCGCGCGCCACAGCCGCATCGTCGCCAGAGCCGCGGATGAGCGCGCCAAGCTCCCAAAGGAGTACACCTTCCACTCCCCCGGCAGCGTCCAGGAGACCGACGACGCGGTGGTGTTCGCGCATCAGACCCCGGAGGAGGCGGGGAAGTGGAAGGATTCGTCCGTGTTCCACGTGGGCGACGGCTCCTCTGATCCCATCCGTTTGGGCGTGGTCATCGGCGAGTTCCACAACAGGCTCATGGACAGGATGCTGGAGGACGCGAGGGTGAGCGCGGCAGCCATGGGCGGGACCATCGACCAGGTGGTGTGGGTCCCGGGCACGTATGAGGCGCCTCTGGTGGTGGAGCGCATGCTCGAAGACGACGCCCTGGACGCGGTGTGCGTGGTGGGATACATCGAGAAGGGATCTACGCTGCACGGCCAGGAGATGGGCGCCACCTGCTCGCTCATTTTCAAGCAGCTCGAGCTCGAGTACGGCAAGCCCGTGGGCATGGGCATCATCGGACCGGGAGCCACCGCAGAGCAGGCGGAGGGGCGCGTGGCTTACGCGGGCAACGCGATCCGCGCCTCAATCCGTATGGCCAGGTACATGGCCAAGAAGTGAGCGCTCGTGTCGTATTAATATCAACCCAAACACGTCGTTCAGAGCCTCCCCGCGGGCAGCTCGACCAGGACGCAACCCTCGTGCACAGCGATTCCCAACTCCTCGCATCGAGAGCTGAGCTCCTCCGACCCGGCTCCGGGCTGGACGAAAAGGTTGCGTATCCCAAGCGCGGCCATCTGCTCCACGACGTCCATGCCCATCGTCGGGTTCACCACCAGATCCACGCACTCCACAGACTCAGGGTCCGGGAGGTCCTTAAGCGAACTGAACTCGGCCGGGGGCTTATTGTAAGGGTTCACGCGGAAGACCTCCTTCCCGTGACTCCTGAGCCTCTCGGTGAGCTGCCCGACTACGGGATTCTTGCCGTGGTTGCCCACCACGGCCCAAACCTTCTTCTTGAGCATCGCGGACCCGTCACTCGCCGCCATCCCCGCGGTCACCCGGAACAACGTCCCCGCGCTCATCGGGTGTGACGATTGACAAGATGCTGACACAATAAAACCAAACGCTCGGGATACACTCGCCGTCGGCGACGAGTGGTGGACAAACGGCGTTCGCGGCGGGTCCGGGAAGACCCAGGCGCGCGGATCGTTACGTCTGGGTCACATGAGGCGCGCGCTGGTCGCCGCGGGGAGGCAGCTGACGCGTTGCCAAGCGCTCGTCGAGGCGTCGCCCGCGCAACATCGTGGATGGGGTAGCACGAGCGCGGGGGAGTGGACGACATCGCGACGTCTCGAGTGGTTCCGCGAGGGTTGGGGACGATGTATATCCACGCGCGCACGCGATTGGTTCCTCGATGAAGCGTCCGAACGCCGTCGTCCGTTCGCGAGCATCGGCGTCGACGCGTCCGCTCCGACGCGGGTCGGCATCCCATCGATCGATGGCGCGAGGGGGTACTCCGTCTCCCCGCCAACGAGGAGGGGCGGAGACGCGTCCGATCGCGTCGACGTCACCGCGCGCGAGACGAACGATGCCGATGCGGATCGGATGAACTCCGGCGATGCCGCGTCGGTGTCGAGTAGGTTCGCGCGCGCCCCCGAGGCTGAGCGCACGTGGGTCGACGAGACGCTGCCGCCCTTCGCGGTGCCTTACGCCAAGCTGGTGCGATTGGACCGACCCGCGGGAGTGTACCTGCTCGCGTGGCCGTGCCTGTGGTCCATCGCACTCGCCGCCCCGCCGGGGTGTCCACCCGACCCGTACCTGTCGTCGCTGTTCTGCGCGGGCGCGTTCCTGCTGCGCGGCGCCGGGTGCACCGTGAACGACCTCTGGGACAGGGACATAGACAAACTCGTGGCTCGAACCAGGAACAGGCCGATCGCGTCCGGGGCCGTGTCGCCGACCGCCGCGCTGGTGTTCCTGGCCGCCCAGCTCGGCGCTGGCGCGGGGATCCTGCTCCAGCTCAACGATTTCAGCAAGGCGCTTGGCGCCTCGTCGCTCGCGCTGGTGGCGGCGTATCCGGCGATGAAGAGACTCACCAACTGGCCTCAGGCGTTCCTGGGCCTCACGTTCAACTGGGGCGCGCTGCTGGGATACGCCGCCGTGCACGGCACCCTGAACCCGGCGGTGTGCGCGCCGTTGTACGCCAGCGGGGTGTTCTGGACCCTGCTTTACGACACCGTGTACGCGCATCAGGACAAGGACGACGATAAAAAGATCGGCGTCAAGTCCACGGCGCTGCACCTGCAGGAGATGGCCGGGGGACGCGCGGAGGACACGAAGAAGTACCTGGCCGCGTTCGGCGCCGCGTCCACCGCGGGTCTGTGCGCGGCCGGTCACGCGGCGGGCGTTGGGCCGGCGTTTTATCTCGGCGCGGTCGCGTCGGCGGCGCACCTCGCGTGGCAAGTTCGGGACGTCAACCTGGACGACGGCGAGGACTGCGCGGCTAAGTTCAGGAGCAACGGGACGCAGTACGGGGCGATCGTGCTCGCGGCGTGCGTCGCGGGGAAGCTGACGGGGCTCTGAGAGGGTTCTGAGAGGGTCGGGGCTCCGAGGTGGGTCGGGGCCTTGAGGGAGTCGGGGCTTTGAGGGAGTCGTCGACGGGGTGCTTATTTTTGACAGACAGATTAGATTGTTTTACACGGCGACTCTGACGCCTATTGCTGGTCGATCGCCTTGTCGTTCGGCCCGATGTTCGAACGATGCACACCGACGTTCTTGATGGACTCGAGATACGCCTTCACCTCCTGCGTGATGAAAAGGAGGGCGAGCGATGTGTCAGTCGACGCGGCGGGAGGAACGCGGGTTGGTGATGTTAAATATCTCAGGCACCGGGTCATCGTTCGAAGGGGCGAGTCGGCTCACCTCCTTGCAGTTCTGGTAATGGTTCACGCCCTCCATCTTGTAACACTCCTGAACTCGCTCGCGAAGCAGCTGCGGTCGAATGGGTGAAGGGGAATCGCGTCAGCTGAAGGCGCTCGGGTCGGGCCAGCGTAGCCTAGGGTTTAATTCAGATGTGTGTTCCAGCGTGGCAGGGGAGTTATGCGTCGCCTCGGGCGCTCACCTTGGCGGTCTCGATCTTCACCATCTTCTCGCGAACCACGTGCTCTCTCTGAGCGATGGCCGCGACCTTGTCAGCGAGTGGGTCGGACGGGTCGAAGTTCTCGGGCGCCCCCGGGAAGTTGGCAGCCTCTCCGTAGAATTGCTTCGCCATCGGTGGATTTCTCTGAGAACGGACCGATCTAACCGCGCGGGGTGCGGGTGCAGTGGGCGAGGGTTCCTCGGCGGGTCCGCGATGCGCTCGGCAAGGACCTCGGAGGAGAGTTCTCGGCGGAGTGCGAGCCACGCGCGCGCTCCTCGTTCTGAACCCAACCTTCGATCCGCTCGGGGGTTCGTGCTGCAGATAAAGGTCGCACAGGAGCCTCACTGTGAGAGCCCGGCTGACTTCAGTTCGTCGAAACTGGCTCTTGGTTTCACTTCGTCTTCACACGCGCGCTCCATGCGCTTGATCGCCCGCATCGCGCTTCTGGCGCTCGTGTGCCTCCCGGGTTTTGCCAACGCCGCCGAGGTGGTCACGCTCACGGATGCGACGTTCGAGCATCACACGCAGGCGGCTACTGGACAAACCTCGGGCGTATGGTTGGTCAGGTTCAAGAGCGAGACGTGTGGACACTGCGCGAAGATGGATCCGGAGTGGACGAGGCTCGCGGAGGAGATGGACAACGCCGTGATAGTGGCCGACATCGACGGACCGAACAACCCGATCACTACGGACAGGTTCAACGTCCGGGGCTTCCCCACCGTGCTGCTGTTCCGCGACAGGAAGGTGTTCCAGTACGGCGGTGAGAGAACCGCGGATGCGATGGCGGAGTTTGCCACGGCGACGTACGCGGATGACCCTACGCGGGCGCGCGACGTGCCCCCGGAGCTCACGCCCGTGCAGAGGGTCTTCTCCGAGACGACGAAATCCCTGGCGCTGCTCATCATAGACTGGTACGACGCCGCGGACCGTTGGATGGCGACGGCGAGGAAGGACTTCGCCGGGGTGGCGGCCGGGTTTCGGAAAGGAGGCGTGTCGGGGGCGTGGGAGAGATCCGTGGCGGCGTTTGAAAGGTCCCCGAGGATGTGGGGCGGGTCCATGATCGCGCTTGGCGTCATCGGCGTGAGCTTCGCCATGGCGCTCGCGCTCATCACCGCGCCGGCGAAGAAGAAGAGCAAGGAGGAATGACGACGGCACTGAATGATATCGACCATTACAATCGGCAGGGTCACGAACCCACAGCCTTCTCCCCTGGCTGCGGCCCCAGATCGTTCGCGAAAAACTTATCTTCGTCGTAGGACGTCGCGCGCACCGTCCGTCCCCCGAAGAAGCGACCGTCCATCTCCGCTCTGCACCGCTCCGCGGACTCAGCCTCGACGAATTCCGCGAAGATCCGCACAGCCTCATTTGCCGGGAACCCCGCGTCTGTCACCTCGAATATCACCACCCGCACCACCGCGCCGAACCTCTCGCACTCCTCCGCCACCTCGTCCTCGAGGTCCCCGTCCACCTCCCCCGGCCCCGTCAGGTTACGCAGCAGCAGCACCCTCGTGGGAGTGGCGGGTCCATCCCCCGTGATATCTACCCCCTCTTTGTCAACCGCCGGGACAACCGCCGCGCCCGCGAGCGAGGAGCCCGACGAGACGAAGGCGGGCGCGCCGAGCAGCGTGTGTGCCCCATCGCCCTCGGTCGTTGCGTCTCCGATGACCGTGGACCTATTGGGAAACATTTCCGGCGCGTTGACGATGACGCCGGATCGAATTCCGTCCTTCTGTGCCATGAGGGGCGTGGTCATGCCCTGCCCGTCCTTGCCCAAGCCGGAGCCCTTCTTCCAACCCATCTTCTCCATCATCTTCTGCGCGAGGGTCATCCCCTTATCCTTCACGGGCGCGGGAGGCTTTTGGGGCTCCGGCGTCCTCTCCGCCCTCTCCGTTTCAACCTCGCCAGCGCCCGACGCCGGCAAAGCCGCGGTGACGTCCCCGCCGCCGGGCTTGCCGAACCTCAGCGCGGCGCGCCGAGCAAACGCCTCCTCCCCCGTGACGTTCAGGGAGCTCCTGTCCGGTGCCGTGCCTTCTCTCTTCCTCGCCGCCCTTCTCTCTTCCTCGAGTTCACGCCGCTGCCGCTCGAGCTCCACCCTCTGGCGCTCCCTCGTCCTCGCCGCCTGCTCCGTCGCCACGCGCCTGGCCCTGGCGCGAACCACATCCTCGTACGAGTTTGGCTTACCGGGTTGATACTCGTCGGCCACCTCGGCGCTGAGGGTGCCGTAGGTCGCCGCCGACGGCTCGGGGACGGCGCCACCTCCTATACCCGTCTTGGTCACCACCACGCGCGTCGCCGTCGCCGACGGTCGGGCACCCGGGGTCCTGACCGCGGACGACCCGCCCGGAGCATCGGACGAGGTCGCCTCCTTCTGGCGCGCGAGCTTGGCCTGCTGCGCGCGCAATGCGGCAGCCTGCGCCTTTAACATCTGGGGATTCAGCAGCGCGGGCGACTTTCGAGGCGGAGCCCTGAGCGCGCTGCCGGCTCCGGACCATCCTCCGGTCTTTCCCGCGGTGGGTCCGGGCGTCGTCGCCGCGCCATCGGATCGCTTCGCGGGAGTCTCGGACGATCCGCCCCCGTCGCCCCTCGACGACCCGTCCTTCGCCGAGGGCAGATCCCCGAACAGACCCATGGCTATCCACCGACCCGGGAGGAGATCCGCCTTGCACCTCGCGTCGGCCACGGCCCCTCCCCGGGGCGGGTAGGCGGTGTGGTGGCTGAGCCGAAAAGCTCGTCGCGTTGGAGCTGATTTGCAGGGGACCTGACTCTCTGCTGCAACGCCGAAATATTTCAAAAAGCCCGCAGCCCGAGGCTCAAAGCCAGAGCCGCTCCAGCGTATCGCGTTGCGACATATTGAACCGAAGGCTCGCGCGCACTCGGGCAAGATGTGGCGCGTGCAGTGCAAGCTTCCGAGCCGCGTGTCGGACGTGCTTCAGACAGGTAAGGACCCGCACCAGCCGATCCCTGGTGGAAACAAAATCAAACCCTCGCCAACCGCTTCGCGCGCCTGGATCTCGCGCGCGCGACCGTCGATGACCCGATCCTCAACTCTTTTTCTCTCCGCATCATCTCGCAGGCAATGCGGGCAGCGCGCGCGGCGGTCTGGACGCCGAATGCGGCACCGCGTGGGTGACGCACGAGGGCAGAGTGCACGCGTGGGCGCTCCCATCGCGCGCCGGCGATCGTTCCACCGAGGGCGGCGCCGTGCCCGACACGTACGCCGAGTACGACGTCGCTCCCCGAGTGGCCGGGGACACGTCGCCCTCCCTCGTGCACGTCGCCTCCGCGGATGCGGGCGCCACGCTCTGGGTAGTGGCAGCGGGAGCGGCTTCGGGCAAGGTTGCGGTGGCTCGGTGCGACGGCGGCGCCGGGGCGAGGGAGGAGATGGGAGAGGCGAGGCTGCCGCGGCGGGAGAACACGGGCGCCGCACCCTGCGTCACCGCGCTCACGGCGATACCGTCGGCGAGGGGCGGGTTGATCGCCGTCGTCGGGTGCGACCGCGGCGAGCTCTTCCTGGTCGAGTGCGTCGCGCGGGGAACGGTCACGGCGACGGCCATGCGAAGGGACGGCGCGAGCGGAGGCTCAACGCCGGGCGGCGCGTCGACGCCCGGCGGAGGCTCAATTAACACCCCGTCCAAGTGGGGTGCGGCGGCCATGTCGTCGGCGAAGGCTGCGCTGCGCTTCCTCACCGATCCCCTCGCGGTGGACGCGACGGATACCGACGAGGATGCCGTCAGGTCGCTCGCGTGGGCGGGACCCTCGCAGGGCCGGGGCGACGCGACGAGGCTCATAGCGCTTACCGGTCGACGCCTGGAGGAGTGGGAGGTGGACCGCGACGGGGGCGGAGGTCACGCGCTGGTCGTCTCCAACCGCGCGCTGGGTGCCGTGATGAGGGCGCTGAGAACGGAGGGGGACGTCGAGCTCATCTCCGCCGCCCCCGCGCCGGGAGCCGGGGTTGGCGCCGCCGTCGTCGTGCTCGCGGCGGAGGGTCGGCGTTGGTCGCTCCACCGCGCCGAGTTGCGCGCGGGAGGTGGCTCGCTCGCCGTCCTGGCATCCGCGGTTCCCGCCGCGGGAGCCGTCCCGAGCGGCGGGGGTGCGCGAGGCGGTGCTACCGTTCTCGCGGGTGGCGCGCCGACGGAAGCCGCGCTCGTCGTCACCCCCGGCGGCGGCGCTGCGCTCTTCGCGCACGAGACTCTCAGCGAACAGATGCTCATGCACGACCCGGCGGCGGGAGGTGGACGCGTCATGTCGGCCGCGGCAGCACCCTCGGTCGGGGGCTGGCTCATGTTGACGGAGCTCATGGGGGTGGTTGCCTACTCCCCCGCGACGGCGGATGCCGCGGCGACGCCGACTGAGGTTGAGCGGGAGATGGAGACGGAGGCGCCGCCGCCTTTGGCCGCCGTGGACGTACCCATCCCTCCGATCGACGTCGATCCCGCCGAGGCGGAGGCTGCGGTACGCGCCGAGTTTGCCGCGTACGCAAGTGGCAGCGGCGGGGTTCCCTCCGAGGCTGGGTTCAGGCTTCGCGCGGCGGGTGCGCTCACCAGCTCCCTCGACGCCGCCGCTTCGCCGGAGGTTGTATCCGCCGCCCCCTTCGCGTCCAACAGCAGGGCCATCGTCGACGCGCTTCCCAAGCACTGGCCCGGTCCGTCCGGCCCGGGACCCGCGGTGGAGATGCACCTGGACGAGAAGGCCAGGCGTCACGACATGTTCCTGCAGTGGCTCGTCGAGGCTGCTGGGGTGTACAACCTCCTCTCCGCGGCGGAGCGAGAACGAATTTTGGAGCACGGCGAGATGGTCGCGGCGCTCCTCTGCGTGAGACAGATCCATAACGAGGCCGCCGAGGCTGACGAGTTGGAAGGCGGCGGCGGAGAGGAAGTCGGAAAACCGCTCGAGCTGCTTCGCGAGGCCGCGGTGGCTGCGGGCGAGGCGCTGCAGTCGTCGGACGCCGCCGTGAAGGGACGACCGGCCGCGGAGGTGTGCTACAGTCGGGCCACTGGGTGTGCCACGGCGCTTCTCCCGGCGCTCGCGGATGGTATCGACGCGCACGCCGGCGCCGACTCGCAGGGGTCGCTGCACGAGCGCGCGACAGCGCTGGACACGCTCTCCCGTGCTCTGCTCGGAGCTCTCAACGCCGCGGCCGACTACAGGCGCTCCCACGCGCCGCTGTATCCGCCGTCCATCTCTTCGGGTCCGACCGCGCCGTCGCCGAGGTGGAACGCGGGCGAGGGCGCGAGACGGGCCCTGCGCGCGGCGGCGGTTGCCGCCGTGCTTCTCAGGGATGAGGCTGCCCGCGGAGGTGCTCCGGATCTCGCCGCGCCGCTCGGATCCAGGCTGCTCGCGGTTGCGACGCCACTGCTGGACGCGTGCGCGGCTGACGTAGCCGCCGCGGAGCCGGGGTCGGATGCACGCGCCGCTGCACGCGCCGAGTACACATCTGCGCGTAACACGGTTCTGCCTGCTCTCATGGACGCCGCGCGAGAGGGTGGCGGGGGATCGGGCGGGTTCCACGGCGCCGTCCGTCCCGGCTTTGGGGTCACGATGGACGCCGTCGCCGCGGTGGCCGAGGCACACTTTGGATACGAGCAACTCGCGGAGGTGTGCGAGGCGGCGTTGGCGGAAGCCGCCGACGCCACCGCCGTGGCTTCCGCCACGGCTCGTCTGCATCACCACATGCGCACCTTGCGAGGCGCACCCGTGGACGGGGAAGGGACTTTCGCCACTTTTATGTTTGAGCGTTCGATGTCTCACCCCGGGTGCAGCGGCAGCGTCGGAAGGAGGATTGCTGAGACGCTCCAGAACACTCCAGATGAGTTCTACGATGAACTCACGGACTGTTTGCGACCCCGGCCGCCGCTCCTGTGGCTGCATCAGCTGCGTGCCGACGACTACGTCGGGGCGGCATCCACACTGCGCGGGCTGAGCGGCACCGGAGCCAAGGGAATTTCCGGCAAGGGAGCGACGCTCGCCGAGCGGCGACAGTTCCTCTCGCTCGCGAAGCTCTCGCTCCTCGCCTCTGGTGCGTCGAGCGAGGCTGATGAGATTGTGTCGATTGACGCCGCGCTCAACCTTACCGAGATCCAATGCGGGCTCTTGGCGCGGAGGTCCGACGGCAAGGGGGACGACTCCGCGACGCCCTTACCTCCGCTGCGACTGGTGGAGTCGTGCCTCGGTGAGGGCAACGGCGGCGCCGCTGGAAGTGAACCCGAGGACGTGCTCGACGCGTTTTCAGTGTTTGCTTCCGCGGGAGGAGCGTTCAGGGAGGCGAATAAAACCCTTTTGGAGGCGTGCTGGCGCAGGGCGGCTGCTGAGACGGATTGGGAGCAGCTCTCGGAGCTTCGCGCCTCCGCGGGTGACGTCAAGTACGTTCGGTCACTCGTGAACACGCCGGTGGCGAGAGCCGCGCGCCGATGCTACCAGAAGTCCTTCGCGGTTCGCCTTGGACCGCCGTTTGATGAGGTTCTCACACCGCGAGACGTGCTGAACCTGCTCGAGGGTGCCATCGGGGGAGGGGACAGGAGCGACGCGGCGCTAGATCCCATCAGGGAGG
>Ga0181573_10002271_pt1 | contig 17999 bp, 21 predicted proteins | sample 101ome_25_FD_148643 | JGI IMG/M metagenome (GOLD analysis project Ga0181573, IMG submission 148643) | Coastal salt marsh microbial communities from the Groves Creek Marsh, Skidaway Island, Georgia - 101409BT metaG (spades assembly) | ecosystem: Environmental > Aquatic > Marine > Intertidal zone... | reverse complement strand
AGCAGCGCGCAAGGGTGGGCTGCCGCTATCCAGTCCTGTTTCGCTAAAGCGTTACCAGCGCCGGCGCAAGACCGAGAACCTTGCAATGATGGCCGCGATGGAAGGGTTCAAAAGAGGTTTCGGCAGCAGCCACCCCCTGGCCTTAGTCGCCCGCAACGTGGGTTTGAATGTTGTTGACCAGCAGGGTTGGCTGAAGCGATGGTTTATGCAGCACGCTCTGGGTTAATGCTTGGTTGAATGTGAGCAAATTGGATTGAGGAGACCTCCATGGGTAAGTGCCCGGAAGATCTGTACTACATTGATACGCACCAATGGGCGCGACCCGAATCTGACGGTACGGCCACTGTGGGGATTACCGATCACGCCCAAGAGGCGCTGGGTGATGTCGTTTACGTGGAGCTGCCGAAAGTGGGCGATGTGGTCACTGCGTCAAGCCAGACCGGCATCGTGGAGTCAGTCAAGGCGGCATCCGACGTATTCGCGCCGCTCTCCGGCAAAGTTATTGCGATCAACGAACGCCTAATAGACCAGCCGGAAAGTATCAATGATGATCCCTATGGAGAGGGGTGGTTTTACAGGCTCGAGCTGAGTGACGCGGGGCAAATCGCGTCTCTAATGAGCGCATCGGCTTACAGCGCATTGTTGCAAGGCTGATTGGATGTTTAGTTTCTGAGTGATATTACAGGCCACCCTTGTTGTTCAGCGTGGCTTCTGAGCTTGGCGTCCGGGTCCACTGCCACCGGGTGTGTGACGTGGGCCAACAGGGGCAGATCATTGTGAGAATCAGAGTAGAACCAGGTTTCACCGAGCTCCAAAGAATCGTCGCGGTCCGCAAGCCACGACTGGAGGTGAGAGACCTTGCCTTCCCGGAAACAGGGAGAGCCCTCGGGTAGCCCCGTGTAGCGCCCCTCCACAATACTCACTTTACTTCCTAACCAATATTGAAAACCTAGCCGTGCTGCAACGGGCTCCGCAACGACAGCGTGCGTCGCGGTCATCAGTAACAGTATGTCGCCTGCAATCCGGTGCTGATTGATGAGGGCGAAGGCCTTGTCCAGCAACATGGGTTCAACACATTCGGAAACAAACTCGCGCTGCAGTGTAGCGACCTCTTCGCGGGTCTTTCCCGCGAGCGGCGCGAGAACGAAGCTCAGGTAGGCGATCATATCCAGCGTGCCTGCCTGATAATCTGCGTAAAACCGATCGTTTTGATGCGCAAAGTCGCTCGCTGAAACCATTTTCTTCTGGCACAGGAACGCCCCCCACCGGTGGTCTGAATCGCCAGCGAGCAAGGTGTTGTCTAAGTCAAATATCGCGAGTCCCATGGTTTCTATGCTAGGCGGTGGAATAAAGCGGTCCCCGAAAGTGCCGTCGGCGGGGGATGTGTGGAAGAATAAGGGCTGTTGGCGCGGGTCACAATCCTGTCGCGTCTATACGGGAACAACTTGGTAACGCATTGTGCAGCAAGACACAGACATCGAGCGCGTCATCGACAAGGAGGGTTTTCGCCCAAACGTTGGCATCGTCATCTGTAATGATAGCGACGAGGTGCTGTGGGGCAGGAGAGTGAATGGAAGGGACTCCTGGCAATTCCCTCAAGGTGGAGTGCATCGAGGAGAAAGTCCCGAGGAGGCCATGTATCGCGAGTTACATGAAGAGGTAGGCCTCCCCCCCGAGGCGGTCAAGATTATTGGCCGCACATCGGGTTGGCTCCGCTACCGTCTGCCCAAGAAGTTTATTCGCCGCAACGAGAGCCCCGTCTGTGTTGGGCAGAAACAGGTCTGGTTCTTGCTGCGGTTACAGGCCCCCGAGGCGAGCATTTGCCTCGACGCCCATGACGATCCCGAATTTGATGATTGGCGGTGGGTGAGCTACTGGTATCCGGTGCACGCGGTAGTCGACTTTAAGCGGGATGTCTACCGGCAGGCACTGGGTCAGCTGGCGCCGCGTCTCTCTCCGAGGCGACGCGCTTCCCGCAAGCGCCGAGGCAGACGCTGATGCTTGAGGTGCTCCGCCGTTTGATTCAGGCGGTCAATGACGCTGACTCGCTAGAGGATGCGCTGACGCTGATTGTCGCTCAGGTGCGAGCGGCGATGCAGACCGACGTATGCACCATTTATCTGCACGACAAACAGAGTCAAAAGCTGATTTTCCGCGCAACCGAAGGCCTCAATTCGGACAAAGTAGGCCAGTTTGGGCTGGGGTTTGATGAGGGTCTGATTGGTTGGGTTGCGACGCGCGAGGAGCCACTGAACCTCGAAGACGCCAGCGCGCACCCACAGTTTCAGCTGGTCGACGGGTTGGGAGAAGAGGCTTTTAACGCCTTTTTGGGCGCGCCCATTGTTCACCAGCGCGATTTGCTCGGCGTGCTGGTGGTACAGCAGGGTGACCACCGCAGATTCTCGGAGGATGAAGAAGCTTTTCTGGTTACGGTATCTGCCCAGCTGGCTGGGGTAATCGCCCATGCGGAGTTGGCCGGCGCGATTGACAGTAGCGCCACTCCAGCGAAGTCAAAGGGGGGTACGGCAGCTCGCCTGTCCGGAGTGGCGGCCTGCGCAGGGATCGGTATTGGGACGGCCGCTTGGATTTCACCCCATGCTGATTTACAAACGGTGCCGTCTCGCAAGGCTTCTGACCGTTTGGCAGAGCTGAAGGCTTTTAGGGCTGCGCTCGCTTCCGTGAGGCAAGACATCCAGCAGGTAGCAGAGAACCTGGAGAGCGAGCTGGGGCCGGAGGATCATGCGCTATTCGGGGTTTACCTCAACATCCTCGATGACTCGGTTTTGGGTGGGGAGGTGGCAGCCCTCATCAAAGCAGGTGAGTGGGCTCAGGGTGCGCTGAGTCAGGTCATGCTCCGCCATATTCGACATTTTGAGCGCATGGAGCACTCCTATCTGCGGGAGCGCGCCGTCGATGTGCGAGATTTGGGCACTCGCGTTTTGGGGTATCTCCAGGATGCATCGCGACAAGACATTGATTATCCACCCCGGACGATTTTGGTTGCTGAGGAGCTGACGGCGTCCACGCTGGGAGAGGTGCCCCGAGACCGACTCGCGGGGATTGTCTCCATGCGTGGCAGCGCAAATAGCCACACTGCGATTTTGGCACGGGCCATGGGCATACCCGCGGTTGTGGGGGTTGAGGACCTGCCATTGAAGCGGCTCCCGGATCAACAGCTCGTCGTGGATGGTTATAACGGTCTGGTTTACGTCAATCCGCACAAGGACCTGTTGACTCGTTTTGAGCAGTTGCTCGCGGATGACGCGGTGTTACTGGAGGAGTTGGCGCCTCTTGCGAGAGAGGCGGCTACAACCGCAGACGGCGAGGTGGTCTCGCTCTGGGCTAATACAGGCGTCGCGGCTGATGTGCAGAGGGCGAAGGAATTTGGTGCCGATGGTGTGGGGCTTTATCGCACTGAAGTGAGTTTTCTGCTTCGCGACCGCTTTCCCAGTGAAGAGGAGCAGCGACAGCTTTATCGCGAGCAGCTGGAGGCTTTCCATCCTGCGCCCGTCACCATGCGTACGCTGGATATCGGCGGCGACAAAGCATTGCCTTATTTTCCGATAGAGGAATCGAATCCGTTTTTGGGCTGGCGAGGCATTCGGGTGACGCTCGATCATCCTGAGATATTTCTAACGCAGGTACGTGCCATGTTGAAGGCAAATGATGGCCTGAATAACTTGCGAATCTTGCTGCCAATGGTGACATCTATAGACGAGTTCCGCGCAGCGCAGGCGTTGATTGAGCGGTGTCACACTGAAGTCCTCGCTGAGGGTTTCTCATCGTCAATACCCGCTCTGGGAGTGATGATAGAGGTGCCCGCAGCGGTGTATTTGTCGGATTCTTTGGCCGAGGAGGCAGACTTTTTGTCGGTGGGATCCAACGACCTGACGCAGTACTTGCTGGCGGTTGACCGAGGCAATGCGCGGGTTGCCGAGCTATACCAAGCACTGCATCCGGCTGTGTTGGCCGCGCTCGCGCACATTGTTAACGCTGCGCGTGGACGAGATAAACCCGTGAGCATCTGCGGCGAACTCGCTGGCGACCCGCGCGCCGCGCCGCTATTGGTTGCAATGGGTTTCGATCAACTGTCCATGAACGCGGGCAGCCTGCTCACGATCAAGCGGGTGTTGAGTGCCTTCACCCGGCCCGAACTCGAGGATCTGATGGCAGCAGTGCTGCCGTTGCGGTCTGCTCAAGACGTCGCTCAGAAGATCGATACCGCGCTGGCCGGTCGAGGATTGGAGCGTTTTCTCAGGCGCGGTGGTGCCGTGTAGATGGTACCGTATCCCGATATCGACCCCGTCGCCATTGCGTTGGGCCCGCTCAAGATTCACTGGTATGGGCTGACATACATTGGCGGGCTGGCATTCGCATGGTGGCTGGCCAGAAGGAGAACGGCGCACGCTGCCGCGCCCTTGCAGCGTGATCAGGTGGACGATCTGATTTTCTATGCGGCCATCGGCATCATTCTGGGAGGCAGGGTCGGGTATGCCTTTTTTTATGGTTTGGATCGTCTTTCAGCGGACCCGCTTTGGTTATTCCGGGTTTGGGAGGGCGGCATGGCATTCCATGGGGGGTTGCTCGGGGTATTGATCGCCATGGCGGTATTTGCTCGGCAGCAGGGCATTCAATGGGGGCGTCTGATGGATTTTGTGGCGCCATTGACCCCGGTGGGCCTGGCTCTGGGGCGGCTGGGCAACTTCATTGGTCAGGAGCTCTGGGGCAGAGCTAGCGAGGTTCCCTGGGCCATGGTCTTTCCCAGAGACCCACTGGGGTTGGCGCGCCACCCCTCGCAGCTCTATCAGTTTGCTTTAGAAGGTTTACTGTTATTTTTTATTCTCCTTTGGTTCAGCCGCATGCAAAGGCCGACATGGGCCGTATCGGGTGTTTTCTTGCTCGGCTATGGCACGCTGCGCTTTACAGCGGAGTTCTTTCGGGAGCCCGATGCGCACATCGGTTTTGACGCGCTGGGTTGGCTGACCAGAGGGCAGATGTTGTGCCTGCCAATGTTGGTGGCGGGTGGAATCTTGTTATATCGGGCATACCGCCCGACTACGCGATGAGGGTGATATGCAAGCCTACCTCGACTTACTGAGCGATATTAGAGAGCAAGGAATTGATCGCGGCGATCGGACCGGGACGGGCACGCGATCTGTTTTTGGACGGCAGCTACGCTTCGACTTGCGCCGCGGGTTCCCTATTTTGACGACCAAGCGCGTTCACTTCAAAAGCGTAGTCAATGAGCTGATCTGGTTTTTGAGTGGCGACACCAATACCCAGTGGTTGCGGGAGAATGGTGTCAGTATCTGGGATGAATGGGCTACCGAAGCCGGTGAACTGGGCCCGCTTTACGGGGCGCAGTGGCACGCCTGGCCCACCAAGGATGGTGGCGCCATCAATCAGATCGACTACGTGGTGGACTGCTTGCGGCATCGCCCCGAGAGTCGCCGTATTCTGTTTCATGCGTGGAACGTCGAATATCTTCCGGATGAGTCGGTGAGCCCGCAGGACAACGTGCGCGCCGGAAAAATGGCGCTGCCGCCTTGCCATTTGCTGTATCAGTTTTACGTGGGTGCGGGTGCGCTCTCCGCACAGCTTTACATCCGGTCCAGCGATGTGTTTCTGGGTCTGCCGTTTAATATCGCCTCAGTAGCTCTGCTGGTCCATATGTTGGCGCAACAGTGTGATTTGGGCCTCGGAGAGGTTGTGATTACCTTGGGAGACGCACACCTCTATAGCAATCACACGGAGCAGGTCAGCGAACAGCTTCAGCGCTTGCCGAGATCCCTGCCTCAGCTGAATATCCTGCGCCGGCCTGATTCCCTATACGGCTATCGATTCGAAGATTTCGAGCTCACTGGCTACGACCCTGCTCCGCATATCTCGGCTCCGGTCGCTATTTGATGACGCTGAAATATCCCCAAAACGACGTGCCAGTTGTGCTTGTGCTCGCCGCAGCAGAAAACGGTGTCATCGGGCGTGGGGACGCCCTGCCCTGGGATTTGCCTGACGACTTACAGCATTTCAAGCGCACCACGATGGGACGTCCCGTCATCATGGGCCGCAAAACGTTCGACAGTGTCGGGTTTCCCCTTCCCGGCCGCCTCAATATTGTGATTACGCGGGACACTGAGTGGTCGCGCGAGGGCGTGCTGACTTGCCACAATCTCGAGGCGGCGTTAGAGAGTGCGTTTGATCAAGCGTTGATTGATGGTGCAGATGCGGCAATGGTCGTTGGGGGTGCCGAGATTTACCGCCTGGCGCTCCCCCGGGCAGACAAAGTGATTCTGACGCAGGTGCAAGGCTCTGTTAGCGGTGATGTGTATTTTGATATGGGCCTGCTCTCTGGGTGGCGAGCAGTATCCAGTGCGCGTTTTGAGGCGGACGGCAGGAACAGCCACGCTTTTACGATCAGCGAGCTCGAGCCCCCTGATTGAGGCGCTGATCCGTTCATATGCTCGCATTAAAACCCATGCAAACCATTTGCGTTGCCTATACGTAAAGGGTAAATTCGCATCCCCGATGTTGGTTGGCGATTAATTAAAGGATAAATACGCCACTGATTCAGCTTCAGTGAGGGGTTGGTTTAACCAATTTTTCATTCCGTATCTGCTCATGAGAGGAAGTTTCGATCCAATGACTACGACTCGACTAAAAAGTTTGCTGTTGGCGATCTGCGTCGGCGGTGGCGCATCGATTGCTACTGCGCAAACCATCGACCCCATCGTTGAAGTGGGTAAACAGAGAACGGCAGCGGCCAAGGCCTCGCAGGCCAAGATCGATCGGCTGGCCGACGAGACAGCCAGCCTGCTGTCTGACTACAAGACTGTGATGAAGCAGGTAGACGGCCTCAAGGTCTACAACGCTCGGCTCGAGCGTCAGATCGCGAATCAGGAGCGTAGGATCAGAGATATCGACCAGTCGATCGCCGAAGCTTCTGTGATCCAGCGGCAGATCCCGCCTTTGGTGACCCGAATGCTGGATGGGCTGGAGCAGTTCATCAGCTTTGATATGCCTTTCGATCTGGACACGCGTATGGGCAACATCGAGGCCGTTCGTAACAATATGGATCGTTCCGACGTGACTTCTGCGGAGGCATTTCGCCAGGTGTTGGAGCTCTACTCCATCGAATTGCAATACGGACGCGGGATCGAGTCCTACAGTGACACCATCGAGCTCAATGGTGCTGAGCGCGAAGTGGATATCTTGCGCATTGGCCGTGTTGCGCTGGTCTATCAGAGCACTGATGGTGCCGAGACCGGGGCGTGGAATCGTCAAACCCAAAGCTGGGAGCCTTTGTCTGCAGGCGATTATGCTGCTGCGGTTGGAAAAGGGGTTCGTATTGCCAAGAAGCAGGCGACGATTGAACTGCTGAACATGCCCGTATCTGCGCCGGAGGCGAACTGAAATGCGTTCTCAATTTCTGAAAGTATCTGCCTTGACGCTTGCGAGCGTTTTATTTGCGCCATTGACTGTGGGTCAGGAAGCTGAAGCCGAGGCACCGCCTCCCCCCACGCCGCAGGAAATTGCGGCAGAAAATCTGGATCAGTTGCTTGAGCTGGTGAAGCAGGGTCAGGCCAGAGCGTCTGCCGAGAACCAGGCCAGAGAGGCGCGCTTTAGCCGCGATAAAGCCAATCAGGCCGCAGCCTTGAAGCGCGCTGAAGAGGAGCGCACCCGCGAAGAGCAGCGTTCTGCGCGACTCGAGAAGAAATTCGAAGAAAACGAGCTGCTGATCGCCGCCAAGCAGGAGCAGTTAAGAGAGCGTCTGGGTACTCTATCCGAGTTGTTTGGACACCTCACCGCTGCCTCAGGCGACTTGGCCTCCAACATCGAAGTGTCTCTGGTGAGCTCGGAGTACCCTGGCAGAGAGGGCTTTTTGAAGGACCTGATCGCCAAAATGTCTGGGTCTGATCAGTTGCCCAAGATAGAAGAGATCGAGCGTGTCTGGTTCGAACTGTTGCGAGAAATTCGTGAGCAGGGCGAGGTGAGCCGCTACACCGCTCAGGTAGCGACGCCGTCTGGCGAGCTGAGCCAGAGAGAAGTTGTGCGGGTGGGCGCGTTCAATATTATCGATACCGATGGTAACTATCTGTCTTTCAACATCGATCAGTTGGCAGAACTTCCACGTCAACCGGGCGGCGGCTTTAACTCCCAAGCGCAGGACCTCGCATCGTCTCAGGGTGGCCTGACGCAGTTTGGTATCGACCCCACAGGTCCGACAGGCGGTTCTTTCCTGGCGGCGATAATTGATAGTCCGACCATTTCGGAGCGTTGGCATCAGGGTGGCTACGTGGGTTACGCCATCACTGCCGTGGGCGCATTTGCCTTTGTGCTCGCGATCTACCGGCTGCTGGTGCTAACCATGGTGGGCGGCAAAGTATCTGCCCAGTTGAAGTCCAGCTCAGCGCGTGACGACAATCCGCTGGGACGCGTGCTCAAGGTTCACGAGGATCACCCCAACATGGATCCGGAAACGCTTGAGCTGAAAATGGCAGAAGCAGTATTGAGCGAGACACCCAAGCTAGAGCAGGGGCTGACCTTGCTCAAGATTATTGCCGCGGTTGCGCCGCTGATGGGTCTCTTGGGTACTGTGACGGGGATGATCATCACCTTCCAGGCCATCACCATCTTCGGAGCGGGTGATCCCAAGGCTATGGCGGGTGGTATTTCGTCTGCGCTGGTCACCACCGTACTGGGCCTTCTGGTGGCGATACCGACCGTATTGCTGCACACGGTAGTGAATGGGCGCTCGCAGCGCATCATCCACGTGCTGAATGAGCAGGCAACAGGCATCGTGGCGGAGCACTCAGAGCGCGCTCACAACTGATTCCTCGGGGAGGCTAGCTGTCGATGGGTATCTTCGAGGTAATCCTTGCCTTTATGGAAAAGGGCGGGAACGTGCTGTGGTTGATTGCAGCGCTGGTGTTCTTCATGTGGACACTGATCTTTGAGCGTGTCTGGTATTTCTCTTCTGTATGGAAGCAGGATCGCGCCGCCGTTTTGGCCGCCTGGCATGGCCGGGGTGAGCGCAAGTCCTGGAACGCCAAGAAGATTCGTCAGCGGCTTCTCTCCGAGAGTCGTGAACTGATCAATGACAACATGAACGTGATCGCGACTTGCGTCGCTCTCTGCCCCCTGCTTGGGCTGTTGGGCACTGTGACCGGCATGATCGAAGTGTTTAACGTGATGGCTGTGACGGGCGGCGGTGATGCGAAGTCCATGGCGGGCGGCGTTGAGCGCTCAACCATCCCCACAATGGCGGGTATGGTGGCTGCGTTGTCAGGATTGTTTGCCAACACCTATTTACAGCGAATTACCTCTCGGGAGCAGCAGCTCCTGACGGATCAGCTGACGTCGGATCATTGATCCGGCTTTTTGGTTGAGGATGCTATGCGAAGAATAGCCAAAGAACAGGAACAGGGCGCCGAGATTGATCTGACTCCGATGTTGGACGTCGTGTTCATCATGCTGATCTTCTTTATTGTGGTCGCCTCCTTTATCAAAGAGGCCGGCGTTGAGGTTAATCGGCCCGACGACAACCAGCCCGAAGACCCCGAGGATTCAACCAGTATCGTGGTTGAGGTGGCATCGGATAATCAGATCTGGATGGAAAATCGGCGTGTCGATATTCGCGCCGTGCGCGCTAACATTCAGCGGCTTCTCGCCGAGGATCCCGAGGCGCCGGTCACCATTAAGGTGGAGAAGGGCGCAGAGGCAGGAATCGTGGTGGACGTGGCCGATGCCGCTCGAGAGTCTGGTGTGGGTGCTGTTAACTGGGCCTCGGATCGGTAAAGGAAAGTCTTATGAGTATGCGGGACCAGGTAAGGCCATCAGCGCAAGAAAGTGATAGTCAGATCGATCTGACCCCCATGTTGGACGTCGTGTTCATCATGTTGATCTTTTTCATCGTCACTTCCTCTTTTGTAAAAGAACCGGGTGTTGAGTTGTTCAAGCCTCAGGCATCGACTCAGGAAGCCTGCGAGCGCGGGACTATTATTTTTGCGGTAGACGCAAATGGCGATATTTTTTACAACAAGAATAAGTTGCCGCTGGATCGCGTGATGCGGACCGCTGAGGCGGCCAAGAAGGAGGCCCCGCAAGCTAATTTCGTGGTTCAGGTGGATCGGGAAACACCTGCTTATGTGGTGGAGGACCTGATCGATATCGTGCGTCCTATCCTGACGGCGCCACCCTGTATTTCCACCGATGAAGAGGCCTAATTGTTATGGGTAGCTCAGTTCGAGTTGCTGTCAGCGCCGCGCTTGCCATACCGGTTGCTATTGCTCTCTTTTTTATTATGCACAGCTTGGTGAGCAGAGACTTTCAGCAGGAAGACGTAAAGGCGAGAAAAATTGCTGACATCGTGGTTCCCGACAAGACCATTGAAACCAATCTCAAAGAAGTGAAGCCGGAGAAGGTTGAAGACCCCGAAGAGCCACCACCTGATCTGGAGCCCATTCAGTTTGATACCCAGTTGGACATGAACGTCGCCAACACCGCTCCCACTACGGGGATCAATTTGAACCTTAACGCATCAGGCATGTCCTCTGGTGATGGGGAGTATTTGCCGATTGTGAAGGTGGCACCCATTTATCCTCGTCGAGCGCAGACACGTGGCATATCCGGGTACTGTATTGTGGAATACACCGTAACCAAGACGGGTTCTATTCGTGACCCCTTTCCGGTTGACTGCCAGCCCTCGGGCATATTCGAATCGGCATCATTGAAGGCCTCTCTCAAGTTTAAATACAAGCCAAGAGTGGTCGATGGTGAGCCGATCGAAGTGGCTGGAGTACAGAATAAGTTCACCTACGAGCTGGAGAACTGAAATGACAGAAGTGTTCTCGACACTGAAATCCTTCGCGCGGTTCTGCGCTCTGACGTGTGTATTGTCGGGTGGTGGCCTGCTGTTGGATCAGCTCTCTCCCGGCTTAATCTTGTCTCAGGCTGTCGCGCAGGATGAGAAGCCAAAAAAGGAACGCGCAACCCGGCGAACTCCTGCGCTGCGCAACAAGGTTTATGAGCGCCTCGCAGAAGCACAGGTATTGGCAGAGGCCAAGGACTACGCTGGGTCTGCCGAAATACTGGATGACATGATTTCAGAAGACGGCAAGCAGGCGCTGAATAGTTATGAGCTTGCCAATGTGTATAACCTGCATGCCTTTTTGAGCTACGCGAAAGAAGACTATGCCGGCTCGCTGCGTTACTACAATTTGGTGATTGCCCAGCCAGATATTCCCCTGGCGATGGAGATCAATACCCGCTTTACGATTGCCCAGCTTTATTTTGTGCAGGAAAAATGGCAACAAGGCATTGATGCCCTGCTACTCTGGTTCGATATGAATGAAAAACCCAATGCCACCGCTTACGTGTTATTGGCTCAGGGGTATTACCAGATCAAGAAGTACGATCAGGCGCTAGAGAATGTCGAGACCGCTATTTCGATGCATGAGTCTGAGGGTAAATTGCCGAAAGAGCAGTGGTACAACCTCGCGCGGTTTTTGTACTTCGATAAAGAAGATTTTGATTCTGCTTTGGATGTGCTGAACACCCTGATCATTTACTACCCCAAGAAGCAGTACTGGGTGCAGGCCTCCCATCTTTACGGCGAAAAGAAAGATGAAAAGCGGCAGCTGGCTTTAATGGAAGCGGCCTATGAGCAAGGGTTTCTTGATCGCTCGAGCGAGCTCGTGACCATGGCGTATTTATATCTTAATGCTGAAGCGCCCTATTACGCTGGATCGGTTATGCAAAAGGGCCTCGATGATGAGGTAGTAGAAGAGAAGTCCAAGAATTTTGAGCTAGCAGGTAGTGCCTGGGCGCAGGCCCGAGAAGTGGCCAAGTCCATTCCCATGATGGAAAAGGCTGCGGATAAGTCTGACGAGGGCGAGCTGTATGTTCGTCTGGGTAACGTGTATTTGGATGGCGATCAGTTTTCCAAGGCAGCTGACTCGGTGCAGAAGGGTCTGAAGAAGGGTGGCGTGAAGCGTCCAGATCAAGCCCGACTCGTGCTGGGAATGTCCTACTTCAATCTGGGCGAGTACGACAAGGCTAGGCGCGCTTTCCGGGATGCCGGTAAAGACGACCGATCCAAAAAGTATTCGCAGCAGTGGATCAAGTACATCAACAGCGAGGAAGAACGTCAGCGAGAGTTGGAAAAGGAAATTTTCTGAGGCAGTTCAGCTGAGCAAATCTAAGAGGGGCCGCAGGCCCCTTTTTTGTGCAAAGTTTTTGTGCGAGGCGTTTGTTTAAACACCACCCGCAAGAAATGAAAGCACCCTCGAATGGCAGATGCCATTCGAGGGTGCGAGAGCAATGTGGTATGCGGGATGCGTGGCATCCCGTAACAAAGCTTATTGAGGAACGACGTTTTCCGCCTGCGGCCCTTTCTGGCCGTCAGTGACGGTAAATTCTACTTTCTGACCATCCGTCAGCGTCTTGAAGCCATCACCCTGAATAGCGCTGAAGTGTACAAAGACATCCGGCCCATCTTCTTGTGCGATAAATCCGTAGCCTTTGGTCTCATTAAACCACTTCACGGTACCCGTTACTGTTGACATGTTTTTAACTACCTGTGTTGACGATTTTCTTTGCGTCCTCTCGGACAGTTGCGCTTGATGGGAACAAAACCGAAGACCGAAGACTGCAGTGGCTCAGCAAAAAGCGGGCTGGGTTTCCAGCCATGGCAGTGTAGCACTCTGCCTCGCAGATGCAGGTGAAATTTTTTGGTCAGTTTGGCGTGTTTATTCTGATGGATTGTAAGCTTATTCCACGGGCAGGATTTTCATCATGTCTGTTTTCCCGACCTCGCCTTGCGCTCCGCCCATCGTCATCAAAATAAAATCGCCTCGGGATAAAAACCCTCCATCAATCAAGAATTCGATCGTGCGGGCTTCAAGGTCGCGGGGCGCGAAAGCGGTAAAGTCAAAAAACAAGGGAATCACGCCGCGGCACAGGGCCAAGCGCTGCAACGTTTCGGGCTGCCTGCTCAGTGCGAATATAGGTAACCCCGATGAGAGCCGGGACATCATGGTGGGGGTGGTCCCACGCTCCGTCAGGCAGGCAATGCCACGCATACCGGGAAAATGGTTCGCGCCATACATCGCAGATAACGCAATCGTCTCCTGAGCGCTGGAAAACTCTCTATCCAGTCGGTAGCGGGAGGTGCGTGCCACCGGATGCTGCTCTGCGCCCAGCGCCGCGTCTGCCATCGCGGTAACCACCTCCACAGGATACTCTCCCACTGCCGTTTCAGCAGAGAGCATGACAGCGTCGGTGCCGTCCAAGACCGCATTGGCTACGTCAAATACCTCCGCTCGCGTCGGCATCGAATTACTGATCATCGACTCCATCATTTGTGTGGCCGTAATGACCATACGGTCCCGTTTTCGGGTGGTGGAGATCAGATTTTTCTGGATGCCGATCAATTGAGCATCACCGACCTCGACCCCGAGGTCTCCGCGCGCCACCATAATCCCATCGCTGGCATCAATAATGCTGTCGAGCAAGTCTGTATCGGCTACGACTTCGGCGCGCTCAATTTTTGCGATGATCGCAGGACTCAGGCCCTGATCGGCCAGTAACTGCCTGGCCATTTCGATGTCAGCTGCGCTCGATACAAACGAGACTGCGACGAAGTCGGGCTGGATATCTGGCATTGCCTTGATATCGTCCAGATCTTTTTCGGTCAAGGCCGGGGCCGCGAGTCCGCCACCTAATTTGTTCACACCCTTACGCGAACTCAGGCGGCCGCCTATCACTACCGTGCAGTCAACCGTGTCTGGCGTTACGTCATCGACGCGCAACCGCAGCTTGCCATCATCCAGTAACAGAATATCGTCCTGCGTGACGCTTGCCGGGAGCGCCTCGTATTCGACGGAGACTCCGCGCTGATCGCCTTTGTCTGGATCGATGGTCAAGCTCAGTTGAAACGGGTCGCCTGCCTGAAGCAATACGGCGCCTTCTGCGAATCCACCTATTCTTATTTTGGGGCCTTGAAGATCTGCCAGAATCCCAACGTATCTCCCTTGATGACGGGCCTGCTTGCGGATGTATTGCGCCACTAACGCGTGATCTGATTGCAATCCGTGGCTGAAGTTCAGGCGGAAAACGTCTACGCCCGCGCCGAGCAAACGGCCAATCATGTCCTGGCTACTGCTGCCGGGACCGATGGTTGCCACAATCTTGGTCCGCCGCAGTGTTACCGATGGTGTGTTGGAAGGACTGGTCACGGGGTCAAAATCTCCTGCTACCCTAGTGCTGGTTATAGCGGATTGGGGCCAAGCGCTCTCATCGTTTTGTGCAGTCTCGGAGTATGGCAGGACCACTGTGGGTGGTGCTATGTCACAATACCGATTTCCGCCATCCGCCGCCGGACCCGATGACTTGCCATTTTTTGAATCTGGAAAAAGCGTCATGTCACATTTAGATACGCGAAGGCCGAATCCTCCTATGGGGTATGCCTGCGAGTGTCATTTACCGCGTTCGCAGCAAATGGCATTGGTGGCGGAGTTTCACGTCCACCGTATTCGCCCCTCGCGTATTGCTTTCAGGTTGGGCATCGACATCGAACAAGTCGAAGCTTGGCTGTCGGGTGAGCAGGATGGAGATCAATTTCGACAGCTCATGCACATTCATCGCCAACGCAAGTATCAGGCGCAATTGCGGCGCGCAGACCGTATGCGGGGGCAGCGAGCTTACGATTTGCGACTTGCGGCGCTGCGTGATCTCAACGACAAGGTTTCCCTTGAATAACTCGAACAAGGCCGAACCGTAATCAACAATATGAGTGCAGGAGAACCCCAAGTGCACAGTATGGAAAAGGTGATGGAGCGATGGCACGCCGTGATGGAGAGCCAATCAACAGAGGGTCTGTGGGATTTGCTTGCCCCTGACTGCGTGTTCTGGTCTCCGGTGGTGCACACCCCCCAACAAGGCAGGGAGATTACCTTTAAATATCTGAGTGCAGCGAGTCACGTTTTCGGGAATGATTTTCGCTACGCACGTGAGGTCATTGGAAATAATCTGGCAGTGCTGGAGTTTGAGTGCCTGATCGACGATATCAAAATAAATGGTGTGGATATGATTGAAGTCGAGGGAGGACGCATAGTGGACTTCAAGGTGATGGTTCGCCCTTTGAAAGCGGTGAACAAGGTTCACGAGCGCATGATGGCCATGCTTGAGGCTCTGGGCGACCGCGCTTCGTAACCCCTGAAAAAAATGGGATAAGAACCGCAGCAGTCCGCCAACGAAAATTTCTGGAACCCCCTTCCCTTTGCTTGAGGCCAAGAGACTCCAAGGCTACACTTTTCGCTGAACACCACGGGGACTTCCTACTATGTCGCTGATTGTTAAGACCATCTACAGAGTGCGTGAGGCGCAGAAGGCGTCTTTTCTTGCAGATTTCTCAGTTGTAGCACAGGCAACGATGGCGGCGCCCGCCTGCGATTGGATCTATGTTGCCGAGGATCTCGATGAAGATACGGTTGTCGCCATGTCCTACTGGCAGACTGAGGCCGGGTTCGATGACCACCTAAGGTGGCGGATCGGTACGAGCCGGTGGACCGAGATGGAACAAAAATATTTGAGCAGTGAGCCTGAATATAAGCTCATGCCCGTCATGTTCCGCTTCCGGGATCAGGCCTAAAAGGACCAACCGTTTCGGTTAATCAGATTTGAGCAACTCAAGCGTAGGGACTCAATCCGAGTTCGAACGTTTAGCCTCGATCAAATGATGCGCAAGCTCCTCTGCCTGAGTCTTTGACAGGCCCATCCGTTCGCGCAGGGCTTCGATTTCTTGTGCTTCGTCGCTGGAGATGATGCCATCTTCCAATGCCTCGCGGACTTTGGATTCGAATTCCGCATATTGCTTCGACATTTGCTTGGAGAATCCTGCACCCACGATGCCCGTCAGTAGCGCTACCGTGCAGACGCCCATCATCGCCGTCATGGCGCCAATAACCTTGCCACCCGCAGTCACAGGAGACACGTCGCCGTAACCCACTGTGGTGAGGGTGACGATCGCCCACCACATGGTCTCGGGAATCGACGGGAACGCTTCGGGCTGAGCATCGCGTTCCGCGACATAAATCAGCGAACTCGATAGAAACAGCGCGACAACCATGAGATACAGCGCGGCACCAAATGCCTGACGCTCGGAGTGAATGGCAGAAACCAGATCTTCTAGTGCAGTCGTGAAGTGACTGAGTTTGAGCAGTCGCGCGAGGCGCATCACCCTGAGTAATCTCAAGTCGGCGCCGACCCATATGAACTGCAATAGCGTCGGCAGAATGGCAATCAGATCAATGAGTCCGGTAAAGCTGAATATATAGTTCAGCCTTTTCCCGAGCGCGGTTTTACCTTGCAGGTCGCGATTGTCGGGTGCGGACCAAATTCTCAATCCGTATTCAATCGAGAAGAAGATGACAGAAATAAACTCGAATATGAGTAGTTCCGAGGACCATGCGGCCTCAATGGAAGCCACCGACTCAAGCGTAATGGCAATCAGGCTGAGAATGATCAGCACAAACAGTAAGGTATTCAGTCTGCGAGCAGCGACTTTGTGTTCAGATGATCTCTCGAAAAGAGAACCGATGTACTGGCGACTATTCAAAGTTGAATCCCGTGATTTGTGAATAAGTTCAAAGTGCGGTTGCCGCGTTTTCAAGCATGAAGTATGTTGCCATCAAGCTCCTGCCGGCGTAAGGGGGGGCACGGACACGTTTTTGGGTCGTTTTTTCTGTTGCTCATGTCGCGCTATCGGTTCAAGCAAACGGTGATAGTCGGTTCTAGGGTTACAGGGGTACTCTGAGGTTAACCATGAAACACGCCTTGCTTGCCTTGAGTGTTTTCGCTGCAATGTTTGGGACCTTGATCGTCTCCGCTGAAAAGCTGGGAGGCGCCTCCTATCGCGATGTGTGCGACAAGATGGAAGCGGACGGCGTAACAAGCCGCACTCAGACCAGCCAAGCCTCACAGATCGCAGCTGAGGGGCTTACGGGAAACACCCTGATCGTTGTGGGAGCGGATCAACGCGGTGCGGGGCGGCGCAGTAAAAACGTATCGAACTCCGAGATTATCGTCAGCGCCGATCTCAACACAATCGCCACTTCAACCACCACAGAGGCAAGCCATCCGGACGGGGCTACGCTTGCCCAGACCGGGCGATCCTCCGCTTGTGACTGACACCGGAAGATGACTTCGATATGAAGGGGCACCAGCGGTTTGTCGGCGGAAGCGCCGTCACGCAGGAACTACTGTCATATATAGAAAGGGTAGCACCTTCGGATGCACCCATTCTCATTCGTGGTGCGACCGGGGTAGGTAAAGAGGTGGTTGCTCGGGAGATTCACCGCCTGTCTGGCCGCGACGAATCGGGCAAATTTGTTGCGGTCAATTGCAGTGCGATTCCCACTGAGCTGTTAGAGAGCGAGCTCTTCGGACACGAGAAAGGTGCCTTTTCGGGCGCGGTGACGAGTTATCCGGGCCGTATGCGACTGGCCGATGGCGGTTCTTTGCTGCTCGATGAGATTGGCGATATGCCCTCTGAGCTTCAGGCAAAGCTGCTGAGAGCGATACAGGAGGGTGTGGTGACACCTGTGGGCGCGGTTGAGGAGGTCTCCATTGACGTGCGGGTGATCTCTGCCACCCATAAGCCACTGGAGGCACTGATCGACTCGGGAAAGTTCAGGGAAGACTTATTTTTCCGGCTCAATGTGATTCCCATCACCATCCCGCCTCTGAGGGAACGTCCAGAGGAAATTATCGAGTTGTTTGACTATTTCTCCGATGGTTATGCGTTGCAGGGAGAGCCTATTAAGCTCAATGCAAAATCGGTTAGCCTACTTCAGGCTTATCGATGGCCCGGCAATGTGCGCGAGTTGGAGAATTTTTGTCGTCGACTGACGGCCCTATTCCCGGGGGAAAAAATCGATCTGTACGCGCTTCCGTCAGACTTTTTGCCTCCTCAGATGGCCCGAATGCTTATGGGGGATGGG
>Ga0181573_10002270_pt1 | contig 18003 bp, 7 predicted proteins | sample 101ome_25_FD_148643 | JGI IMG/M metagenome (GOLD analysis project Ga0181573, IMG submission 148643) | Coastal salt marsh microbial communities from the Groves Creek Marsh, Skidaway Island, Georgia - 101409BT metaG (spades assembly) | ecosystem: Environmental > Aquatic > Marine > Intertidal zone... | reverse complement strand
CGCGACGGTGCGTCGACCACCACCTTGCGTCTGTTTCCTCCCACCCCTCGACTCGTTCGTCCGGGCATCGTCGTCGTCGTCGCGCACTCGCGTCGTCGTCGCGCACTCGCGTCGTCGTCGCGCACTCGCGTCGTCACGTCACGCATTCACTCATTCACGCGCTTTGCTTTCCATGTAGAAAAAAAATGTTTTCCTGCGAATACTGGATTCGTCGCTTGTAGACAACGTCGTCAAGTTCGACACTCCACTTCCGCCGAAACCCTGTCTTTAAACTTATGGCCCGTTCCCGTTGTTAGTTTTTCGTTTTCTCGAGGTCGGTGACGACGTCCGAGAACGTCGAGTCCGCACTTCCCGGCGCGCCGAGTCGCGGCCGCGCGCTTCGTCTCTTTTCCATTTCCCGCCGAGCCGGACCACAGGCGCGCGTTTCGTTTCGCGCGCACACGTTCCTCGCGCTTTTCGCACACCAACAAGTCTGTTGCGCTACGCAGCACACCAAAAAATTCGATGGACGCGACGCTGCTGACGATCGCGCGATGGAAGACGGCGACGCGAGGGACGAGCGCGTGTAAGGTGCAGCTCGACGCGCGAGGTAAAACCGTGGGTGAGGCGCTGGAGACGTTGAGAAACTCGGGTCACGAGAGTTTGCCGACGACGCGCGCCGAGACCTCCGAGAAATCCATGGTATCGGTGCGAAGCTTTTTCCATCTCTTCGTACGACAGTTGAGGAGAGATTTAGAGCGACCGCACGAACCTGGGGTGTCGGACGCGCAGCGAGCGTCGGGACGGGACGAACGAGACGTCGCAGAGACTCTCGGCATCGTCGTCGAGATGAATGAAGGGACGACGAGAGACACGAGCGAGACGAGACTCTCAACGTTTGGAAAGATGTTATCCCTTCCGGCATCTGCGTTGATGCCTTTGTGTCGAGAAATTGAAACGAAATCGCCGCACACCAAGTGGTCCGAGTGCGTCGAAATTTTCCGGGCCGACGGCGTCGTCTTTTTCGACGCCGATGATTTGGACGAGACGACGCTGCACGTGGTGACAGCCGAGGACGTCGTCTTCTTCTTGGGCGTTGAGCACGTGCTTCATCGCGCGTTCGAACCTGCGTGTTACGACGAAAGCATCCTGTTCGATTCGTGCAAATCGACGCACATCGTCGTTCAGGTGGAATACGCCTGTACTACGGCGGCGAATTGTTTCGCTTGGCTCTTCGAATGCGGGGCCGACGCGTGCGTCTTTGTCGAGAGCGCGTGTCGAGTGCCCGGCGCGGACTCGAACGCGGGCGCGTCGAGTCACGGCGTCGTCGTGAGCGAACTCGCGATTCGAGACGTCATCGATTTGACACCCGAATCTTTCGAACGCATTTTCACGACGACGTCGATCGATTTTGCGCGAGCGAAGCCCGCCAAGGCGGGCGCGTGCGCGCGCGCATTCGTCGGCTTGCACAACGGTGGGGTGGAAGGCGCGCGAGAGACAATCGACGCATTCGCGCGGAAGAAGCCGGAACGACTTCCGCGTCGGTTTTACCTGTACATTGATGGTCAGCTTCGAGCATTCACGCCGCTGACCGCGCTCGAGACGTTGTTAGCCGCCGACGCCGCGAACCGTTGACTCGGTATTTTTAGAGATTCACTCCGAGGCGCGACGTAGCGCGACCGTGAGCGAAGACCATCTCGCGCACATCGTGTATGTCGCGACCTCGTACATGATTGTATCTCCTCGATCGGCGCGTGCGCCGTGTACGCGGGAATTAGAGTCGAGGCGTTCGCCGCCGACGCCGGATCAACGAGTAAGGTGGATAGAAGATCGTGCATTTGAACATCTGTTCGGTAACGCGATCGGCGACGCGGTGAAGAGTGATGCTGACGAAGCGCGCGCGAGTCGCGTCGTGGTTGAAGAGGTACGTCGGATACGTTTTGTTTCGTCGCATCGATTGGTCAACTGAATTCGCCGTAGGAGAGCGCCGGTCTTCTAGAGGAATTCTTCGAAAGTGCGTGCGGACAGATGTTTGCCTACGTCGACGATCGATGTCGCGTGGTGTCCTTTGACACCGTTTTCGTCATCAGAATCGCGCGCGCCTTACCGGACACGTTTTGCAGAGCGGCGTGTTTTCTTCGTTCGTCGCCGTCGGACGAAATCGCCGTGATTCACGTCAGCGCAGACTCTTGTAGCTTGAAGACGCTGCAGAGATTCATGCTGGGGATGTACGCTACGAAACCCAAGTTGTCAACAACGTCTTCTTCGGCTCCGCACGCCGCCGAAACATTCATCTCGAATCTCATCGACGCCTCAAACTCTCGCCGGACGACGCTGTACGTGCCCGAAGAGACGAGAGACGCGGAGAGCGTCGTCGTGAACTGGGCGCGTCAAATCCGAAAAGCGCTATCGTGCAGCGCAAACATCGATGGGTGTTCGTTTACAGATCAAATTGAGACCGGGCCGTTGGTGCGAGTGTTCAATTTTTGGCGCGACCACGCCTCGAATCTCAGAGGCATTCAGGCGCAGTTAAGCTCTTCGAGCATCCGCGCGGTAGTGCGAGTGATTGCCGATCAAAAGGGAGTAGAGCACGCTTGCGACGACTTGAAACAATCCGAAATGCTTATTGATCGTGAAATGTATCTCGCGGATCGTTTGAATGATGTTCTTTCCCTCATAGAACCAACCTGCAACGCGTTGACGGCGAAGGATGCGAGATTGCCAAGTCACGGCGTCGAGTTTATGCGATCACTCATCGATGTCTTGAGTAGCGCTTGGCGAGGAGTGGAAGAGCCGGACAAAGCGCTGATATCAGAACATTTCATTGACGTTCTCAAACGTATTGCTGATCAAATTTTGATATGCTGTACAAACGAGTTCAGCTCGCAAAACGTCGTCGAGACCATCGTCGCAGGCGCCGCGCGCGACGACGTCGTGCGGGTGCTTTCCAACTGTTCTCGAGTCTCTGGATGGTGGAAAGATACGTACTCTGAAACACAAGTGGCGGCGAGTGAGGGAAAAAATTTACCCTGCATCGATGTGAGGACCGCTTTTTCACAACTCGACGCGTTTTCACATCGTTGCAACGATCTCCTTGAATTGGTCGGCGCGCGAGATCAATTTGTATCCGTGAACGATGGAGCACCGTCTTTTTCCGTAACCTCTACGTGTGGCAGAGCACTCATACAACAACTATCGGCTGTAGAAGCGTTGTTCTCGGATGCGGTGATCGGGCATTTGAAGAAGATTCAATACGACGTGCTCGACGTTTCCAATTTTCTTTGGAACGAAGATTTTGCAGCATTGAAATCGCGCATAAACAAACTGGAGAATAAAACGTGTAAATCGATCGGGGAGAGTCTAGAAGTGGCATCGTGTCTAGATGAGCGAGTTGATCTCATTCGGTTTGCGTGGGCGCACGTCGCCAGGCGCGACGGCGTTAAACGAGCCGTCGAAACGAACGCTTCTCGCACGTACGCTCTCTTCGCAGCCGAACTGCAAGCTCTTAAACAGCAGTTCGACTCGAGCAGACAAAAGCAACCCATTTCGTATGGTTTACCTCGAATGTATGGTGCGGTTCACTGGGCGTATGGTTTATTAGAGAAGTTGCGCGGCGTCTTCAGAAAGCTCAGAACGGCGAGCGATTCACTGCCTCCAATTCCCGAATTAAGTGATTTATTTTCTCTGTACGACATCATCGTGCCGCAAATAGAGTTCTACATAAATGAGAGGTACCAAGACTGGATCGACAGCGTGCGAAACGTCAACGTCACCGGTCTCATGGGCACACAGTCGTTACTTGGTAGAGACGACAACGACGGCAACAGGATTTTTCGCGTATCGTATAGCTCGGATTTGGGCGCGGCGCGTGAAAATGCGATTGGGTTCGCCTCTCTCGGTTTGGAAGTTCCCGAAAGCATTCGCGATGTCGCTTTTGGACCGCTTCATGACCTGCACGCCACTCAACGGGCCCGTCTAAATCTTCTCGTCGGGCGATACAACGAGCTCGCGCACAGAATTCACGTCGAGCGAAGTGTGGGAACGGTATTCAAAGCACCGATGCGACAGCTTCAGCTATTCTTTGATGTCGCCGCGGAGAACCTAACGTGGGCCTCTGATGCGACCGACGTCGAGGATTTCTCTTGTACCGCGGAAGAACAGTTGTCTTCGCTGGAAGAGCGTCTTCTCGCATTTGTGGGTTTTAGCACGCGCATCGCCGAAGCCCTCGGTGAACTTGAACGAGTCACGCTCAAGGACAGAGAGATCGATCGCGTCAGAACTTTAGTCGAGTTTCAAGAATCGAACGATCGAGAAGTTGTGGCGCTTCAAAGTAGAGTTGAAGCCATATCCGCCATCGTCTCGCAGGCGCTTCTAGAGCAGCGAAACGCCAGCGGAGAGATTGAGTCTCAGTCTTGGCTCGACTACTTGACTGACGTAAAGCAGTCGATCGCGAAAGCACTGCGAACCGTCGTGTTACGAAACCTGTACAAAATGCACGCCATGTTTGGACGTCTCGAGGTATGTGGCACGTCTCGTAAACCGCTCGTGTTCTTGAATGCGGATCTGTCGACGCGAGACGGCCGACTGGTAGTGAAAACTGACCCGTCTATGTCACAAGTGCGGGATTCCATTCACACATACTTTGACAACACACTTGATGTAGTCAGCATTTTCGGTTCGGCTGGAGAAACCGCTGGAATTGCGATTGACGGAACTGCTGAAATGATTTCGCGCGTTCGTAAAAGCGTGGACGAGTCGTTTGAAGAAACCGTGAAGGCTCTCAACGAATGGACCGATCGTTTTCAAACCCGATATGGACACGTATGGTGCGAACAAAGCGTTTCGACGGACGATGTCGCGTCCATCGAACAAGGAATCAGACAAATTCAAGATTCAATCGAGGACGTTAAGAGCGAAGAGCACAGTCACAGCTTTGGTTTCGTTAGAGTGGAATGCGGTCAATCAAAGCAAACTGTCATTTCACAAGCGGAGAGTTGCGTACACAACATGCTATCTCAGCTACGAGCGAAAGTTGAACTAGAGATTGACAGCGTCAATCGCACGTTTTCAACAAACGTCGCTACATTTGGTTCGGCGCCATCCAACCTCGAAGAACTCGTCTCGCAGGTGAGTGAGTTGCAGCGTTTGAAAGAAACCGTCGATTCGATTCCTGACACATTCACCCATCCGAGGGAAAGCTTCAGAATTTTGAACAAGTTTGTCGACATCACGGATAGCGAACACGCGCTGCTGTCATCCATCGACCGCAACTTTGATGAATACAAAAAAGAGTTGGACGCCGTTGAGGCGCGTCTCGAAACTGAAAAGGACGTGTTTAAAAGTCAACTTCGCACATCAATCATGGATTACGAAAGAGACTCGATGGACTATAGAGCACAGTTTGATAAACAAGCGCCAGTGCACACTCACCCGGCGTGTACGAAAACGGCTTGCGATGATGCCAAGCGCTTTATGGACTCTGCCGAAAACTCTCTTATTCAATTTGATAGCCGCCTCGCAGCCATCGAGAGTGGTTTACTCGTCTTTACTGAGATTCAAGCACCTTCTTCCAGCGAAGTCGGACGATTGAAGGAAGATTTAGAAGAAGTTAAGTCACTTTGGCGACTTGTTTGTGAATTCAACGACATGTACGAGGGATGGAAGGATGGCAAATTTGACGAGCTCGACGTCGAGCTCATGGAAAGCAGCGCCGTCGCCGTGAATAAAAAGATCATCAAAATTGGGCGCGGTAGTGCAAAGGAATGGGGCGCTTGGATCAGTTTGAAGGGTACGGTAGATTCGTTCAAACGCTCAATGCCTCTCATCATCGACATGCGTAATCCCGCGGTTCGACAACGACATTGGAATCTCGTGATGGAAGAATGCGGCGAGCGCTTTGACCCTTACAGCGAAGATTTCACTCTGGACCGCGTTGTTCAGCTGGGATTGGATCAACACGCTCAGTTTATCTCTGAGACTAGCACTGACGCTACAAAGGAGCTGGCCGTTGAGAACACGCTCGCTGACATCGCAAACGCATGGACAACGATTAATCTCGATATGGGTCAATTTAGAGAGGGCAGGGATGATGTTTACAAACTCAAAAGCGCAGAAGAAATATTTACTCAGCTCGAAGACAATACGGTCACACTAAGCGCATTGAAAGCGAGCAAATTCTATCTCGTCTTTGAGCGCACAATCGTTTCGTGGGAGAAAACGCTCAGTTTAGTCGATGACACGATCGAGTTGGTCTTGAAAGTCCAACTTGCTTGGATGTATTTAGAGAACATATTCATCGGAAGCGAAGACATCGCGCATCAGTTGCCGCATGAAACTCAAACCTTCATCGATATCAACGGACGTTTCATCGAAATCATGCGAAAGATGCACGACGATCGCAACGTCGTCACCGCGTGCACGACGATGAAGGCTCTGGATATTCGTGATGAACCCGATCGCTCTCTTTTCATCGAGCTCAAAGAAATGGACGAAAAGCTCGAGCGCGTCCAAAAGTCACTTGAAAATTATCTTGAGTCGAAACGACAGCTGTTCCCGCGCTTTTACTTCTTGAGCAACGACGACGTGTTACAAATTCTTGGACAATCAAAGGACCCGAAGAACGTCCAACAACATTTAAAAGGTATGTTTGAAGGAATCAAGAAATTGGATATGTTTGCGCCAGACCCTTTGACTGGACGACGTCGATATGAATCAGTGTCGATGATCTCGCCCGATGGTGAAACTCTTCAGTTTGACAGTCCGGTTTGCACAGAAGGTCGACCTGAAGAGTGGTTAAACGACGTGGAAGCGGCTATGTACGCGGCGACCAAGACGCACTTGGCGAAAACCGTCGATCAGTGTCGAGCGAAGGGGACAAAGAAAGACAAGTGGGTTATGAATCATCCGGGTCAGATGCTCATCACCGCCGGGTGTATTTCATGGACGATGGAGTGTGAGCGGGCGCTGCGCGACCAGGAGAATGTAAAGGAAGCGTTGAAGAGATTGAGACGAAAGTGGGTGCAGTATTTGAATAAGCTCGTCGAAATGACGCGAATGACGTTGGATTCCATCACGCGCAAAAAGCTGACGGCGCTTATTACGATCGAAGTGCACGCACGAGATGTGATAGAGAAACTCATCAAAAGCCGATGCTCGTCGCCGCATGATTTTGACTGGGTGGCGCAACTTCGGTTTTACTGGGATCGCGAAAGCAAGCACTGCACCGTAAAGCAAGTGCTCAGTGTTTTCGATTACGGCTATGAATATCAAGGCAACAATGGACGTCTCGTCGTGACGCCCTTGACCGATCGCTGCTATATGACGTTGGGTGCGGCAATGTTTACGCGCCGCGGAGGCAATCCACTCGGACCCGCCGGCACGGGTAAAACTGAAACGGTGAAAGATTTTGGGAAAGCTCTCGCCAGATACGTGATCGTGTTCAACTGTTCGGATGGCGTGGATTACAAAATGACGGGAAAGATGTTCAGTGGACTGGCACAGACCGGGGCTTGGGCATGCCTGGATGAGTTCAATCGCATCACAGTTGAAGTTTTGTCAGTCGTGGCGACGCAAATCAGCGTCGTGATGGCGGCTGTGAAGCAGAAACTAAAGATGTTTGACTTTGAAGGACAGCACATTCGCTTAATTCCTTCGTGTGGTGTTTTCGTCACGATGAACCCCGGTTACGCAGGCCGCGCGGAGCTTCCTGACAATCTGAAGGCAATCGTTAGACCAGTCTCAATGATGGTTCCCGATTTTTGTTTGATTGCTGAAATCATGATGTTCAGCGAAGGATTCAAGAATGCAAAGGCGTTGGCGAAAAAGATGGTAGCCATAATGGAACTGAGTCAACAGCAGCTGAGTAAGCAAGATCATTACGATTACACTCTGCGATCTTTCATCATTCCCATCTCTCGAGCGGCGGGAGTGAAGAAGCGCACGACGCCTGACACCGACGAGCAGCTCATTTTGTTCGACTCCATGCGCGAGCTCATCGTTCCAAAGCTCGTGTACGCAGACATTCCGATATTCAAGGCGCTCCTCACCGACTTATTTCCAGAAATCAACGCACCAGAGAGAGTCTCAGCCGTACTCAAGGAGGCTCTCATCAAAGAATGCGAATTGAACAACGTTCAGCCCGTGGATGCGTGGATATCAAAAATCATACAAATATTCGATTGCAAGACCGCTCGACACGGTAACATGATCGTGGGGAAAACAGGCTCGGGTAAGACGTGCGCGCGAGAAATTCTGATGAAGGCTATGTCGCGATTAAAGCAAAGCGGCGCGCACGGCGAACATTTTCAACACGTCGAGGTGTATCCCATCAATCCACTCGCACTATCAAACGACGAACTCTACGGATCGTTCGATCCAGCGACGCACGAATGGTCGGATGGAATTCTCGCTAAAATTATGCGCACCGTGTGCAAAGATGACTCATCGATTCAAAAGTGGATTCTGATGGATGGTCCGGTTGACACGCTGTGGATCGAGAGCATGAATACGCTCTTGGACGACAACAAGCTTCTCACGCTCCTCTCTGGTGAACGCATCATGATGTCACCGCAAGTCTCCATATTATTTGAGGTGGAAGATTTATCGCAGGCATCACCCGCAACCGTCTCACGCACGGGAATGATTTACTTTAATGTCGAGGATCTCGGCTGGAGACCCTTCGTCAAGAGCTGGCAGAATAAACGCATGAGTGGTGAGCGGGTAGACGAAGAGGTTGAATCATTGCTTTCAAAATGCATCGAAAAGTACATTGATGTCGCTTTGACGTTGAAGCGAACGAGATGCAAGGAGCTCGTGCAGACTGATCAGTTGGCTAGCGTCCGACAGCTCACGACGCTCTTCGACGCGCACACCATCGATGATTCCCGCGACGTCGAAGCTGTGTTTATATTTTGTCTCATTTGGTCAATCGGTGGGTCGATAGATCATGCCAGCCGAATCCTATTCGACGGAATGTTGCATCAGGTGATGCCTTCGAAAATGTTTCCTCACACGCCGGCGTCGTCTCAAGAAGACACGACTGTTTTCGACTTCTTTTACAACTGCGAAATTCACGCGTTCGTGTTGTGGGAAGAAAAAGTACCAAAGTGTAACGTACCAGTCGACGACGTGCCGTTTTTCCAAATAATGGTTCCGACGATTGACTCCGTGCGAACTAAACATCTCATGAAGATGCTCTTGGGCGTTGGAATGAACACGCTCGTTGTCGGAAACGTCGGCGTCGGTAAATCGATGATTATCGACTCGTGTCTGAGTGAATTGCCCGAAGAATACACCACGAGCAAAGTCTCGTTCAGCGCACAAACGAGCTCGGCGTCGCTTCAAGAAACAGTCGAAGTCAGACTTGAGAAACGTTCAAAAGGTAACCTCGCTCCGCCTGGTGGAAAAAAACTCGTGCTCGCAATCGACGACTTGAACATGCCCAAAAAGAGCGAGTTTGGTTTCATCCCCCCCTTGGAGCTATTGAAACTTTGGCACGACAACGGGTTTTGGTACGACCGATCAAAACAGGATCGCACACACATCAACGATATGAAACTTCTTGCCGCCATGGCTCCTCCCGGCGGCGGAAGAAATCAATTTTCTCAGCGGATACTATCAATTTTCGCAGTCTTAAACATCACCGACCCGTCTGATACCCAGTTGGAACACATTTACGGAACGATCGTTTCGCAGAAACACGCGAATTTTGATCAATCGATAGCATCCATGGGAAGCAGCATCGCCAAGGCGAGCATCGCAGTTTACAATTCACTTTGCCAGGAACTCTTGCCGACGCCGTCTAAGAGCCATTACTTGTTCAACACTCGCGATCTGGCGAAAGTGATTCAAGGTGTGTGTCGAGCGACCCGGCAATTTTATGATGCGAAAGATTCAATCATTCAGCTCTGGGCTCATGAGAATCTACGAGTGTTTGGTGATAGGCTTTGGGACGACGTTGATTTCGACTGGTTGACGCGACAACTCGATACAATCATGCGGGTGCACTTTGGAACTAGCTGGAAAGATGTATTCGCGGTGGGTGAAACTGAACCTGACAAAGATGACGCAGTTTTCGCTGAATCCGTTCCATTTGTGTCCTTCCTACGTCAGGGCTTGGAATCCCCACCCTACGAAGCAGTCTCCGACGAGCACGCGCTGAGGGACTTTCTCACGGAAAAGTTGGAAGACTATGGATTAGAGTCGGGTAACGCGCCGATGGATCTGGTGCTCTTCGACGACGCGGTTTCACACGTGTGTCGTATTCACCGTATTTTGACCCAACCGCGCGGACATGCGATGCTCGTCGGTGTCGGAGGTAGCGGGCGGAAATCGCTCGCTCGGTTGGCTGCGTACGTCGCAGAGATGAAGACGTTTTCGATCGAAATCACCAAGAACTACAATCACGCTGAGTTTCGAGAGGATCTTAAGGCGCTTTATCGGCAAGCAGGTGTTGTGGGAAAGCCAACCGTATTCATATTGGATGACAGTCAAATAGTCGACGAAGTATTTTTAGAAGACGTCAACAACGCTCTGACGTCTGGCGACATTCCCGGCCTCTTTTCGAGAGACGAGATGAGTGGCGTGTGCGAAGAGGTGCGCAAAATCGCTCGCGCCGAAAACTACAGCGCGATTACTCACGCCGAGCTCTTTTCGTTTTTCATGCAACGCGTCATGAAAAATCTTCACATCGTCTTGTGCTTTTCGCCAATCGGCGACGTCTATCGAGAAAGATTGAGAATGTTTCCCGGTCTCATCAATTGTTGCACTTTGGATTGGTTCAAAGAGTGGCCGGTCGAAGCCTTGCTCGAGGTGGCGGCCAGAAAACTAAGGAATGATGATCTGCACGCTAAAAATAATTTGTGCGAGGTGTTTGGTAAAATTCATGCGTCCACGACGTCGACAGCTGACGACATGTTCGCCACGATGAAGCGCAAAATGTACGTCACGCCGACCAATTACATCGAGTTTGTCAACTTGTTCAGATCGTTTCTCGAGGAGAAGAAGCATGAATGTGCGGCGAAAATTCAAAAACTCAAAGGTGGCTTGCACAAACTCGACGAAACGGAAACGCAAGTACGAGAGATGCAGGCTGTGTGCATTGACAAAGCCAACGTCGTGGCCCAGGCGAAACAAGATTGCGAAGGTTTGTTAAAGATTATCATCAAAGACAAACGCGCCGCCGACGAACAAAGCGTGCTCGTAAGCGCTGAGGCGGAACGCATCGAAATTGAAGCACAAAATGCAAACGCAATCGCGGAAGAGTGTCAACTCAAGCTTGACGAGGCGTTGCCAGCTCTGCGAGAGGCGGAGGAGGCTTTAAATGTCCTCACAAAAAAGGACATGGGCGAGCTCAAGTCGTACGTGAAACCTCCAGCTTTAGTCGAACTCTGCCTGAAGGGTGTCTTGACAGTTTTGAAACGTCCAACGACTTGGGAAGAGGCCAAGAAGCAACTCGGCGACTCGGGCTTCCTAGACCGATTACTGAAATTCGACAAAGACGCGCTCGTGGACAATTTACTCTCAAAAATGGCAAAGTTTGTGAATAATCCCGACTACCAACCGGAAGTGATCGGTAAAGTGTCGAACGCGGCAAAGGGTTTGTGCAAGTGGGTGCACGCGATGTACTCGTACGGTAACGTCGCGAGGGAAATAGCGCCCAAGCGTCTCACTTTAAAACGTGCGCAAGACGAGCTTCGAATGAAACAAGAAGCGCTCGCAGTCACCCAAGCTGATCTGGCTGACGTTATGCAAAAAGTAGCAGACTTGAAAGAAAAGTACGAGGAGTCAGCGTCAAAAAAGGCATCTCTCGAGGACGAGCTCGCTGAATTGAAGTTGAAACTCGAACGCGCTGAAACCTTGGTTGATGGACTTTCCGGCGAGAAACAGAGATGGGCGGATACAATTCGAGACATTCAATCACGAATGAGCAGACTCCCAGGAGATGTTTGCATCGCGGCTGCCTTTATGAGTTACGCCGGAGCGTTTCCATCGGAATATCGCGACGCGCTCGTCGAAGAAAGCTGGAAGTTGATGCTCAACGACGCTGGAATAGCGTTTTCGCTTGATTTCAGCTTTGCCGACTTTCTCGCGAATTCGTCGGACGTGAGGGATTGGAATATACAAGGATTACCAGCGGACTCATTTAGCACTGAAAACGGCGTCATATGTACCCGCGGACATCGTTGGCCTCTGCTCATCGATCCTCAGGGTCAAGGCAACAAATGGATAAAAGCGTTGGAAGCTCCAAATGAGCTGATTGTCACCACTCTCGACGCTCCGAACATGGTTCGTCAGGTTGAGCACGCATTGCAATTTGGCTTACCGATTCTCATACAAGACGTCAAGGAAATCATCGATCCAATTTTGGAAAACGTGGTTGCAAAGTCGTTCACGAAAAAGGGTGGATCGATCACGGTAAAACTCGGCGACAAGGATTTGGAGTATTCTCCGAATTTCCGACTGTATTTCACCACAAAGATGAGCAATCCGTGCTACTCCCCCGAAGTGAGCACGAAATTGTCCGTCATAAACTTTACAGTCAAAGAACAAGGTTTGAACGCGCAGCTGCGAGACTTGGTCGTGCGCCGCGAAAAGCCAGAGCTCGCAGCTCAAAAGCAAGATCTCATCGTGAAAGTGGCGAGAGGCAAGAAGAAACTCGACGAATTGGAAGATTTGATACTTGATCTACTCAGCAAAGCCTCGGGCTCACTGTTGGACAACGTCGAGCTCATCGATTCACTCACGCGAAGCAAATCTACGAGTGAAGAGGTTGAGGCGAGCTTGAAAATAGCAGACTCCACCGCCGCAGAGATTGAGCGCGCGTCGTCGGCGTACGCGCCCGTGGCAATTCGCGCGACGATTCTTTATTTCACCCTCTACAACTTGGTAGAGATAGATCCAATGTATCAATTCAGCCTTGACGCGTACGTCAGTCTGTTCGACGCGTCCATCGTCAAGTCGAGAAGGAAAAATGGATCGACGGCGGACGACGTCGAACAGCGCTTGTCCGCTCTGAATGATTATCACACGTACGCCGTGTACCGGTATACTTCTCGCGCTCTATTTGAATCGCACAAACTCCTTCTCAGTTTGCAAATGGCGGTTCGCATTCAAGCCGCCGACGGTTCAATCCCTCTCTCTGAATGGGAATATCTCGTCCACGGCGGGAACGTCGCGGACGTCGCTCGAAACGACGGCGATGATACGTGCGCCTGGTTGAGCGGAACGTCGTGGTCGAATGTCGTCGCTCTCGAAGAAAAGTTTGAAGAGACCTTCCGCGGATTGAAGCGTTCCATGAAGGAGTCGCACGCGAAGGAATGGCAATCGTGGTATCGACACGCGAAACCGGAGGCTTGTCTGCTTCCCGGCGAATGGAATTCGCGTTTGAGTGCGCTTCAACAATTAATCATCTTACGCTCTGTGCGCCTCGATCGCGTCGAAAATGGGATCAGAAAGTACGTCTCTCAAGTGTTGGGTAAAAGGTTCATAGACCCACCGGTGCTCAATCTGCACGAAGTGTTTCTCGATTCGACGTGCGAAGCGCCGTGCATCTTTGTGCTCAGTTCTGGCGTCGATCCGACGTCAAATCTGAAGCAACTCGCGAAGACGCTCGATATGAGCGATAAACTCTATACCGTCGCCCTCGGGCAAGGTCAAGCGTCGATCGCGACCGAGTTCATACGTCGAGCTCGTCAGCAAGGCGGATGGGTGTTCTTAGCAAACTGTCATCTCATGATATCTTGGCTTCCAGAGCTTCAAAAAATTGTGGAAGAGTTTGAAACCGACAAACCGCATCCAGATTTCCGTCTGTGGTTGAGTTCAAACCCGACTCCGGAGTTTCCACTCGCCTTACTGCAGCGAAGTTTGAAGATGACGACTGAACCACCGAAAGGTTTGAGAGCTAACCTCGCGAGACTGTACGCGACGTGCGTGTCGGAGGACTCATTCAGCCAGTGCACGCGAAGAGAAGAGTATGGAAAATTGCTATTCACGTTGGCTTTTTTCCACGCCGTCGTTCTTGAGCGACGTAAATTTGGCATGCTCGGTTTCAACATCGCGTACGACTTCAACGACACCGATTTCGCAGTCAGCGATGACTTGTTAAAGTCGTACCTCGACGGTTACGAGGACGTTCCCTGGCAGGCGTTGCGCTACCTCATCGGACAAGCGAATTATGGTGGTAGAATCACAGACGAACTCGATAGACGCGTCGTGGAGGCATACCTCTCGGAATTCTTCTGCGAAAGAGTCATCACGGAGAGCGAATGCGGCCTCAGCCCGCTGGCGTCGACGTATCACGTGCCGGCGAAAACTGACAATCTCAAGGCGCATCGCGACTTTATCGACGCGCTTCCTCTCATCGACCACGCGGAGGCGTTCGGTCAGCATTCGAACGCAGACATCTCGTATATGATCACCGCGAGCGATGCTATTTTGGGCGCCTGTGCGAAGATGCGCATCTCGGCCGATGGAGGTAAACGGACAGAAAAGCCGGGCGCGAGCGACGACGACCAAGTCGAAGCGCGGGTTCTGCGCGCGGTGGAAGACATGTTGAATGTCATTCCGGGCGAATTGAATTTGGACGCAATCAGGAACGCGAAATCGAGCAACTTGTCTCCGCTCAACATAAATCTGATTCAAGAGATTCAAAGGTACAATCAACTGTTACGCTCGGTGCACGCATGGTTGCGTCAACTGGATCGAGGCATTCGCGGTCTCGTCGTGATGTCGCGAGATTTGGACGAACTGTACGCCGCCGTCGCGGAGAACCGAGTACCGCAACTCTTTTTACGCGCGTATCCTTCGCTCAAGTCGCTGTCGGCGTGGACGTCCGACTTGGTGACTCGCATTCGCCAGCTCAGCGATTGGTCGCGACTCGAAAGCACGCGGTATCCGTCAACGATTTGGCTCGCGGGGTTTACGTATCCGTCGTGCTTCTTGACGTCCGTCTTGCAGATGACGGCGCGCAGAAACTTACTCCCCATCGATGAACTTTCGTTTTCGTTCGAGGTGATGAACGACGCCGCGTGTGAGATGTCCCTAGAAGAGCCTCCCGCCGAGGGCGTGTACGTCCGCGGCTTGTTTCTCGAAGGCGCCGGATGGAACGCGCAAGAAAAGTGCCTGTGCGAACCGACGCCGCTCACCGAACTCGTCGTCAAGATGCCCGTGATCCACTTCAAGCCGACACATCTGAAGAAATCGAGCAAAACCGGTACGTATTATCAGTGTCCTCTGTACGTCTACGGCAAGAGAACGGGCACGCGCGAGCGACCGAGCTTCGTGTGTTACGTCGAGTTACACGCTGGCGGCGTCTCGCCCGAACACTGGATAAAACGAGGAACTGCGCTTTTATTGTCTCTCTCGAACTGAGCGTAGCTTCGTCGCGCGCGCGCGTTGTAACGAAGATATTAAAAACAAAGTCCAGACGGAGGAAGAGCTACTAAGAGAGCGCGCGTGAATGAGTGAATGCATGACGTGACGGCGCGAGTGCGCGACGACGACGCGAGTGCGCGACGACGACGACGATGCCCGGACGAACGAGTCGAGGGGTGGGAGGAAACAGACGCAAGGTGGTGGTCGACGCACCGTCGCGACGCGGACGCGACGACGACAGCGACACCGATTCCGAATCCGAGTCTGGGTCATCCACGTCCCAGGTGAGCCTGTTCGGGGCGATCGAGGATGGGGACGCGGACGCGTTCGAGCGCATCCTTCGAGAGGACGCCGCGAGCGTGACGCACGTGAATAAGAATGGATGGACGGCGGCGCATCAGGCGGCGTACAGCGGTGAACACAAGATGTTGAAACGCGTGTTGGAATTGGGCGTGGACGCGGACGCGAGGTGCGCCGACGGGTGCGTGGCGGCGCATTACGCGAGCGCGCAGGGGGAGAAGAAGTGTTTAAAGGTGCTCGCAGAGGCGGGATCGAATTTAGAGACCAAGGATGACGATCACGAGACGCCTCTGGACGTGTGCACGCAGGGGTGTAGAGAACTTCTCGCCGATCTCATCATCGAGGCGCGGGCGGCGCGGAAAAAGTGAGTCGGCGGCGGTTACAAAGCGCGTCGGCGTCTCGTCTCGTCTCCGACCCGACCCGCGAGGCTGGCGTACCCGGAACGTTCGTCGCGCGCGTCGATATCGTTCCCCGGTCGTCGCGATGACGTGTAATCGAAGAGCGCCCCGTCGTCGTCCAACCTAACGCGCGCGCTCGACCGCCGTCCCGTCGCGACGTGAAGAAACTAACAACCAATCGCGTCCGAATGTAACGTAACGTAACGTAATAGCCGGTCCCGACGTCACGCCACGCGAACGAAACGCTCGACGCTCGTCACGTCCAATTCATCGTAATTTGTCTCGTTTTCGCAATTGGCGACGAAACGTCGCACGCACGTCATCCCATTCCCGTCGTCGCTCACCGTGCGCGTCGTCGTCTCGCGTCCCAACGACGACTCCGTCTTCACCTCGTGCGTGCGCGTGGACGCGTCGAACGACGCGACGCGCGTCACCTCGCCCGGTCCTTTACCGAAAATCGCACTCTTCTCGTATTTTTCCACGAACGAACCGATCGGGTACGTCAACGTTCGATCCGTCCCCGTCGACGTCGTGCGCACCGTGAACTCGCCGTCGACGCCCGACGCGCTCGAGGTCCACGTCTGTTCGTACGGCGCTCGCGAACGATCGACCGCGTCCGCGCCGACGCCGTGCGCGACGAGATACGCGACGACGTGTTGATTCTGCGTCGCGTCTCGCGTCCACGTCCCCAAGAAGGCGTCGTGCGCCCTCCTCGACGACGACGCCTCGTCATCCTTCGCCCCCGCGCCCGTCTTCGCTCTCGCACCGCGACGGCGCGAGACGACGACGACGACGCGAGACGACGACGACGACGTCACCGGTGTCGTCGTCATCGCGCGCGTCGCCACCATCGCGCGCGCGTTCGTCTCGCCGCGCGTCGTCGACCGACTCGCGTCGCGCGCATCGACGTGGTATTGCGAACGTGCCGAGACGTATGGCCTATTGGGCCGGTCGGTATTGACCGAATGTCCGAACGCGTACATCGTATGCACAAACAGTCGCGCGTACACATCCGTCAGCTCTTCGTACGATGCGCGACGCGCGATGTAACACCATTCGCAATCGGTGACGCGCGTCGAGCGGTCGGGGCGAGGATGCGACGTCGAGACGATGTGGTGCGTTACGGTGCGGTGACGACGAGCGATGTCGCGGACGTCGAGCGCGCGCGAGAGGTGGACGAAGGCGTGGATGGATGCGACGGAGGTGGAGGACGTGTCGGGACGAGGCGCGCGTGGGGCGTCGTCGGCGCGCTCGTCGCGGTCGCGTGCGTGAGCGCGATGAGGCGCGCGCGCGTCGACTGGACGACGAGGGCGAGGGAGACGGAGCGATTGGGGGTGGTGGAAGAACTCGAACTCGGAAGGAGGCATCACAGCGGCGACGTCGATATCTCATTTTGGGGACATCACACGCCGACGGTGACGTTTCGGTTGGAGACGGAGTGCATCCCGGACAGCGTGAAGGCGTTCGCGCCGGGGTTTTGGGCGCCGGGACGAACGGTTCGAAGCGCAAACATCGTCAAGCACAACTTCAATTCAGCGAGTTTTTTCGAGACCGGACACAAGGCTGTCGCGATGACTCGCAGCGTCGACGTTCCGGGACTCTTCGAGGTGACGACGACGCGAGTAAACTTTGAATACGGTTTCGAGCTCGTCAACGACCTCGGGCACAGGACGAGAGAGATCGGTCTCGCGCATAAAGTTGTGGCGACGCACATGGGTGATTGCGCACCGCACTTTGGTAAATATCGCAACCGCGTGTTGCACAGTTTCAACGAAAGTTGGGTGTACGGTACGTGCGAACATAGCTGTCCTCGCGAAGTACCGGTCACTGAGACACCGGTCGGGCCGGAGCCGTCCACGACGCCGGAACAATCGACGACGCCGGAACAATCGACGACGCCGGAACAATCGACGACGCCGGAACAATCGACGACGCCGGAACAATCGACGACGCC
>Ga0181573_10002267_pt1 | contig 18018 bp, 2 predicted proteins | sample 101ome_25_FD_148643 | JGI IMG/M metagenome (GOLD analysis project Ga0181573, IMG submission 148643) | Coastal salt marsh microbial communities from the Groves Creek Marsh, Skidaway Island, Georgia - 101409BT metaG (spades assembly) | ecosystem: Environmental > Aquatic > Marine > Intertidal zone... | reverse complement strand
GTCGGACACGACGGATCCCCGAGGGTGGCTCGCGGCGACGGCGCTTTTACGCGAAGCGGGGGATCCCGAGACGGCGGACGCGTTGGCGGCGAACGATTGGTACCGCCTCCGGCGCGCGCTGGAGATCGTCACCGTCACCGGCGGCGTCCCTAAGGGCGCGTTCAGGGATACGCCCCGGCGCCCGCCGTACGATTTCCGCGGCGTCGTGTTAACGTTACCGCGCGTCGAGCTGTACCGGCGCATCGACGCGCGGTCGGAGGCGATGGTCCGCGACGGGGTGTTGGACGAGGCGGCGGCGATGCTCGAGCGCGGCGTGACGGCGGATTCGGCGCCCGCGGCGCGCGCCATCGGGTACAGGCAGGCGATCGCGTTCCTGGTCCGCCGGGTCTCACTCAAGAGAGGAGAAGAAGGAGAAGAGCCCCCCCCGTCTGACGGACGGGTGACGCACGCGGAGCTCGCGGCGTTCGTGGAGGAGACTCGTTCCGCGACGCGCGCGTTCGCCAAGCGCCAGCTCACCTGGTTCCGGGGGGAGCCCCCCGGTCGGTACGCGTGGCTGGACGCGTCCAAAGCCTCGAGCGAGGAGGAGCTCGTTCGCGCGGTCCTCGCGGTGTTTCACGAGGAGAGGCGGGGGGCTTTCGCGGAGACCGCCGCGGCGACGGAGGGTTCATCGACGACGAAGGACGCTTCTCTCGCGGCGAAGCTTCGGGACGCGAGCGAGGGCGAGGCGGACGCGGAGACGGCGCGGGCGCTGAAGAGGTACGTCGCGGAGTGGACGTGTCTGCGGGAAGGGAGCGACGACGCCGAGGCGACGAGGAGGAGGGTGGACGAGCTCGTCGAGGAGCTCGTGGGGAGAGGGGTCCCCTCGGGGGAGGGGGGGGCGGCGGCGGAGTAGGGATGTTCGGGCGAGGGACGCGAACGGGGCGCCGACGCGCGTCGCGTTATTAAAAAAAAAGCGTCGCGAGAATCGTCCGACGCGAGAATATCATATACGCCGAAGCTGAAATGAACGTTCGCCGGGTTGAGATGGAGTCCTCGTGACACGACACGACCTCCCCACGATGTATCTCGAGTTCGGCTACACCTGCGGCTGGGCGTTCGCGGGCTGTCCTCCGGGCGCGACCGGATGCGCCGGCTGCGCGACGGGAAGCTCGCCCTGAGCCTGGGCCTGGGCTCCCCAGTTGGCCTGGTCGTACCACGGCGGTTTCTCTGGATCTTCTGCCTCCTCCTCCTTCTGCAGCTCATTGAGCCTCTTGTGCAGTTTTGTCGTGCTCACGAAGGAAATCGGGAACAGGACGAGGCAGGCAATTGCCGCACCCAGGAGCGCGAACGCCTCCTTTTTGGCCGCCTCCCCGTCGATCCCGAAGGTGCGGTCGCAGCCGTTGGAGATGTCCACGGCGCGGACGTACGGATCCCGGGGGTGACGGATGACGATCTCGAGGTCCCTGTCCTGGCGCGGGATGCCTCCCGAAGGATAGCCACCGGTCCAGCAGGCACTCCAAGCATTATCCAAGGCGTCCGCCCTGGACACATCCTTGGACGAACCTGTTTCATAGTCGTGCGTCGAATCATAGGAGAGCTCGGAATACTCCAACGAGCACCGGGGCAGGGCGGCGTCGGCGACGAAGTGTCCGTCCGACCGGACTTCGTCAACCAAGAGGGTGATCTTGGTCAGGTAGTGAGGGACCATCGAGACTGAGTTATAGTCGGAATGGTCTTCAACGTCGCAGTAGTAGGAGACGACGGGGACGACGACGGCGAAGTCGCCGTCGCCCACGATGATGTTGGTCGACTCCTCAGTCGGCCATCGGCTGTCGTGAAAGCGCGACACCCGAGTCGTGAGCACGAGGCCGGAGGAGTACCGGAGGTAGTCGTTCCCGGAGTCGGGAAGCCCCGGGACGGCTTCCGAGGTGTCCGTCTCGATAACGAGCGCGCCGCCGGTGGCGGACGACAGGATCCCGCCGGTCGCCGAAGCATTCGCGCCCACGCCTCGCGAGACGCTCACGGTCGGGATCGGGATCGCGTTGGCGCCATCAAACATCGCATGGTAAGCCGGGAGGTGCGTGTCGGTCCACTCCGTCACGACCTGGTTGTACTCCGGGACGCTCTTGTGGCGTGTGGCATTATTCGCCGCCACGAGAGTGACGCCAAAGGTGACAAACAAACCGATGCACGCCGAGAAGGACCATAAGGTGAACCACCCTGTCAAGAGCGCGGCTTTATCCACGATCCACTTTCTGACGAAGAACCCCCTCGGGCGCGTCGGAGCTGTGGAGTCGGTGGGCTCGGAAGGCATCATCCTCGCGCGCGGTCGAAGCGGGGGGCGGGATGACGCGCGCGGACGCGCGATCGAGGCGTCTTGGAAAGTGCGCGACCATTCGAAGTTTGCGCCGTCGGCGAAGATTTTCGGATAGATCCGAGAGATCTTCGGCCCGGGGTCCTCGGTCGGGGCCGTTCGTCGTCGAGCGCTGAGACGCGCGCCACCGCCGGGGCTTCCCTGGCACGGCGGTCAGATGTTCGGTCGGGTGACTCGTCCAGGCGAATCGCGGAGCGAATCGACGGTCTATGACTCAAGAAATGTAAAAAATGCCAAAAATGGAAGAGAAGCCGCCTCCCTCCTCTCGCCCGATCGACAACGACTCGGCGTCGACTGCTGACTTCAGTCACCATTGCTCGTAGCGACGCCGGTCCACGACCCCGAATTAACCGCGACGATGTCCGACGAGGAGGACGAGTCGCCGGTGGAGACGGGTCCGCTGGACGCGTCGGACGCGCGCGTCCTTTGGTTCGCGGAGAGGGTGTGCGCGAGCCTGGGATGCGACGTCGAGAGCTTCACCTCGCTCGTGGCGAGCGACGGGGAGATGAAATCGCGCATCGAGGCGTACGTTCGAGGTGAGTGCCGCGTGAAAAACGAGCCGAGGGCGGGAGCGACGGACCCGGCGCCGCGCCTCGTCCCCACCGCCCTCCCCACCTATCCCTCGCCTCGCGCGATACCCGCGAACGAGACGCGCGCGCGCGGCGCCTCCGATCCTGACCCCACCACCCCCTCCCCCCCAGGCACCGGCGAGAGCGAGGCGCTCGTGGTGTACGCCGAGCCTCCCGCGCGGTCGTCGCCCCCGACGCCGCGCCTCGAGCCGGAGCCCGGCGCGCCGGCGGAGACGAGCGACGCGACCGCGAACGCAGCGTCCCAGCCCCCCCCCGCCGCGTCCTCCGACGCGACGAGCGCCGCGGGGGAGCCTTCCGCGGACGGCGCGGGCGCGGCGGACGCGGCGACGGACGCGAACGAGGAGGCGAACGCGGAACGACCCGAGGGCGGATCGGGATCGGGATCGGGCCCGGGCGACGCGGCGCCCCCCGTCGAGAATGACCCACCGAGTGACGAACCGACGACGCGCGAGACCGAGCCCGAAGCGGCGCGGAACGACGAGGAGGACGCCGCCGCCGGTCCCGCGGTCGCGGCGGACGCGGCGGCGGACTCGGCGGCGGCGGATGCGGCGGATGCGGCGGAGGCGGCGGTCGCCGGCGCCGCTCCCGACGCCCCCTCGCCGGCTTCCCTCGACGAGCCCCCCCCGCCGGCTTCTCCCTCCGCCGGCGACGACGCCGAGGCTCCCGCGCCGAGGCCCGCCTCGCCTCCCACGCTCGACCCGCGCTCGATGCGCCTCGCGGTGGCGCTGGGTTCCGTCCCCGCCGCCGCCGCCGACGCGCGCGCGTGTTTCTTTTTGAAGGATTCCCCCTCCGACGCGCTCGCGACGGAGGACGCGCTCGAGCGCGTGCAGTGCGGCGCGGTGGGCACCTCCGCGGGCTCCCCCCTGGTCGCTCTCGAGCAGATGTTCGCGCAGGTGTTCCTCCCGCTGCTCGGCGCGCGGACGGCGACGGGGGATGAATTTGCGGATAACCTGACGTCGGAGCTTCTCGGCGACGCGAGCAAATTCGGCGCGCAGGTGCGCGTCGCCGCGTCGCGCCTGCGATCGGACGTCGCGCTCGAGACGCCCGAGGACCGGGGCGTGCGGCTGGACCGCGGGTCCGTCGATTCGCTCGCGCGGGACGAGCGGCTCGTGGGGTCGCTCGAGCGGCTCGTGGAGGATTGGTCGGCTGCGATCGCGGCGACGATGCGGAGAGAGGCGGAGCGGACGGTCGTCGGCGGGGGCCCGCTCGGGGAGATCGAGTACTGGCGCGCGCGGAACGCGGCGCTGAGCTCGCTGCACGAGCAGCTCACGACCGCCAGCGCCCAACGCGCGGTGGAGGTGTGCCGCGTCGCCCCGAACGTGGGCGGGTCGACCGTCCCCAGGTTCGACGAGCTGACGCGCGAGTTGACGACGGCGGCGGCGGAGGCGAAGGATAACGTCAAGTTCCTCACCACGCTCGAGCGCCACTTCAAGAGCCTCACGCAGTACAAGCTCGCGAACAACGGCCGGGGCACGCTCCAGGTGGTCATCGACACGATCGCGCCGATGATCAACGCGCTGCGGATGGTGTGGATCATCTCGCGGCACTACGGCGACGACGCGAGGATGGGCGGGCTGATGGAGAGAATCGCGACGGAGCTCGGGGACGTCGTCGCCGCCGAAATCGACGCGCGCGACCCCGCGAGCGGAATCTTCGCCCTCCCGATCGACGAGGCGATCGAAAAAGTCACGCTCGGGCAGAAGCTGCTGGAGGAGTGGAAGGCGCGGTACATGGCGATGCGGGAGAAGATCGAACTCAGCGGGCGCGACGCGCGGTGGGAGTTTGACCGCAAGAAGCTCTTCGACCGAACGGATTACCAAGCCGGGATCTGCGCGGACCTGAGGAACATGCTCGCGACGGTGGACAGCTTCCACAAGTTCTTGGGACCGCAGCTCAAGGCGGTGACGGGCGAACCGGAGGAGATCGACGCCGTCATCGCGCGCGTGACGGCGATGACGTTGGCGGTGCAGGGGGTGGATTTCGACGTCTTCGACAAGCGGTCGTTTGCCGCGTGGAGCATCGTGGACGGGAACTTCACCGCGGAGAAGGAGACGATCGAGCGCGCGGCGAAGGTGTTCATCGACGCCTCGTTCAAGAAACTCCGGAGCGCGGAGGACGCGTTCGCTCTGCTCAGATCGTTCGCTGCGATCGAGTCCGAGGGCGCCATCGGGAAGACGATGGCGGATAAGTTCAACGACATCCTCGAGCAGTTCACGCGCGAAATTGTCGAGGCGCGCGAAGAATTCGACGCTCTACACCACCACCCGCCGGTGTACAGAAACCAGCCCCCGGTCGCGGGCGCGATCGCCTGGTCCCGGAGCGTCTTCTCGCGCGTGCGAAGGACGATGACGCTGCTGCAGACGGACGCCGAGGAGGCGATGCGGGAGGAACCCGCCGCGGCGGTGTGCGCGCGCAAATACACGGACCTCGCCAAGGCGGTGATGAAGTACGAGAAGCGGCTGTACGGCGAGTGGGTCCAGAGCGCGGACGCCGTCGCCGTCGTCCACCTGAAGCGGAGCATCCTCAGGACGGCGAAGGACGAGGATGACGACGGCGATGACGACGCGGCGTCCGAGATGCCTTCCGGCGCGGGTGAGAAGGCGCCCGGGGAGAACGCGGATCCCGACGAGAAGATCGTCGTGAATTTCCACCCGGCGCTCGTCGCGCTCCTGCGCGAGTGCCGGTACTTGGACCGCATGGGGTTCGCCATCCCCGAGACCGCGCTCAAGGTGGCGCTCCAGGAGGATAAGCTCACCGCGTGCCGCGAGGCGCTCTCGGACATGCTCGGTAGGTACAGGGGCGCCCTGGACCGCCTGGACGCGGTTGAGCGCGAGCTCTTTTGCGAAAAAATCAACGAACTCCGCGGCGCGCTTCGGCCCGGGTACTCCCCGCTCAACTGGATGAGCCTCGGGATCCTCGAGTTCGTGGAGACGTGCGACGCCGCGATCACGGAGTTTTCGTCGCTGGTGAGCCAGGTGCAGAAGAACGCGCAGATTATCGCGCGGAGCGTGGAGGAGGTGGCGTCTAGCAGCACCGTCAAGGAACCCCCGGACGGGGAGTCCCTCCTCGACGTCACCGAGTGCTGCGAGTTCCTCGACGCGCATCGGCGCGAGACGATCGAGCGACTCCAGAAGCGGTACCGCGCGATCGGCCCGCTGCTCGGTAAGGTGGAGGAGCTCATCGCGGGGACGAACACGGGGCGGTCGGCGCGTCTGCGCGGCTATTACCGACACTGGGAGCGCGAGATGTTCTTCGCGCTGAACGCGCTGGTGCTGAACAGCCTCGAGGACCTCGGGGTTTTGTTCGAGGCGCGCGACCCGAGGGTCACGCCCGGGGCCGCGCCGCTGTTCAAAATCCACGTCCTGCTGAACCCGCCGGACATCGTCCCCACGCCGAGCTTGAAGGAGGCGGACAGGCTCCTCGCGGCGCTCGCCGGCGACGCGGCGGAGAGCCCCGGGGCGTTCACGCGGTGGATGGACGGGACGTGCTTGGAGACGCCGCCGCAGCCGCAGGAGGGGGACGACGACCCGTACGTCTTCACGTTCAAGGAGGACGTCTGCGCGAATCCCACGATCAGAGACCGGCTCGCGGACTTGGACGCCGCGTCCAAGCGCGCGACGTCCGAGGTTCGCGCGTATTTGGACCGGAGCTGGGAGACCCGGGGGCGGTTGTGGCGAACGGACAGGGAGGCGTTCCTCGCCGACTTGGCCTCGCGAGGGGAGCCGACGTGCGAGGCGTACGAAAAACTACTCAGCGAGTACGAAAAAGCCGGCCGAGACGCGTTGGACGCCTCGGGCGAGCACGACGCGACGTTCGTGCGCGTCGTCGCTCGAAGTTTGGGTAAGGCGGTGGAGGAGGAGTGCCGCTCGTGGGTGTTGAGCGTCGGGGGCGCGATGGATAAGGCGGACGCGGCGCGGGTCGCGGCGACGCACGCCGACCTGCGGGATAAAACCCGCGGCTTGAACATCGCGTGCAACACCCTGGAGGACCTCAAGTCCGTCCTCGCCATCATCTCCGAGGTTCGAACCGGGCACGCGGCGATGGAGCTCTCGTACCTGGACCTGGAGGAGCGGTACCGCACGCGGAGTCTCTTCGACGTGCCGATGCCCGAGGAGGAGGTGAAGGCGGCGTATTCGATTCGCGAGGTCTGGGCGGCGCTTCAGACGGAGGTGGAGACGGTGGACGACGGGCTCTGGGACGCGCGCGATCACTTCACGGACGTCACGATCAAGCAGGTGAAGGCGTTCGGCGTGGACTGCGTGAACATGCTGGAGCGGTTGAAGGCGGACGGGCCGGGGCTGCCGACGGTTGTTCTGGACGAGGGCGTCGTCTCCCTCGAGACGTTCACCGCCGAGCTCGAGAAGAAAAAAGCCACGCGCGAGGAGCTCCTCGAGGCGGAGCGCCTGTTCGAACTCGACCGCACGTCGTACCCCGAGCTCGTCGAGGCGGAAAAAGAGCTCGGGGAACTCGCGGAGGTGTACGCGGTGTACGTCGCGCACAAACAGGCGCTCGACGCGCACGCGGGGACGCTCTGGGCGGAGCTGGATTTGAAGAAGCTGCACGCGGTGTCCAAGGACTTCACCGAGCGCGTCGAGAGCATGGCGGAGTCGGCGTTGGGGAAGAAACCCGTGTTCGAGCTCGTGGAGGAGCGGGTGGCGGCGTTCAAAAACTCCCTGCCGCTCATGGAGGCGCTCAAGTCCGACGCGTTGCGGCCGCGGCACTGGGCGCAGCTCGTGCGGATCACTCGCCAGCCCGAGGATTTCGACGTGGATCCCAAGACGTTCACGCTCGGGGCTCTGTTCGGGCTGGAGCTGCACCGGTTCCACGAGCCCGTGATGGAGATGTGCATCGCGGCGGAGAAGGAGCTCAAGATCGAGGCGGACGTCGCGCGGTTCGAGGCGGTGTGGAAGGAGCAAAAGTTCGAGCTCATCAAGTACATGAAGGGCGACCCCCCGGAGGACCGGGGGTTCATCCTGCGCTCGGTGGACGAGACGACGCTCATCCTGGACGACATGTCGCTGACGCTGCAGTCGATGATGGCGAGCCGGTTCGTCAAGCCGTTCACGCAGGAGGTGAGGGGCTGGGAGGAGAAACTGAGCCTCATCTCGGAGGTGATGGAGGAGTGGATGCAGGTGCAGCGGAAGTGGATGTACCTCGAGAGCATCTTCATCGGCTCGGACGATATCCGGGATCAGCTCCCGGAGGAGGCGCGGCGGTTCGACAAGATCGACCGGACGTGGGCGGAGATCATGACGGAGACGACGAAAAACACCAACATCCTGCACTGCTGCTCCGCGAAGGGGCGGCTGGAGGACCTCAAGGAGCTCTCGGAGATGCTCGAGCGGTGCCAGAAATCGCTCTCGGAGTACCTGGACAACAAGCGCAACGCGTTCCCGCGCTTCTTCTTCATCTCCGACGACGAGCTCCTGAGCGTCCTGGGCACCTCGGACCCCACGTCGGTGCAGGAGCACATGCTCAAGCTGTACGACAACTGCGCGGCGCTCAAGTTCGGGCGCGGGAACAAGTCCGTGATCGGAATGACCTCCGCGGAGGGGGAGACGTTCGACTTCCGCAATCCGTGCACCGCGGACGGCGCGGTGGAGGTGTGGATGCTCGGCGTCGAGGCGGAGATGCGCAAGACGCTGCACCAGATCGCCAAGGAGGGGGTGTATTACTACGCGAAACTCGCGCGATCGCAGTGGATTCTGAAGCAGCTCGGCATGATGGCCCTCGCGGGTTCGCAGATTTGGTGGACGTGGGAAGTCACGGACGTGTTCGAGCGCGTGCGCCGGGGGAACAAACTCGCGATGAAAGAGTTCGGCGGGAAGCTCACCGGCCAACTCATGGAGCTCACGACGATGGTGCGCGGAGACCTGAGCAACCTGAACCGCAAGAAGATCAACCAGCTCATCATCATCGACGTGCACGCGCGAGACATCATCGACGCGTTCGTGCGCGACTCCGTGCTGGACGCGCGCGAGTTCGCGTGGGAGTCGCAGCTCAGGTTCTCGTGGACGAAAAAAGGCGACGACATTCAGATCAACCAGTGCACGGGGAAGTTCGACTTCGGGTACGAGTACATGGGCCTGAACGGGCGCCTGGTCATCACGGGTTTGACGGATCGGTGTTACATGACCATCACCACCGCGCTGACGTACATGCTCGGCGCCGCGCCCGCGGGACCCGCGGGCACCGGCAAGACGGAGACGACGAAGGATCTCGCCAAGTCCATGGCACTGCTGTGCGTCGTGTTCAACTGCGGCGAAGGTTTGGACTACAAGGCCATGGGCAGCATCTTCAGCGGCCTCGTGCAGTGCGGGGCGTGGGGGTGCTTCGACGAGTTCAACCGCATCACCGTGGAGGTGCTCTCGGTGGTGTCGTCGCAGGTGAAGAGCATCCAGGAGGCGCTCAAGAACAGGCTCGAGGAGTTTTTGTTCGAGGGGAAGGAGATCGCCATCTTATCCACCACGGGGATCTTCATCACGATGAACCCGGGGTACGCGGGGCGCGCGGAGCTCCCGGATAACCTGAAGGCGCTCTTCCGCCCGGTGACGATGATCGTCCCGGACCTGCAACAAATCTGCGAGATCATGCTCTTCTCCGAGGGGTTCAACACCGCGAAGATGCTCGCGAAGAAGATGACCGTCCTGTACAAGCTCGCGAAGGAGCAGCTCTCGAAGCAGTACCACTACGATTTCGGCCTCAGGGCGCTCAAGTCCGTCCTGGTCATGGCGGGCGCTCTGAAGCGCGGCTCCCCCGACCTGGACGAGCAGGTGGTGCTCATGCGCGCGCTGCGCGACATGAACCTCCCGAAATTCGTCTTTGACGACGTCCCGCTCTTCCTCGGCCTGATCGGCGATTTATTCCCGGGGTTGGATTGCCCGCGGGTGCGGTACCCTCAGATGAACGACGTCGTCGAGGGCGACCTCGCGGAGTGCGGGTTCAAGGTGATGACGGACCCGAGCGAGCAGGTGGATAAGGTGATCCAGCTGTACGAGACGATGATGACGCGGCACACGACGATGGTGGTCGGGAACACCGGCGGCGGCAAATCCGTCATCATCGACACCCTCGCGCGGTCGCAGACGAAGCTCGGGAGGATCACGAAGCTCCACGTCGTGAACCCGAAGGCGCAGACCGTCGCGGAGCTGTACGGCGAGATGGACCCGGAGACGCGCGACTGGACCGACGGCGTCTTGTCCAACATCTTCCGCGAGCTCACTCGGCCGTTACCTCCCGACCGGGACGAGGTGCGGTACATCGTCTTCGACGGCGACGTCGACGCGGTGTGGGTGGAAAACATGAACTCCGTCATGGACGATAACAAGCTCCTGACGTTACCGAACGGCGAGCGCATCCGGCTCGTGGACCACGTGAAGCTTCTGTTCGAGGTGGCGGACCTGCAGTACGCCTCCCCGGCGACGGTGTCGCGGTGCGGGATGGTGTACGTGGACCCTAAGAACCTGAGCTACGAGCCGTACGTGTGGAAGTGGTGCAACGGTCGCGAGGACGCCGAGGAGGCGGAGACGTTGCGCGCGATGTTCGACAAGTACATGGCGAAGTGCGTGGACTTCGTGCTGGACGGCATCGACGGGGAGAAGATCGGGAAGGCGCTGCACCTGACCATCCCGCAGACGAACCTGAACCTGGTTCGGCAGTGCTGCAACATGCTCGAGTGTTTGCTCACGGAGGAGCGCCGCGGCCTCGACGCCACCGTGTTGGAGGCGACGTTCGTCTTTTGCCTCGTCTGGTCCGTGGGCGCGGCGGTGATCCAGAAGCACGGGTTCAACGACCGCGATCTGTTCGACAAGTTCCTGAAGCGCGTCGCCGGGTTCATGACCTTCGACGGCGAGGGCCTGACCGCGACGCAGCTCCCCAAGTCGTCCCTGTACGAGTACTACTTCGACATCGAGCGGAAGAAGTGGTTCACGTGGAAGTCGATGGTCACGCCGCTGGAGCTCGAGCCCGACGCCAAGTTCGCCTCCATCCTCGTCCCCACCGTGGACACCGTGCGGAGCAGCTGGCTCCTCGACTGCTTCTGCGGCGCGGGGAAGCCCGTGCTGTTCGTCGGCGACAGCGGCACGGCGAAGACGGTGACGATCGCCAAGTACCTCGCGAACCTGGACATCCAGAAGAACGTCTTGCTGGGGATGAACTTCTCGAGCCGCACGACGTCGATGGACGTGCAGCGAGGCGTGGAGGACATCGTGGAGAAGCGGACGAAGGATTCGTACGGCCCACCCGCGGGGAAGCGGCTCATCCTCCTCTTCGACGACCTGAACATGCCCAAGGTGGACCTGTACGGCACGCAGCAGCCCATCGCGCTGTTGAAGACGCTGATCGAGCGCCAGGGGCTGTACGACCGCGGGAAGGAGCTCAACTGGAAGAAGATGAAGGACTTTTTCTACATCGCCGCGATGGGCCCGCCGGGGGGCGCGAGGAACCCCGTGGACCCGCGGTTCGTCTCCCTGTTCAACACGTTCGAGATCGAGTTCCCGAGCGTGGATAACCTGCGCACCATCTACACGAGCATCCTGAACGCGCACGTCGCGAACCTGAGCCACGAGATTCAAGGCGCGGCGGAGCGCCTCACGGACGTCACCCTGGACCTGTACAACTTCATCCTCGAGAAGCTCCCGCCGACGCCGTCGCGGTTCCACTACATCTTCAACCTCCGCGACTTATCCCGCATCTACGAGGGTCTGATGTGCGCCACGGACGAGAAGTTCAAGACGGAGGGGGACTTCATCCGCCTGTGGCGCAACGAATCGCTCCGCATCCTCCACGACCGGCTCATCTCCGAGGAGGATAAGGCGCTCGTCGTGGAGAAGATGCGCGAGCTCGTCGACGACGCGTACGACTTATCTGCGGAGAAAATTCTGAGGGACCCGATTCTCTTCGGCGATTACGCGAACGCGCCGGACGAGCTGGGGACGACCGAGGAGGGCGGTCAGAAACCGAAGGCCCTTCGCCCGTACGAGGACGTCAAGACCTACGAGGACGTCAAGCCCCTCTTCGAACGCGTGCTCGAACTGTACAACGAGGAGCAGAAACCGATGAACCTCGTGTTTTTCGAGGACGCGCTCGAGCACCTCACGCGCATACACCGCATCATCCGCCTGGACCAGGGCAACGCGTTACTCGTGGGCGTCGGTGGGTCCGGGAAGCAGAGCCTCTCAAAGCTCGCGGCGTACACCGCGGGGTGCGGCGTCTTCGAGATCACGCTCACGCGCGGGTACGACGAGCAGATGTTCCGCGACGACCTCAAGACGCTGTACACGCGCGTCGGCGTCAGGAACGAGAAGGTGATGTTTTTGTTCACCGATAACCACGTCGCGGACGAGGGCTTCCTCGAGCTCGTGAACAACATGCTCACCTCCGGGATGGTCCCGGCGCTCTACGCGGACGACGAGAAGGAGGGCGTGTGCAGCGGCGTGCGCGACGAGTGCGTCGCCAAGGGGTTGGGCGAGACGAAGGAGGCGTGCTGGAGGTACTACGTGGAGCGGTGTCGGAACAACCTCCACGTCGTCCTGGCGATGTCCCCCGTGGGGGACACGCTTCGGACGCGGTGCCGCAACTTCCCCGGGCTGGTGAACAACACCGTCATCGACTGGTTCACGCCGTGGCCCGAGGACGCGCTGCGGTCCGTCAGCAGCGCGTTCCTCGCGGAGCTCGACCTTCCGGATGAGTTCCGCGAGACCATCTGCGAGCACATGGTCGTCGCGCATCAGAGCGTTCGCGAGTACAGCGCCAAGTTTTACGAGGAGCTCCGGCGGTACAACTACGTCACGCCCAAGAACTACCTCGACTTCATCGCCAATTACAAGAAGAGCCTGGAGGAACAGAGGGGAAAGAACGGCGACTTCAGCGCGCGCCTGGACGGCGGGTTGCAGAAGCTGATCCAGGCGGCGGAGGAGGTTGCGGTGATGCAGGAGAAGCTCTCGGTGTCCAAGGTGCAGGTGGCGGCGAAGGCGAAGGAGGTGAACGAGCTCCTCGACGTCATCACGAGCAACACCGCGCAGGTCGAGGCTGAGCAGGCGGCGGCGGCGGCGAAGGAGGAACAGCTCAACGTCGACTCCGCGCGCATCGCGGTCGAGAAGGCGGAGGCGGAGGCGGACCTCGCGGAGGCGATGCCCGCGCTCGAGGCGGCGGCGGCGGCGCTGGAGAACATCGACAAGAAGGGCATCGGCGAGATGAAGGGCTTCGCCAAGCCCGCGGAGGCGGTGGTGCACGTCGGCGAGTGCGTGCAGATTCTGTTCAAGGACAAGGAGCTGGGCTGGCCCGGGGTGCAGAAGATGATGGGCAAGTCGGACTTCATGAACAGCCTCAAGACGTACGACAAGGACGGGATCACGGAGAAGATGATCAAGGCGCTCGACAAGTACTCGAAGGGCAACAAGAGTTTCACCGAAGAAGAGGTCAAGAAGAAATCCAAAGCCGCGGGCGGGTTACTCAGTTGGGTCTTCGCGATGAAGAAGTACAACTCCGTCGCGAAGAACGTCGCACCCAAGCGCGCGGCGGTGGCGGCGGCGGAGAAGTCCCTGATTGTCAGCGGCAAGGAGCTCAAGAAGACGAAGAAGAAGGTGGAGGACCTGAACAAGCAGCTCGCGGAGCTCAGCGCGACGTTCGAGGCGTCGACGGCGGAGCAAAAGAACCTCAAGGACGAGGCGGAGCTCATGGAGCGCCGCTTGGTCGCCGCCGAGAAGCTCATCTCAGGCCTCGCCTCCGAGCGCACGCGCTGGACCGCGGACCTGAAGGAGCTCGGCGTGACCCGAGTGAAACTCCTGGGCGACTGTCTGTTGACGTCCAGTTTCCTCTCCTACGCCGGCGCGTTCACGTTTGAGTACCGCCGCGACCTGACGTACGGGTTGTGGGTGGACGACATCGCGTCGCGCGGCTTGCCGATGACGACGCCGTTCCGGCTGGAGGAATTGCTCACCTCCGAGGTGGAGACGGGGCAGTGGTCCTCCGACGGCCTCCCGAGCGACGAGCTCAGCGTGCAGAACGGCATCTTGACGACCCGGGCGAGCCGGTTCGCGCTGTGCATCGACCCGCAGATGCAGGCGGTGACGTGGATTAAGCGGCGCGAGGGGAAGAAGCTCGAGGGCAAGGTGAAGACGTTCAACGACGCGGATTTCTTGAAACAGCTCGAGCTCGCGGTGCAGTACGGACTGCCGTTCCTGTTCGAGAACCTCGACGAGTACATCGACCCGGTGATCGACCCGGTGCTGGAGAAGAACATCACCGTCAACGAGACGACGGGCGCCAAGACGATCAAGCTCGGGGATAAGGAGGTGGACTGGGACGATAACTTCCAGCTGTACCTGTGCACGAAGCTGCCCAACCCGCACTACGGCCCGGACGTCTCCGGGAAGACGATGATCATCAACTACTCCGTCACGCAGCAGGGACTCCAGGAGCAGCTCCTCAACGTCACCGTCAGGCACGAGCGCCCGGACCTGGAGGAGCAGCGCGAGCGCCTCGTGCAGGAGATGAGCGCGAGCAAGTCGCTGCTCAAGCAGCTCGAGGACACGCTGCTCCGCGAGCTGTCGCAGGCGACGGGGGAGATTTTGGACAACGCCGCGCTCATCGAGACGCTGGACAACACGAAGAAAAAAGCCGTGGAGATTGCGGAGAATTTGGAGGAGGCGCAGGTCACGGCGAAGCAGATTGACGCGACGCGCGTCAAGTACCACCCCGTGGCGAAGCGCGGGAGCATCCTCTTCTTCGTCATGTCCTCGCTGTCCGTCATCAACACCATGTACGAGAACTCGCTCAACATGTACCTCGAGGTGTTCAACCTGACGCTGGAGACGTCCAAGAAGGACGACAACCTCGACGCGCGGCTGCGGAACGTCGTCGAGGCGCTCACGTACGACGTGTACAACTTCACGTGCCTCGGCCTGTTCGAGCGGCACAAGCTCATGCTCTCGTTCCAGCTCACGATCAAGATCCAGGAGGGCGAGGACGCGCTGAACCGCGAGCAGCTCGACTTTTTCCTCAAGGGAAACCTCTCGCTCGAAAAGTCCGAGCGCAAGAAGCCGCACGAGTGGTGGCCGGACCAAGGGTGGGAGGATATCATGGCCCTCATCGCGCTCAGGGGCGAAGGCGACGAGGAGGTGGAAGAGGCGAGGGCTCAGACGCGCGCCGACGACGAGGAGGCGGCCCCGGAGGCGGGGGCGGAGGCGGAGGCGGAGGAGGCGGCGCCGGCGGAGGACTCGGCGGAGGCGCGGGCGGACGCCAACCCGAGCGCCGACCCGAGCGCCGACCCGAGCGCCGACCCGAGCGACCCCGAGGGTGGCGGTTCGGTCGACGGTTCGGGTTCGGGTTCGCGCTCGCGCTCCCCCTCCCCTCCCCCGCCCGCGAAGGTCTTCTCGGGTCCGTTTTCTTCCGTCGCGGACCACGTCGAGGCGAACGGCGCGGCGTGGCGCGAGTGGTACGACTTGGAGGCGCCGGAGCAGGCGCCGTTCCCCGGCGGTTTCTCCGAGACGCTGAGCGTCTTCGAGCAGATGCTGCTGCTTCGGTGCGCGCGCGTCGACCGCGTCACGGTCGCGATCACTCGGTACGTCATCGAGACGATGGGGGAGAAGTACGTCCAGCCGCCGATTTTGGACTACGAGAAGATTTACGGCATGTCCAACGCGATGACCCCCGTGGTGTTTGTGCTGTCGCCCGGCGCGGACCCCGCGTTCGACGTCTTCAGGCTGGGCGAGTCCATGGGGTTCAAGCCCGGCGCGAAGCTCAAGTTCATGGCTCTCGGGCAGGGCATGGGCCCGAAGGCGGCGGACATGCTCGAGACCGGGTCGACGCGCGGGTTGTGGGTGATGCTCCAGAACTGCCACCTGCTTCCGAGCTGGCTCAAGACGCTGGAGAAGATTCTCGAGAAGATCACCAAGCCGAGCAAGGAGTTCCGCCTGTGGCTCACGACGGACCCGACGGATAAGTTCCCGCTCGGGATCTTACAGCGCTCCCTGAAGGTCGTCACGGAGCCCCCGAACGGTCTGAAACTCAACATGCGCGCGACGTACGCGAAAATCACCGAGCAGACGCTCGCGGACTGCCCCCACCCGGGGTACAGGCCCCTGACGTACGTGTTGGCGTTTTTCCACGCCATCGTCCAGGAGCGGCGCAAGTACGGCAAGCTCGGGTGGAACGTCGCGTACGACTTCAACGAGACGGACTTCCGAATCTCGCACTTACTCATCAACACGTACCTCACCAAGGCGCACGATAACGGCGACGACGTCTTACCCTGGGGAACGCTGCGGTACCTGATCGGCGAGGCGATGTACGGCGGGCGGGTGTCGGACAGCTTCGACCGGCGCATCCTCAACACGTACCTCGACGAGTACCTCGGGGACTTTCTGTTTGACGCGTTCCAGCCGTTCCACTTTTACGAGAACCGCGAGCTGGGCGTGGACTACGTCGTCCCCGCGAAGGGGCACAGGGACGTGTACGGCGCCGCCATCGACGGCCTTCCGCTCGTGCAGACGCCGGAGGCGTTCGGCTTGCACGGCAACGCGGACATCGCGTACTACACCAACGCGACGAAGGAACTGTGGACGAACCTCGTGAATTTGCAGCCGCGCGTCGCGGGCGCGAGCGGCGGCATCAGCAGGGAGGATTTCATCGCCAACGTCGCGAACGACATCTTGGGCAAGATTCCCGCCGTGTTCGACATGCCGCTGATCAAGAAGCAGCTCGGCGTGCCGAGCCCGACGCAGGTGGTCTTGCTCCAGGAGCTCGCGCGGTTCAACGTCCTCGCCGAGCGCATGCGATCGACGCTCAAGAGCCTGCAGAAGGCGCTCTCGGGCGAGATCGGCATGAGCGGCGACCTTGACCTCCTCGCCACCGCGCTGTTCAACGGCACCATGCCCGCGGCGTGGGCGAAGCTGACCGCGGCGACGGAGAAGAAGCTCGGGTCGTGGATGCTCTGGTTCCAGCGGAGGTTCGCGCAGTACGAATCGTGGGTCGAGCGCGGCGAGCCCGCGGTGATGTGGCTCAGCGGGTTACAGATTCCGGAGACGTACACCGCCGCGCTCGTGCAGTCGGCGTGCCGACGGAAAGGGTGGCCGCTGGATAAGTCCACGCTGTACTCGCAGGTCACGAGGTTCGTCAAGGCGGAGGAGGTGGAGGAGAAGCTCGAGTTCGGGGCGTACGTCGAGGGTCTGTACCTCGAGGGCGCGAGCTGGGACCTCGAGCGGAGCGTGCTGAAGCGCCAGGACCCGAAGGTGCTCGTCACCGAGCTGCCCATCCTGCAGGTGATTCCGATTGAGGCGAGCAAGCTCAAACTGCAAAACACGTTCAGGACGCCCGTGTACGTGACGCAGAGCCGAAGAAACGCCATGGGCGTCGGGCTCGTGTTCGAGGCGGATCTCGCCACGGACGAACACGGGAGCCACTGGACGCTGCAAGGGGTCGCGCTCTCGCTCAACATCGACCAGTGAAGAGACGAGATCCCATCTATTTCGAAAGTAGACTAAGAACTTTCGAACGGAGAAGAAGAAATCCGCGGCGCGACGAAAAGACGAGAAGACGCGCCGCCGGTGAGACTAGAAACTACTACTAACGTATGATAAAACCATAGAAAAGAAGAGTCATCAGTAGACTACTCGGAAAACCTTCACGCGTCACGCGCGTCGCGCGCGGGTCACGAAGACCCACCCGTGAGCAGCGCCATGGCCTTCTCCATCGCGGACAGGGGCTTCTCCCGGGGGTCGGCGTCCCCGCCCGCGGTTTTGTTCTTCTTCTTCTTCTTCGCCTTCGTCTCGAGCGCGGGTCCCTCCGCGGCGGGGCCTCCGCCGTCCTTCTCCCCCCCCGACGATTTCCTCCGGCGTTTCTTCCCCCCCTCCGATCCTCCGGAGCCACCGGCGACGCCCGCCTTCGGCGCTACCCCCGCGGCGAGGGCGTCGAAATCGAACGCCGGCGGCGCCGGACGAGCCTCCTCCCTCTCCCGCGTCTCCGCCGCCTCGTCCGCCTTTTCCGCGTTCGACCCCGCCGCCCTCGCCGGCTCCTCCTCCGCGCGAGCCCGGCCCCCTCCTCCGAGCCCGAGCCCGAGCCCCGCTCCCGCCCTCG
>Ga0181573_10002265_pt1 | contig 18027 bp, 7 predicted proteins | sample 101ome_25_FD_148643 | JGI IMG/M metagenome (GOLD analysis project Ga0181573, IMG submission 148643) | Coastal salt marsh microbial communities from the Groves Creek Marsh, Skidaway Island, Georgia - 101409BT metaG (spades assembly) | ecosystem: Environmental > Aquatic > Marine > Intertidal zone... | reverse complement strand
CGTCGGCATCCTCCTCCTCCTCCTCCTCCTCCTCCTCCTCCTCGTCTTCGTCCTCCTGGTCATCGTCGTCATCGTCGTCGTCATCATCGTCATCGTCGTCGTCGTCGTCGTCGTCGTCGTCGACACCCGCCGCGTTGAAATCCTCGTCCTCTTCGTCGCTGTCCTCGTCCGAGTCGACGTCGTCGAGCATATCCGCCGCGCCGGCCCCGCCGCCGTCTGCGCCCGCCGCCCCGTCCCCGTCGTCGTCCTCGCCGCCCGCCTCGCTGCACCGCTTGGCCAGGTACCGCTGCACCTCCTCGAGCTCCTCGCGGCTCACGTTCGCGAACTCGTGCGGCACATCGCCCCCCTCCGGGGTGACCCTCAGGTCGAAGGTGCCGCTCGTGCCATCCGCGCGTTGCAGCTGCAGGTCCGCGACGTCCTCCCACGGGAGCCACAGCGCGGGCCTCTCCGCGAACGCCAACCCGTCGTCGAACATGAACAGGTGCCCCTGGTTGAACTTGTGGTTGGCCTTGACGCACCCGCGACCGCCGACGCCGGCGAACACCCGATCCGTCTTGGGCGCCGCGCAGCGCTTGCCTTCGACGCACAAACCGAAAAAGAGCTCGACGAGCACCGCCAGCTGTGCGCCCGCCGGGTTCGGGCCCCCCATCCCGTCCCGGCCTTGGGGCTGGTCTCGCAGACGCGCCTCGTACGCGTCGCGGCCCGGGCAGGGGCCGTTGGCGTCCAGGAACTGAACCGTCGCGGGCGCGTCCTTACCGCGGACCTGCGCGAGGAGCGTTTGCATCTTCTGCTTCCCCGCGACGAGGGCGTGGTTCGGATCGATGGCGACCATGAGGTAGGTGGTGTTGTTGCTGTCGCCGATGTCCAGGCGCATGACGCGTCGGACGTGCTCGGGTCGCACCGCGTACGCCGTGACTCCCTTGGGCGTGCGCTGCTCCAGGACGCACCGCCCGTCGCCGAGCAGCTTGCACTCGAACTTTCCCCGCGGGGTGCTGAACGAGATCGGCGTCGAGGACTTGCACACCACGTCCGTCTCCTTGTAGTCCACGGCCGGAACCGCGGGACCCGCACCGTTAGCGGTGGGCTTGGCGACTCCGTCGGCGGTTTGCTTGGCCGCGAGCGCGGCGGCGACGGGGATGAGCTGCGAGGCGGTCGCCGAGATCGGCACCGTCGAGCTGCCGCCGCTCGCCGCCTGCTTCAGCGCCGTGACGACCGCCGCGAGGGACGCGCACGCGGCGGGATCGGCGGCGATCGCAACCTCGAGCGCGGAGAGTTCCTTGGAGTCCAACGACATCTCGACTGGCGCCCTCTGTTGTGTGGCGTCGGCGGAGCGTCGCTGTTGGTTTTTTGAAATCGGCACGGGCTATGTACCTTCTAAGATTCGTCTCAACTTACTTTGAAAGGTACTTTGAAAGGTACAAAGGTACTTTGAAAAGGTACTTTGAAAGGTACGTCGTCTTCTACTGCCTTCAGAGAAGGTGGGGGAGATGGGTGTGTGAAGCCTTTGAAGCACGGGTCAGAGACATCACCAGGGGTGCAGCTACCGTCACGCGTCGTGCCTCCGTCTCACGCGGCAAAGTCAGGAATATTCTTGACGGCTTCAACGAGACGGGCAATCTCCTCGAACGCGGTGCGCATGCGTACGTCGCCCGCCACTTTCATGGCGGAATCCTGAAGGGTGGCGATCGCCTTGGAGTTGTTGTTGTCCTTTTTGTCCATGAAGCCCTTGGCGAGCGCGGCGACGAGCACGACGAATGAGATGGAGAAGAAGACGATGAAGACGCCACCCAGTGAGACGAGGGTGACAGTCTGCGTGCCGTAATCGGTCTTGGGACAAGTCCTACCTTTCCCGGTGATGTCTTTGTAGTAGTCGATGCGCTCGGTGGACGGTAAGTGTCGGAGAATCGCCGCGGTGACATTCTCGACGAGGCCTCTCTCGCCGGCGCCGCCTCGCATGATGTGGTAGGCGGAGTACTCCCCGACCCGAATTCCGTCCGGCATGTGGAACTTGTCGCACTCGGCGAGAAGGCGCATGCGCGCCATGTCTTCCATGTCGGCGATGGCGTCGCATTCACCCGACATGAGGGCCCGCTCGGTCCACTCGGCTGTTTTCACGGGATCGGCGTTGTCCACGACTGACATGCCGTTCTCGACGTTGAAGCCGATGTGGGGAATGATGAGGTTGGCGATTGGCTGGGATCGGATACATACCCTCGCGTTGCGTAATTCGTCCACCGTCTGCGGTCCGTGCAGCACCGTGGTGGGCGCGGTCAAGAACGCCGCCAGGTTGGCGGTGTAAGTCGCGGTGACGATGAGCACCAGGAACAGCAGAGCGATGCGGAACAATCGGCCGAGCGGGGATGACATGACGATGGCGATGTACTTGCTCTCGATGGACTCCGCGCCTAGTAAGGCGGCGAATGACTCGTACATGGACCACGCCGCCTCCTTGCGACCGACGTTGTGCTTCTCCGCAAACATGAGCGCGAAGATGACGAAGCCGCCCATGACGACGCTCGCGGCCAGCATGCCCCAGACTTCACCGGAGAGGGGCGTGACGAACTGCATGAGGTTGTTTTGCTTGATCTCCTTACGGCCCAGCACCGCAAAATTGGTGCGCGCGAGGCCGGGGACGTAGACCATGTCGTCGAACTCGGGCCGTTGCGGGCCGCTCGCGTCGGGGGACCAGGCCACGTCGATGGCGCCGGAACGAAGGTGAGGGGTCAAAAACCCGATGGTGTCCTGGAGGGTCATGTATTCCATGACGGGCACGAACTGGACGGAGTCGTAGCCGTAGACGTCCTGGATCACGGCTTCCCAGAAGCGCTTGTAGAGGCCGTCGATGGGCGGCTCGAGGTTCGGAGGTGGCTTTGTCGGGTCGTAGCGGATGATGGGCTCGAAGGTGTACGGCATCATGCCAATCTTGAGCGTCGCGCCCTCGACGCTCGAACACTGGGCGCACGTCAGGGCGAGGATGGCGACGATGGACCAGAGGGGCATCGTGGAGGAGTAGATGAAGTGAGTGGGTGAATTGTCGTTCGACCGTCCGAGCGGGTGCGGCGTCGCGTGAGCGAGGCTCGTGCAACGTAAGAAATGTGGCGCAAGAACGCCACGTGGAAACGCTCAATACCGTCGATCCGAGTCGTCTTTGGCAGAATCGATGCTTATATCGAGCATTCTGCGGGAAGTGCGCCGCCGGGTCGCACGCTCACGACCGCAACGACGGACGCGACGGCGCGGTGCACGCGGATATTGACCGGTACCTTGAGGTGAGCGTCCTCCCGGCATGGATACGCGGCATTTTGCGTCATGGCGCCTCCGGGTTCGACAATGCCGCTTGGCAGATTCTGCTGGTGAAGCCGAAACCACCGCGTGTCAAAAAAAAGTTCGGGTTTTCACCCTCGGGAAAAGACCGCTCAGAATCACATCATCACCCAAAAGTGGGAAAGACGGAACACTTTCGACCAAAACCGCTTTGTTTTTCAACCCGACGACCAACAACTGATCAGACGATTCCCCTCGTCACCTTCCTCCCAACGCCCCCCCCAACAGCCACTGCATCGTGTCGTCCAGCAGCAGCCCGGAGCGCGGACGTCAAGGCTGTGCACGGAGGTTGGTCTGCTGGCGCTGAGAGAGAGCGCCGGATCATCGGCGTCCAGTCGCGGAACCTTTGCGGAGTGGACCGTGAGAGAGCTTGTGTAATGAAAACAACTTGTGGTGCTAACTTAATGTACCGCGCGCGGCGAGGGAAGGCGGGGCGCGACTGTCGTATCCCGCGCCGCCAACCTCCCCGAACTCCTCGCGCCGAGCGACGCCTCATCACTCGGTGGCTTTTCCGTCGAGGAAAGCGGAGAGGAACTTGCTCTCCGGCTTACCCGACTTTGACCTCCGGTTGATGGCGTTGCTCTCCGGGGCGACGTACTTGGTGATGAGGTGATGCCTCTGGAAGTGGTGCGCCAGCACGGTCACCAGCTCCTGGTTACCCTTGAAGAGCATGACGTCGATGACCCGCGAGTCGTCCGTGCGGTGCCTGCGCCACTCGTTGGCCAGCTGCGACCGGAACTGAGCCGTCGTGGTCACCTCCTCCAGGAAGAACTCGCGCATGGCCCACGGCACCTGGCGGCACACCTGCGAACGCGACGGGGGAAAAGGGGAACGCTCGGGGTCAGCGACGGGGTTCAGGGTCACGCGGATCCCGCGAGGGGGCCGCGTGGGGGGGCTGGCGGGGCTGGAAAATAATCCGACTCGCGCCGGCCGGGTTGGGTGGCGAGGGTTTCGTCCGCTCGGGCGACGGGGGCGCGATCGGCGCGGGGGTCGGTCACTCACGTCGCGGAAAAACTGCCTCGATCGCGCCTTGGCCTCCGTCAGGTCCGCGGAAAACACGGGAGCGCCCGCGGGTTTGCTCAGGAGGTCGCTCCTGGCGAGCCTGGCGAGCGACGAGCGCAGCGCCATTTCCCCTCTCTGCCCTCTCTCCCTCGCTGTGTCACCCTCCGGCTTGTCGACGAGAGGGTCGCTCGGTCGCTTCGCCGAGCCCGCCGCGCGTGGGTTTCGCTCCCTCGGCGCGGTAAGGACGCCTCTGGATGTGGCGACCCGGGGGTTTCACGCGACGATGCGACTCGGTCGCTACGCCTGCTCGGCTCCGTGTGACCGCGCCCCCGGGGGATTTTATTGGCTGGTGCACCGAGACGATCTCATCGGTGCGGTTCGACACTGGCAGCGATTTGGGGAGCTCCCGGAGGGGTGCGGAGAGGACGGGCGCGCTCACACGCAGCCTCGCACGTCCGGTGCCGCCCGAGCACGCGCGGACACCATGAGTCAGGGATGGGCTCAGCAGCCGCAGCAGGTGCGACGATACCCCGAGAGCCCGATACCCGCCCCCGCTTCCCGGTGCCCGGGGTGACCGTTGTTGTTCCCTTTCGTTCGCGACCTAAATCTAAATCCTCCTCGCCTCCCCGTTCCGACCCAGGGCTACGGCGGGCCAGGCGGTGAGTACTACAGCCCGAACCCGACGCCCATGCCCGCGTATAATCCCGCGTCCGGTCCCGGCCAGGACGTGCACTACCGCGGCGGCGGGGCGGGCGCCAACGCGGGTCCGATGGGCGGGCCGGGCGGGATGGACGGCTTCGGTATCCCGGGGGGGATCCCGATCTCGCCAAAGTCCCTCGCGCGGGTGGGTTTCGGCGCGTACGGGGACAAGGTCCTCGGCGCCGGCCAGGCGTACTACGCCAAGTACTTCGGCGGCGGCGCGGCGAGGTACTACTTCGACGTCACCGAGGCGTACGTGTGGAACAAGCTCAAGCTGGTGGCGTGCCCGTTTCTTCACAAGGGATCGTGGGCGAGGATCCCCGAGCAGGTGGCCGGCGGCTTGACGTTCAAGCCCCCGAGGAACGACATCAACGCCCCGGACCTGTACATACCCCTGATGGGCTTCTGGTCGTACGTCCTCGCGGCGTCGACGCTGCAGGTGCGGCGCGGAGAGTTTTCGCCGGAGGGTGTCGCCGTCCACGCGAGCTGGGCCATGGTGCTCTGGGCCACCGAGGCGGTGTTCGTGTGGATGGCGCTGAGGAGCCTGTCGTCGTCGCACAACCACATCAGCGCGCCGATGATGGACCTCGCGGCGTACACCGGGTACACGTTCGTCCTCGTCGCCGCGGCGCTCGCGACGAAGATCCTCAACCTCCCGGGCTGGACGCACCTCCTCTCCGGCGGATGGGGCGCGCTCGCGTCTGCGGTGTTCATGGTGAAGACGACCAAGCGGATCATCTTCAGCGAGGCGAGGTCGCACGGGTTCGACGGAAACAGGCACAACTACGTGCTGCTGCTGCTGGCGGGGCTGCAGTTCCCGCTGCACTTCTGGCTGGGCAGCGTATAGGTGGGTGAGACCCTCGAGACCCGCTCGCAGGGTTTTATCGCGTCGCGCGGTTTCTTTTTTCGTCGTCTCGGTTTTTGGTCCTTCGGTTGCGCCCGCGGGGGGTTAAGAAGCACGGGCGCTGAGAGCTCACCGGCGCCTGCGGCGATACTGCCCCCCGAAATCAGACGGGATTATGTTTCTTGAGCGATGGCAAAACGACGGCCACTCGCTTGTAAAAGGCGGTCCGACATTTCACCCGACGTTTCACTCGCCTCGCGCTCGACGGCTGACGAAATCCAATAGCATTCGCAGGCGCGCGATCCAGACGACGCATCGTGAGTTAGCATTGGTCGTCGAACGTCGAGTCAAAACAGAGCCTACTAGACCGTCTCAAGCCTCGACCTTCTTCTTCGATTTCTTCGCCCTGACCTTCTCACCCGCGCCGCCGTTTGCGACCGCCCTCTTAGCCTTCTCCGCCTTCTCCGCCTTCTTAGCCGCCTTCTCAGCCTTCTCGGCCTTCTCGGCCGCTCGCCTCTCCTCCGCGCGCTCCCGCGCCTTGATCGACATCCTCCTCAGCCTGGCCACCTCCGCGCGCAGACCCGCGTTCACGCCAAACTCCCTCGTCTCGGCAAAGTGCCTGCGAAGCGCGGCGACGACGGGAGCCGACGGATCGCGATTATTCTCCGACGCGATTATTCTCGCGAGTTTGTCACCCGGCGTCAGCACGTTCGCCTCGCCCCCCCGACTCGTCTGGCGGTCCAGCACCGACGTCTTAGCCCTCTTGCCCACCTTCGGGGGCGGGATGGCGGGCCTAAAGTCACCCCGCGTCGTGGAGTGGAGCCTCGCGAGCTCCGCGGGGGCGTGACTGCCCAGCGCGGGGGGCACCGCGCCCGCCAGCGGCATCCTCGCCACCTCATCCGCCGCCGCCGCCACCGCCGGGTGGTAGTGGTGCCTCAGCAGCGCCAGGTCCCACAGCACCGCGGCCAGCCCCACCGCGGCGCCCGGGTCGTCGACGTGAGGGTCGAACACGCCGGTGCCGACGCGCTCGTTCTCGAGCAGACACCTGGTTCGGGGATACGACGCGAGTAACTGCCGCGACACCCCGAGCGCCCCCACCGCTTCGCCTGGTTCCGCGCAGAGCGCGGCGCCGGCGAGCCTCTTGGCGAACGCCGCGACGCGTCCCTGGTCGACGTGGGAGTATCCCCCGAGGAAGCGCTGGAGGGCGCGGATGCGCAGGGTGCCGCGGTCGGCGTTGCCCGATCCGGCGTTGTTTGCGGCGTCGTTCCTCTCAGACCCATCCCGAGAGTCACCAGAGTCGCCGCCCCATCCCGACGACCCGGACGATGGCTGTCCCAGCATGGCGTACAGCTGTCGGTGAAACTCGCCGGTGTCAACCTGCAGCGCCTCGCCGTGGCCGCTGAGAACCTCGCACGCGGTGAGCAGACATCGCGCCTTCTGCTCCGTCGTCAGCGCGTCGCCCGCGAGGAGCTGGCGGAACACCTCCATGAGATCCGCCATGAACGTCACGCTGATGAGGTGCGTGAACTTGCCGAGGCCCACCAGCGCCGGGGTCATGAGCGGCAACCCGCGAGCCGGGTTGGCGCCGGCGGCGTTCTTGAGGACCCTAAAGTACATCTCGAACGTCGCCTCCAGCATGCGGGACTGCATCTTCTTCTTCTGCGCGTTGTCCATGCGCCCCGACGCCTCGCCCATGTCCCGCTCGAGCTGAGCCTCCAGGTCCTCCTCCTCCGAGTCTGAGTCGTCGCGGTGACCAAAGGACTTCATGCGCTCCTTCTCAGCCTTCTTCTTCTCCTTCTCCGCGCGAGCCTTGCGGATCATCTCGCGCTCGTCCGCGCGTTTCTTCCTGTTCTGCTTCCTGGAGAGAACCTCCGGGGCTTTCTGGGCCTCGAGCGCGAGGATGCCCTCGTCGAACCGAATCTCGAGGAAAGGCGACAGCGCGGCGGGGTGGCAGCAGCACCTGTTCTGCTTCACCAGCTGCGCCACCATGTGAAGCGCCTCGAGTGTGGTGTCGCCCTGCATGTCCGCCTTGATGGCGTTGGCGATGGACCCGGCGACGGCGTCGGCCGCGGCGCTGTCCACGTGGCTCAGGTGGGGCACGAGCGCGGACAGGACGTCGGTGCGGTAGTTGAAGTGCGGCAGCGATTCCAGCAGGACGCACAGGCACCTGAGCGCGGTGGCCGAGTCCGGCCCGCCCTTCCCGCGCTGCGACCGGCTCTTCCCCTTGCCCCCGCCGCACCGCACCAGAACTCGGACGAAGTTCCCGTACATCTTCAGCAGCCCCGCCTCGAAGTCCCGCAGCTTCTGCGTCTCCTTGCTCACCTTCATCGCCAGCTCCTTCTGCGTGGGCGGCCTGATCCGGTACCCCGGGCACACGTCTTTAAACACGAGCACCATGGAGAGCGCCGCCAGCCGGGCCACCGCCCCATCCCTGTCCTCGCACAGCTTGCACACCTCCCTCAGGTCCAGCCACTTGCCCTCCGGGTCCTCCATGACCCCCTGGCACGTCGCGCCCAACCGAGCCTTGACCGACTCGCGCCGCTCATCCGCGGACATCTCCTCCTCGAGCGCTATAGCGGCCCTCGCCTGGCTCAGTCTCGCTTTTGTCGCGGGGTCCATGTCGTCCTCGGAGTTCTCCTCCTCCTCCTCCTCCTCCTCCTCCTCCTCCTCGTCGCCATCGCCGTCCTTCTTCTTGTCCCACCACTTGTCGGTGGTTAGCTTTTGCCGGTACTCAGTCTTGCCCAGCTCGTTGGCGAGTTGCTCGGCTTTCCGAGCCTTCTTCCCCTTCTTGGCGCCCGCTTCAGACGCGTCGAGGGCCTTGGACGCCGCCTCGTGCCTGTCCCACTCCTCCCTGGCCTTCTTGAGCGCGGCGCGCGCGGCGGGGGTGATGTTGTGCATGTTATCGTCGACCCCCGCGCCCTCGATGGGCGCCGGCGCGGTGGGGGCGTGGATCACGGTGCCGTCCAACCGCTTGACCGGGAGCGCGAGCGTCTTCGGGGCGTCGTCGTCGCCGCCGCCGTTCTCGGCGCGGGAAGCCACCGTTCGCGGCGTGCGCTCGTATTCCGCGGTGACGTCCTCCTCATCCGGCCCCTTCTTCCTTCGCTTCGTCGCCACGCGGATGCCCTCGACTTCGAGCCTCTCGCCGAAGAAGGCGCCGTAGCCGCGATGTGACTTGACGAAGGCGACGTCGTCGTCGTCGGGGACGAGCTCGTCGTCCGAGTCGCCCGGGGCGGCCAGGGGAAGCTCCCCCTTGCTCCTCTTATTCCTCTTTCCCATCGCGCCTCGTCTCGGAGCCGCGCACGCCGCGTTCCGAAGTGGCGGCGGCGGCGGCGGTTTTTCAGCGGTTTTTTCAGCGGCGGTGGCGCTGATGTGAGGAGCTTGCGGACACCAGAGCGAGTCGTCAGAGGCACGGGGCGGGCACCGATGGCGGAAGGTAGCGACGATCCCTTCCCCGAGGGCCTCCTCGCCCACGCGGAGCTTCAGCTACGGCGGGCGTACGAACACTCGGCGGTCGAGCGCAGGCGGGAGGTGGCCGACCGCACCGGCGCCGCCGCCGCCGCGTCCACCTCCGCGCCCGCCGACGTCGCGGCGATGGACCCTCCGTCGCCGTCGGGCGGCATCGTCGCCGCGCTCGATGCGCTCCGTCGGATCGCCGTCGAGTCCGCGACGCGCGCCGGCGACGCGAACGAGGGCGAGGATGACGGTGCCGACGCCAAACGTCGACGAAAAGGCACATCGGCGGGGGCGGCGGAGCGGGGCGAGAGCGACGGCGCGTCGGACGGTCCGACGAGGCATTCGCGGAGGAATCTCGCGACGAGCGCGCCCGCGAGGTTCAACCGCGACGTGCGCTCCCTGACGACCGCACTGCGCGGGGACTGGACCACGTCGTACGAACTAATCGTGGCGAGGACGATAGACGCGTCGCACGCGGTGGCGCGCGCGGAGTCGCACGCGGCGCGCAGCCGGTGGAGGAGGGAAACCATTGTGTCGCGCCACCGCGAGCTCCGAGCGACGGTGGCGGCGAGTCGCACCCGACAAATCACCGACGAGTCACCGCCCCGTGAGTCACCGCCCTCACCGAGCGACGCGGACGCGCGTTGGCGCGACGCCGTCTCCTCCGGGGGGCTCGAGGCGTACGCGGAGGCTGCGGAGGAGGTGGGCAACCGCGCGTGGGTGGGCGACGCCCTCCGATGGTGCGCGACCGCCGCGACTGATTTCGTCCTGAACGGATTTCGCGGCGCCGAAGCCTTCGCCGCAAGGTCCGCGCGTCGATCGCACTACGAGCGAACGGGAACGAGGATGTCGGACGAGGAAGAGGCGACGATGCGCGCGGCGTTGCGCGAGCGATGGCGTCGAAGGGCGCCGGTAACTCGCGGTGACTCACCGGTCGGCGGTGACTATAAACCGGGTGGCGATAAACCGACGCTGGTCGACGTCGGGTCGTGCTGGGACTACTTCCGTCGGCACGAGGACGTCTTTCACGTCGTCGCGCTCGACCTCGAACCCAGGCGCCCGACCGTGCTGCGCTGCGACTTTCTGAACGTGCGGATCGGCGAGCCCGGGCGAGCCGGGGATGATGACGTGGACGCTGACGTGGACGCTGACGTGGACGGTTCGCTGCGTTTTCTGCCGCGGAACGCGGCTGGCGCGGTTGTGATGTCGCTGGTGTTATCGTACGTGCCGACGCCGAGGCAACGCGGGGAGATGGTGCGTCGCGCGAGGAAGGTTTTGATGGACGACGGGCGCGGCGTGCTCCTGATCGTGACACCGCACTCCACCGATAAAGGTCACTGCGCGCACAAGGCTCTTCCCGTGCTGAAGGAGTGGAGGGCGTCGATCGAGTCCATGGGCTTTGAGCGGGTCAGGTACGAGCGGATGCGAAGCGTGCACTGCCTCGCGTTCAGGACCGTCGGGGAGGGACCGGGGACGAAAAAGGCGGGCGAGGCGCCGCCCATGCGCATAGCCTTCGACGGACCGGACTGGGAGACAAAGTCGTGATTCATCACAGTTTATGACAGAGTAGTAGTCTAGCTAGACGGCGTGCGTACGAGTCCGCGCCGAACCGCCGCTCGCGCCTCTCACTTCTGCGGCGTGTTCTGAGCGCTTCGAGCCCTGTACCGCGCTCCTCCCTCCTTGAACTTCGCCGCCGCCTCGATCACCAGCATCCCCACGTCCTGCTTCTCCCCTCGCAGCGCCCTCGCCGCGAACACCGACGCGGACGTCGGCATGAGCGAGATGTCCTCCAACCGCCGCGCCTCCGCCGGGTCAGCCGTCGTCGGTACCCCCGCCGCCGGCGTGGGCGGCACCTCGGACGCCCACGGCCTGTGCGGCGACGGCGACGGCGGCGGGGGCGTGAACGCGAACATCTTACGCTTCTCGACCGGCGGCGGCGGCGGCGGCGTGGGAGCGTCGTCCGAGTCGACCGCGTGAACACCGCCCTTGAGGGAGTCCAGCTTTCGCTCCAGCGTCGCCAGCCGAACCTCCACGGACTCGGCTACCCGCCCGGGGTAGAACCCGATTTCGCTCTCGTGGAACTCGCCCCCGCCCAAACCACCCATCGAGTTCCTCGGGGTCAGGAACGTCCGCCCGGTTCTCGCCGCGAGGATGACGTCCGCGGCGTCCACGAAGGGCATTCGGGTCACCTGGCACAGCTCCAGCGCCGACATCACCGTCAGGTGCCGGCGCTCAATCTTCAGCGCCGTGAGCGAACTTATGTGGCGATGCATGTTGATGTTGACGAGGAGATCCACGAGGTCCCGCGTGCCCGGAGTGGACGTCTGCTGCTTGACCGTGATGGTTCGAACGAGCTGCCTGGTCCTTCGGCCGCGGAACAGTTTCTGCGCCACCAGAGCGCCGCGCCACAGCCTCTTGAAGTATTCCGGGTTCTCCCTGCGAAGGAGCTTGAGCCTGTGAGACTCCGCCAGCGACGCGAGCCCGGCGCCGTGAACGCCGAGGAGGCGGTTCATCGCCGTGACCCCGCCCTTAGTGCTCACGCTGCTTCGCACCGCCCTGGCGTAGTGGATGATCGCCTCCCTGAATATGATCCTGACCACCATCCGCCTCATGTTCCGCGCCACCCTCGGGAACTCGTTGACAACCTGAAGAAGCGAGTCGCGCTCGAGGCACAGGACGACGCAGTGACTGAGCGTTATCGCGGGTGCGCACGCGTTGGCCAGGCCCACCGCGGTGGTCTTGTATATTCTCTCCACCCCGAGCAAGGCGCCGGTCTCCTGTATCACTCCCCGGTGCGCCACGAGGCCCTTCTCCACTATGAACAGGCAGTCTCGCTTCATCGGGTTGGCCATGAGGTCCTCGTGCGGCGACAGCACCAGGCTCGACAGGTGCGCCGAGAGCAGCCCGGGTAACCGCTTCGGGCAGTCCCTGAAGATGGGCATGGCGTGCACCCACCGCCCGAACACCTCCTCCGCGACGTCCAGCCTGAGCGAGTCCGACATCAGGTGCATCACGTTGGACCACTCCACCATCGCGCGCGAGTTGCGCCGGAACCGAAAGTAATCCCTCAGCTTTATCCGCAGGTCCTGGGTCAGGCCCTTCTCCCGCATGAACCTGTTCAGCTCGTCCATCTGCCGGTAGAACATGTTGCTGGACTCGTCCACGTTGGTGATGACGGAGCAGACGCTGCCCAGCAGGTACGCGTACACGGCTCCGCCCATGAAAGTCGCCGCCACCGAGTAGAGTCGCTCGGCGTTGGTCTCCGGGACCACGTCGCCGTAACCCAGAGTGCTGAGCGTCGCCACCGCCCAGTACACCGACGCTATGTACAGCGAGCCCTTGTCCACGGGACGTATCGTGCCGTCGGGCTCCACGTTCTTCTCGTACACGTTGAAGTACTCCGTCGTCCAGTTGACCCTTCGGTCCTCGGACATGGCGACGAGGTAAAACAAACACGCCATCCAGTGCGCCAGGAAGAGGATACCGAGGGAGAACTTGTGCAGCGAGAGCGCGGCGTAGTTGATCTCCCGGTTCGCCTCGAAGCGCCGGAACACCCGGCCCACGCGCACGATCCGAAGCAGTTTCGCGAGGCGGAGAAGCCTCACCAGCCTCAGAAATTTCAGCCGCGCCGCCTCCTCCGTCTCAACCGCGTAGGCTATGAGATCGTAGGGCACGACGGCGAAGAAATCGACGGGGAACCAGCCGTACAGGTAGTTGCGAACGATCTTCCCGTGGTCCGCCACGAGCTTGTTGTCCGGGGTGTAGTACGGCAGGAAGAACGTCACCGCTATGTCCGCCAGGAACGCCGCGTCCACCGCCCTGTTGACCCAAAACAGCGGATCGCTCAGCACGTCGGACCAGTCGACGCCGATCGAGTCGTCCGCGTCCCAGTCCTGGTGAAACGCGATCTCGTACGGCGTCCACACCGCGGTGTACAGCAAACACACCCCCACGAACGCGTCCCACCTGAACATGAAGTCACCGCGCGGGTTGAACAGGTACGGAGTCCGAGTCTCCAGCCCCAGCGCCGCGGCGTCCCTGGCGTCCAGGTTATCGTTATCCCTCACCTGAGCCGCCCACGACGGCCTGTCGATCGCGTCGCCCGTCATCATCGAGAAGGGCTTGAGCTGGGTCGCCGCGTCCATCGCCGTGTTGGTCGTCGCGCCGGAGACGTATCGATCGCCCTTTGGCGACTTACGCGTCGACTCGGGCACCGGATGGAGCATGTCGCGGGGATCGATGGAGTTTGAGCGAAACGTTACCGGTGTTTTGGTGACGGACCCCGTCGCGGCGTGGCTGCTCGCGCGCAAACCCGCCCACTCGTCGCCGCGCTGATCCGCGTAGTCCTCGTCGACGCGTAGGTCCCGTTGGCTCGTCGGTCTGTGCGCGCCGCCGTGCACGAATCCTCCTATTGCCCACGAATCCTCGGGGGTGTCCCTCGGCGCGTGTGTCCGACCCGCGTCTCCCTTGGCGCGCATCCGGGTCGGCGCGGGGGTGGTCGCTTCGTCGTCGTCGTCGTCGGCCGCTCCTCGTGGGGACCGCGCGTGGCGATAATCGAACGAGGACGAGCCCATGAAGGGGTTCCCGCCCTTGGTGTGCTCCTCGTTTGGGAAGTAATCCGCGAGGTCCGCGTCGGACGGATCGCCCAGCTCCCTGGGAAGCTCCGAGTTTCCGCGCGTCAGACCGGCCGTTTCCCGCATGCCGTTCACGGCATCGTCCAAGGGCGCCAGTGGGAATCCGTCGGCGTCGCCTAAGGGGTGCTTGGACTCCGCCTGTCGCTTGAACCCCCCGCGCATTGGGCTCACGGGCGGCGAGTCGAATCCCTGGACGCCCTTGACTTGGGCGGACGCTTGCATCACGGACAACCGCGACGCCGTGCCCTGACCCTGCCTCATGATGGACTGCGACGACCTATCGTTGGACTTGGAGTCATCGCGACCCATGCTGCCCATGCGAGCCTTCATGGTGCCAGTCGATTCCCCGATACACCGCTCCGCGACTCGCCGTGCCGTGGTGTGGGCCGAACGTCAATTTGAAATCGTCGCGGTGTCGTCCCAGCGACAAAATCACGCGGTAACGGTCGGGCGAACCGATCTCCTCTCTCTCGTCGTCGTCGGGAGAGGGCGGCGAGCGTCTAAGTGTCTGAAGTGTTATGCACAATGTAATCCTCGCGCGCGCGCGCGCGCGCTCACGCGTCGACGTCCATGGACTCGTCGATGGAATCCTCGAAGAGCGGGTTAGATCCCTTCATCTCGAACCCCGCCGGGGTGGTGGTGGGAGCCGGGTTGTCGACGGGTTCGTTTTCCTTCTCCGTCTCCGTCTCGTCTCCGGCGGCGACGACAATCTTCGCCTCCATCACCGGCTTGACCGCCGCCTCCGCCGCGGTCACAGCCTCCCTCGCCGCTCGCGCCGCCTCGTTGAGCCTGGCCACCTCCGCCGCCGCCGCCGCGAGCGCCGCCGCGTTGTCGACGGCGGGCAGCACGCCCCCGCCGACGCCCCCCCTCTTGGCGCCGAGCGACGGCATCGGCGCGGGCGCGGGCGGAGCGGGCTTGGCCGCTTGGGCCGCAGCCTGCGCGGCGTCTCCGAGGCCAGCCTCGCCCCTGGCCACGACCCAGTCCACCAGCCTGCAGATGCCGAGGAGCCTCCTGCCGACCGAACCCGCGGGTACCCGGTCGATGGCCGATTCCACGGCTTTCGGCGAGGGCAAAACCGGGCCAACCCCCGCGTGGATGACGGAGACGCGGGGCGCCAACGCGCCCCTCGGGTAGGCGCCGTTCGCCATGGTGAGCGCGAGGTCCACCTTTCTCTCCATGGTAAAGTCCGTGAAGGACATCTCGAGGTCCCCGCCCGCCGTGCACCGCAAACGCGTGATTCGGGGAAAGGCGCCGCGGCACTCCTCAGCCTCGTCCAAAACCTCCTCGGCGCGGCGCAGCCGAGGGACGACATTCTGGAGCACCGCGGCGAGGTCCCCGCCGCACGCCTCCGCGGAGGTTTCGTTCCACGCCCACGGCGCGCCGGCGACCGCCGCGGCGAACGCGCATCCACCCCGCGGGGTCACGCCGCTGTTCTCCGCCAACGTGACCCGCCCGGCGCCGGTGCCGACGTCGACGTTGACGCGGAATAACCGACCCACGCGAAGCGTCAGCTCGCACCCGCCGGCGCCCGAGAGCCCCTCCAAACGCCACGGCGCCACGCGGTTGAGCACCGCGAGCTCCTCGCCGATGGCACGCGCCGCCTCCCCGGCCGCGCGCATGCGCTCGGCGGCGGCGGCGCGCGCCGAGGCGCCGCCGTCGGTTCTCGCCGCCGTCGCCGTCTCGGCATCCTCCGAACTCCGTCTCGCCTCTTCGAGTTTCGCCGTCGCCCTCGCAACCTCCGCGCCAATCTCACCACCCCTGCGCTGGAGCCTCTCGATGGCGCCGTTAGCGGTGGTGAGGTCGGACTCGAGCTTGCGGATGTGCGCCCTGCGCTCGGCGAGGGCGAGCAGGACGCCGCGGCGTGTGGACAGTCCCGCGACGCGCCTGGCGTCGACGTCGCGCAGCGTCGCGATCTTTTTACGCAAAAACTCCTCCCTGGCGTCGGCGGCGATGAGCGCCTCCCTGGCCACCTCGCGCGAGTGCTCCACGCTGGACGCCGTCCTCTCCAGCGCCGCCCTGGAGTGCGCGAGCGCGTCCGCGACGGCGCGTTCGGTGATGAGCCTGTGGCCGGTGTGATCATCCTTGGCGGCGAGTTGGCACTCTTTTTTCAACGCCTTACCCGCTCGTTGAAGCGCGTCGACGTGCCCGGGGTCGTCCGACGCCGCGAGGCGCACCAACGGCGGCTGCGCGGCTTCGACGTCCGCCCTCAACCTGTCGACGTCCCGCGCGTACTGCGAGAGGGCGTCGGACATGTGCTCGTGTAAGGGGTCGAGAGCCTCGATCATCGGCGCGGTGAGGCAGACGAGCTTGAGACTCTCCGTCACCGTCTCGGGCGGCGGCGCCGTGGCGAGCGACTCCATCGCGAGGGACTTTCGGCGCAGGTTCTTGGCATCCATGAACGACACCTCGCACGCGTGCAGGAACGACTCGAGGTCCACCGGCCGGGCGTTCTCGAGCAAGCCGCTGGGCACCGGGGGCAGATCCGCGGGCAACCCGAGCGACCCGAGCGCCCTCGCGTCGTTGACGATTTTGGCGCCGTGGAGCGCGTCTCTTTGCGAAGCGCCGGGGGTGAAGGAAGCGTTCTTGGACGCGGACCCAAAGGCGGGGGTCCCTCCTCCCGTCGCTCCGGCACCGAACGTGGGAGGCGCGCCCCTGGCGGCGGACTTACCCCCGGTGGTGGCGCCGCCGGCGATGTTCAGCATCGCGGAGGGCGTAAACGCGGTTGGGAGGGCTCCGCCCAGTCGCGGCAGGGGCGAGGGCTGAATCTGCGACCACAGGTTCTTGCCCACGCTGCCAAAGTTCACCGTCGCGTTACCGTGCGCCCGAGCCTTGAGCTTGGCCATCATCTCGAGCGTCTCCGGGCCGGGGGTGAATCCGTCGGAGGATTCGTCCAGCCCGGCGGCATCCGCGGGAGTCGCGTTAACGACGTCACTCCCGGGCGTCGCCGAGGGCATATTCACGTGAACCGAGGGCACGGGCGCCGTCACCGGCTCCTCGCCTCCTCCTCGCGCTCCTCCGTGCGGTTCGCCGATCGTGGACGTCGTGGGCCTGTCCCAGGTGTCCGCCGTGGTATTCGTGGGCGCGGTGATGTTCGACGTGATGTTCGACGAGATGTTCGACGTGATGTTCAACGGCGCCATCCCGGTGGTATCGCCAGCGGTGTCGCCGCCGACGGTGGCGGCGTCAGAGGGGGGCTGCGGCGCGTCGCCGTGCGCGCCATCCTTCATCTTGAGGAGCATGCGCATGGTGTCGTCGCCCGCGGTGTCGAAGCCGCTGCTGCGCGTGGTCGCGGTCACCTTGGTCGTCTGTCCGTCTGATTCGGTGAGGGGTTTGTCCCAGGTGTCGGAGGAGCGGGCAGAGACGCCGTTCGTCTTGACGGAGGCGGCGGCGACGTCGGCGCCGGGGGGAATCTCAAAGGAATCCGAGAGGTTGAGGTCGACGTCATCCTTCTTGGCCTCATCCCTGTTTCCCTGGAATACGGCGGTGACGGTCGGCGTGCTGCCCGAGGGGTTACCGCCGTAGACAAAGTCGAAGGTGTTGGTGCCCATGACGTTCTTACCGCGGCCGTCGAGGTCGACCGTCATCGTAGCCTCGCCGAGCATCTGCGTCGCGTTGGGCAGGGCAAACGGCGCTCGGCTCTTGCGACGATCCGCCGGGTGCGCGATACCCTGCACGCCCTGGATCCCCATGGTCATGCGCCTGTTCCCCGGGGGCACGGGCGCCATCGACTTGCGACCGGGTTTAGGGTTAACGAGCGCCCCTCCGGTGACGGTGACGTCGGCTCCCTGAGGAGCGTTTTTGCCCCCCCACGCGTCGTGCGCGCCCCCTTCCAGCGCGCGCGTGAACCCGAATCCGCTGTCGGCGGTTGGGGTGGGCGCGCCCTGGCTGAACGCGACCGTGGCGGTGGGGGTCGGGGCGCCGCCGGGGCCCCCAAACTGAACCGTGGCGGTTGGGGTCGGCGCCGCCGTCATCGGAAGCACCGCGGTGAACCCGAGGTCCATGGCGACGGTGGCGTCAGCCGCCGCCGCATCCTCGACGGCACCCTCGACGGCACCCTCGACGACATCCTCC
>Ga0181573_10002264_pt1 | contig 18031 bp, 10 predicted proteins | sample 101ome_25_FD_148643 | JGI IMG/M metagenome (GOLD analysis project Ga0181573, IMG submission 148643) | Coastal salt marsh microbial communities from the Groves Creek Marsh, Skidaway Island, Georgia - 101409BT metaG (spades assembly) | ecosystem: Environmental > Aquatic > Marine > Intertidal zone... | reverse complement strand
TACAACTACGAAGTCCCCCATCTCCACGTCATACTCGCTCCAATACCCCCATTGCCAGACCGTGCCGTCCCGTTTTAGGGCGATATATCCGGAGAAAAGGGGGGACTGCATGATATCGACCCAATCATTTGATGTTCCCATTTGGCGGGGCTCCGACCACACGATCGACCGATCCTCGAGTCCCAGTCCGTATTGACCGTTGCCGCCCCATCGCCAGATCGTCCCGTCAGCCTTGAGACCCAACCAACTGAACCGGTTCTGTTGAAACTTGATCCAACGGCGCCCTGGCGTGATCTCGGTCAGTTCGTCGGGCCAGGCGAAGGCCGCCCATCCTTTCTCCCGAGAGATTGTGAGAAACCTGTCCCATTCTCCGAAGGCTTGCGCCCAGAGTGTGCCGTCTTCCTTCAGGGCGCCGAAACCGTAGTGAGGTTTTCCGACAACCTGCTTCCAGTCTGAGTCGGATCCGATCTGGGACAATTCGGGAACTTTTCGCGATGGCGGGCGGACGGTAGGTCGGTATGTGATCTTCTCCGCCCCGGTCAACCGCCACAGCCGACCTTGGGGATCGATGGTGAATCCGGCGACAAGTCCGTTGAGAAACTCCTGCGCTCCTTCTTTGGCGAATGTCTGGGATTTCAATGGTCGTCGCTCCAACAGCTCCCAGGTGCGGTTGTAGACAAGACCGGTGATGACAAAGGTCGCCCCCAGACACACCAATGCTCCCGCGACCGTCCTGACAATCAGACGTCCGGTTGATTCGATGCTGACGTAATTCCGATAGGCCTGAAACAGTCCGTATCCCGCCAACAGGGGAATTCCGATGAAGCGAAAGAGATTGCTCGGCGGCACGTGGCCTATGGGCGGCACAATCCACCAGACGGCGATGGAATCGAGCAACCGCAGGACGAAGACGTAGAGAAACAGGATGGCCATGGACTGGAGGTAGCCCCGCGACGAGGACGATGCGAGCAGGCCCAAGAGCGCTTCGAACACCGCCAAGCCGGCAAGCTGCCCCTTGGAATGCGTCGCCAACAGTCCGTGCCGGGCCCACGTCGGCGCCAACCACTCTGGGATCACGCGAAGCAGCAGCCATAAAGCCAGGGAGAGCCCCACGCAGACGGCCGTCTTCACCAGCCATTGCGTCAGGCGCGCGGGAGGCTGCGTCAGGCGCCAGGCTGCCAAGCCAAGACGGCGTTCCTCGGCCACCGCGACGGCCCCGATCATGAAGGGGCCGACGAGCGACACCAGATCCTTCATGATGGCGAGCCCGGCGTGTTCGGAACTGATTCGGATCAATGCCCCAATCAGCAGAGCCATCATGAAGACGATGAAATTGACTTGCTGGAGTCCGAGTTCCTTGCGGATCAGTGAAATCGTGGCGTTCCGCCTGGTGCGCGCGGTCGTGGAGTCGGTCTCGTTGGCTGCGGAGGCGCGCGCCCATGGGAATGCCAGATCGCGGTTCAGGATCGAGTGGTCCTGATATTCCAGGAACAGGCGCCGTCCCCAAAGAAGGCCAAGAACGGAAAGAGCTCCATAGACCGCCGGAAAGATCCGGAATTCCCAACCGGGAAGGGTCTTGGGCCAGAGAGCATGGATCAGGACCGCGAGAATTGCGGCGAAGAACAACGACAGCCAGAAGGCACTCTGAAGCTGCCTCACCAAAGCCGTCGCAGGGCCTCCGAAGCCGAGGGCTGCCACGGGAGTGAGCGTGGCGATGAAGATCATCGCAAACCGGAATTCGTCATCGAGGTAGAAGACGCTCATACCCAGCAGGACGGACACGAAAGCCGCAGCCGGAAGCATCATCGCGCCGGCGGTGACGAGCATGCGCTCAAGCCACAACGTTTGTCGCGCGACCGGTTGGGCCAGCATCGGCAAATGGACGTTGTGGGAAAGCTCCAACCCGAATCCGGTGACGCCGACCATCAGGCAAAACAGGACGTAGGCGGATGCCGCTGTCGACCCGCGGTTGTTTTCCTCCAACCACAAACACGACAGCACGAGCAGCGTCCCGATCGTCACGACCGGAAACGGGCCCCGGAGATGGTTAAGACAGCGCGCGTTCATGCCTTCTCCCTTTCCCCATGCACGCGGCTCAGGAAGATTTCCTCCAGGCTCAGCGTTTCCTCTTCCAGGGATTCGGGTTTCAATTCCTTCAGGAGACGCGCCGTTTCGGCGGCGTTGCCGTTGCAAAAGATCTCCGAAGTCCGGCCGTCGTCGACTCGGCGCAGGCAGTCAATTCCGCTCAGGTCGGCGCCGGATTCGGTGAAGCGGACAACGAACTTCCGGAAGGTCTCCTTGGCCTCCTCCGTCGGCATGGAAAGCAGTTCGCGGCCCTGTTCGATGATGGTGAACTCGTCGATCAATCCTTCGAATTCATTGATCAGGTGGGTGGATACAAAGATGGTGCGGTTCTCCGGATCGGTGTCCTGGTAGGCGCCGATGACCGTCTTGATGAAGTCGCGCCGCACCAGGGGATCGAGGCCCGAGGTGGGCTCGTCGAGAATCAGGAGTTCCGGTTCCGGACAAAGCGCGCCGATGAGGGCGACCTGCATCTTCTCGCCCTTCGAAAGGGACGATGCCTTGCGCGAAGGATCGAGTTCGAACTGCTCGATGAGTTCTTTCTGGAGTTTCCCGTTCCAATGATCGCGGAAGGAGGCCAGGTAGCCGAAGTAGTCGTTCACCCGCATCCAGGGATAGAAGGCGACGGTGTCGGGCACCCAGGCGAGCCGGGACTTGGCCTCGACCTCGTGTCGCGCGGGATCCATGCCGAAGAGGCGCACGATGCCGGCGGCGGGCTTGAGGAGATTGAGCAGGCATTTGATGGTCGTGGTCTTGCCGGCTCCGTTGCGGCCGAAGAAGCCGTAGCAACGTCCCCGTTGCACGGTCAGGCTCAGGCCTCGCACGGCGTCCTTGGATCCGTAGCCGCGGCAGAGCTTCGAGATTTCAATGGCGGGGATTTGTTTGCTCATGGTTTTGACCTTTCTGGGGAAGTGGCGAATGCGGGCGCGGCGCGAAAGGGAGCGCGGAATTCATTCCGCTTCAACTTGCGGCGACCTTCGCGCGTTGGGCGTTTCCCGGGGCCTGCAGACACTGGATGGTGAAGCGGAATAAATTCCGCGCTCCGTGGAGGCCTTGGCGGCGCGGTGGTGATGGTCGCTTGCGGTCGATCTGGACGCGCTGCAAAGCGGCGCGCGGCGCCGCAGTCCAAGACGCTGTCGCGACTTCGTGGACGCCTTGGCGACCGTGGGCATCTGCATTCGCCTCTCATTCGGCCTCCTCCTGTTCCCGGCTTTTCCTGAAAGCCTCCAGACGTTTCCTGAGCTGAGTCTCCAGTTCCTCGTCGGAGATCTGAAAGTGGTGCGCCTTGACGATGGCGGCGTCGATCGCCTCGTTCAGGATGTCCTGACGAATCGCCTTCTTGAGGGGCGTCTGATTCTCGCGAATGAAGCTGCCGCTGCCGGTGCGGGTCTCGATGATTCCCTCGCGCTCCAGCTCGGTGTAGGCCTTGGCCACGGTGTTCCGATTGACCCGGAGTTTCTCAGCCAAAGCGCGGATCGTGGGGACCGCCTCCCCGGACTTCAGGGCTCCTGACGCCGCCGCGTGCCGGATCTGCTCAGCAATCTGTAGATACGGCGGCTTCCCTGATTTATGGTCGATCCGAATGATCATGCGCTCAAATTATTGTCATAGGACAATAGTACAATAATCTCGAATGTCAACCCGGTGGTTGTTTGGGGTGGGCGCGTTGTTCGGACGCGTTCGCGAGAACGTGGGCTCCGGCGTCCAACCTCGCGCCAGCGAGCTCCAACCCAACGTAGCAGCCGACGTGAGGAGGCTCATCTATCCGGGCGCACACGATCGAAATGAGCCTCCTCACGCCTGCTGCGATTCGTCCCCAACCGTTGACGCGTGGTCCGGCGTCTATACGCTGTGTCCATGCGCGCATTGTATCTTGTTCCGGCTTTGACGTTTGCCGTCCTGACCGGTTGGGCGGCTGAGAAGGAACCGGCTGCCGCCTTCAAGGGCGACGTCGGGCTCATCCTGCCGCCCGTCATTCACGCCGTTCCCGGTGTTGAGATGAATGTCTATTTTGACAATGTCTCGCTGACCGTGAATCCGGCAAACTACGTCTTCGATGTCACCTGCAATCGCGGCGCACAGCAGGTTGAACGCTGGACCTACACACCGACAGGCAAGGACGTCGGGCAGTTTGGCTTCACCTTGGAAATGCGGGATCAATCAAACGCTGTGATCGCGCGGGCGAAGTCGATGATCCGCGTGACGCCACACGATGCGGGCGATGGGAGACCGCGATCCATTCTGATCATCGGCGACAGCCTGACCGCGGCGTCGGTCTACCCGCAACGGGTGTTGGATCTAAGCCGGGAGGACGAGCATGTGGCATTGAAGCTCATCGGGACGCGCGGCCCCAAGGGCGCGCCGAACGGCAACCTGCACGAAGGCTATGGCGGTTGGACGGCGGAGCGGTTTGCGACGAAATACACCGGCATCGCCCGCGGCGGCCCTTACAAGGAGTGCGGCAGCCCCTTCATCTACAAGGATGGAGACGCCGCTCCGAAACTCGACTTCGCGCGCTATTGCCGCGAGTTCAACGACGGCGCGACGCCCGACTTTGTGACGATCCTGCTGGGCTGCAACGACACCTTCAGCGCGACGGACGAAACCATCGAGGAGCGCATCGACCGGATGTTCCGCCACTACGAGACCCTGCTGAAGATGATCCGCGAAACCGGGCCGGACACGCAGATCGGGTGTCTGGCGCTGGTTCCGCCGGCGGCGACGCAGGACGCCTTCGGCGCGAACTACCGCAGCGGTCAGACGCGCTGGCAATACAAGCGCAACCAACACCGCGTCGTGGAGCGGATGCTGGAGACTTTCGGTGGCCGCGAGGCCGAGAACATCTTCCTTGTCCCGGCCCACGTGAATCTGGATTGCGCGAACAATTATCCCAAACGAACCGCGCCGGCCAATGCGCGATCGGAGGTTGAACTCACGCGCCTGAACAATGGCGTGCATCCCGCGGCGGCGGGCTATCGGCAGATCGGCGACAGCGTCTATTGCTGGATCAAATCGCGGTTGGCGGCGAAGTCAAAACCTGGATCAGAATGATGAATAGTTTCTCGCGTCAAATCGCATTCCCGATTCTCCTGGCGATGGGCCTGGCCCTCGAGGCCGCGCCGATCACGCGCATCCATTTCGGCTCCTGCATCAAGCAGGATCAGCCCATGCCGATCCTGCAGACCCTCCTCAAGGAACGGCCCGCGCTGTTCCTGATGATCGGCGACAACATCTACGCCGACACCGAGGACATGAATGTGATGCGGGCGAAGTATGCGAAGCTGAACGCCGATCCGGGTTTTTCCCTGCTGCGCGCCACATGCCCGATCCTGGCGACTTGGGACGACCACGACTTCGGCGTCAATGACGGCGGGGCTGACTATCCGAAGAAGAAGGAAGCCCAGAAGATCTTCTCCGATTTCTGGGGCGATCCGCTTTCCTCGCCGCGGCGCAAGCGCGAGGGCATTTTCGACGCGCACATCATCGGACCCAAGTGGCGGCGCGTTCAGATCATCCTGCTCGACACGCGCTACTTTCGCGGACCGTTGAAGACGGGGCCGCGTCGGGTGGGCGGCCCCTATTATCCGAATCACGATCCCGCCGTGCCGATGCTGGGCGAGGCGCAATGGAAATGGCTGGAGGTGCAGTTGCGTCAGCCGGCGGAACTGCGGTTGATCGCCAGCAGCATCCAATTCATTGCGGCGGCGGCCGGGCAGGAAACCTGGTCCAACCTGCCGGCTGAGCGTCAACGGATGATTGATCTGATCGCCAAGACGAAGGCGAATGGCGTGGTGTTCCTCAGCGGCGACCGGCATTGGGCGGACTTGTCGCAATTGAAGAAGGGCGAGAACGGCGCGCCCTATCCCTTGTATGACCTGACTTCCAGCAGTTTGAACCAGCCGCACAAGCGGGGCACTCCCACGGATAATCAATACCGGGTCGTCGAGAAGACGTATCATCAGGTCAACTACGGCGTTGTAGAAATCGACTGGGCTGCGCGGGGGGCGAACGTCCGCCTTGTGGTGAAGGATATCGCGGGCGAGGAACGGATTGCGCACGACTTTCCTTTGAAGCGGCTGCGGAATTGATGGGAGAGGCGCCGCATGTCCAACCGTCAGCCCAATCATGCAAGAATCGCCTGGGTGGTCTTGGTGGGGCGCGTTCTTGGGTTGGCAGGGGTGGCCGAGACCGGGTTTGGATTCATGGTTTTGTTGTTCTCGGGCGGTGACCCGTATTCGACGTTGGTTGGGTTCGTTACTGCCGCTTGCTGCTCTGTTCTTCGCCTCCAAGGTTCTATACGCCTTCCTGGCAAGACGGTTTGATCTCGAAGCCGAAGCGACGCCGAGCAAGGCGTCGGTCAATTGAATCCAATCCAGGCTGAAGGTCCGACCGAACAAAGGCCGGGCCTTCAGGCGTATGCAGTCCCTCGGGGACGGTCGAATGCGGAATCTGGATTTGTTTTGATTCCGCATTCCGCGCTCCTCATTCCGAATTCATTCGCCCCTGCGGGACTGGAACTGGCGCAGCTCATCTACCGCGGATTCAATCGCCCACGTTCGTTTACATCCCGCGCGTTTCCGGGCGCAAAGTTTGGGTTCTCATCAGTCCGTCGCCCGGATATGTTCTGCGCTCATGAAGACACCCAGACTCGCCTCCGCTTTTCTTCTGCGTTTGCTGGCCTTGATTTGCATCTCGGCCACGATCGCCACCCACGCCGCCGCCAAGCGCCCCAACATCCTGTTCGCCTTTGCCGACGACTGGGGCCGCTGCGCCAGCATCTACGCGGAGGTCGAGGGGGCGGGTTCCTGGAATGACGTCGTCAAGACGCCGAACTTCGATCGCATCGCCCGCGAGGGCGTCCTGTTCAAGAACGCGTTCGTCACGGCTCCCTCCTGCACGCCGTGCCGGTCCTCGTTGCTCTCCGGACAATACTTCTTCCGCACGCACCGGGGCGCGATCCTTCAGGGGGCGATCTGGGACCCCCAGATTCCCTCCTACCCATTGCTATTGCGGAAGGCCGGCTATCACATTGGCCAGACCTACAAGGTCTGGAGCCCCGGCAGTCCGGTGGACGCGCCCTACGGCGGACACGAGACCGGCTATGAAAAGGCCGGCGGAAAATTCAACCAGTTCTCCCAGAATGTCACCCGCATGGTCGACCAGGGCAGGACCATCGACGACGCCAAGCAGGTCCTCTATGACGAAGTGATGGGCAACTTCGGCGCGTTCATGAACGCGCGCCAGGGCGACGAGCCGTTCTGCTACTGGTTCGGCCCCACCCTCGTCCACCGCAAGTGGACCAAGGGCTCCGGCAAGACTCTCTGGGGCATCGACCCTGACGACCTCAAGGGCCGGATGCCGAAGTTCCTGCCGGACGTGCATGAAGTCCGGGAAGACCTGGCCGACTACATGGGCGAGATTCAGGCCTTTGACCATGCGCTCGGCCTGCTGCTCAAGGATCTCGAAAAGCGCGGCGAACTCGACAACACGCTCGTCGTCGTCAGCGGCGACCACGGCGCGCCCGGCTTTCCCAATGGAAAGTGCAATCTCTACGACTACGGAACCGGCGTCGCCCTGGCGGCGTGGTGGCCCGGCAAGCCCGGCGGCCGCGTCGTGGATGATTTCGTCAACCTGATGGATCTCGCGCCGACTTTCCTCGAGGCGGGCGGCGTTTCCGTCCCCAAGGTCATGACGGGCCGCAGTCTGGTCAATGTGTTGGAGTCAAAGAAGGCAGGGCTGGTCGATCCGCAACGCACCTGGGTGATCACCGGGCGCGAGCGCCATGTCGCCGCTTCCCGTCCCGGCTTCACGCCCTACCCGCAACGCGCGCTGCGCACAAAGGATCATCTCTACATCATCAACTTCAAGCCCGAGCGCTGGCCCATGGGCAATCCCTTCAATCTCGACGGCCCGAATCCGCCCAGCCATACGGACCTGGTCGAGAACACCATGGTCACCTTCATGGATTTCGATTCCAGCCCCACCAAGGCCTGGATGGTCGAGCATCGCAACGACCCGAAATGGCAGTGGCATTACGAGACCGGGTTCGGCCGACGTCCGCGCGAGGAGTTGTTCGACCTCAAGAGCGACCCGGACCAGGTGAACAACGTGGCGGGGAATCGCCTTTATGAGCCCGTCCTGTTGCGGCTCCGCACCCAGTTGATGGCGAAGCTGCGCGAGGTCGAAGACCCGCGTGTGGTGGAGAATCCGCCGCGCTTCGAGAAGGCGCCGTTCACAGATGAATGGAAGCGCCCGGCGCGGCCGAAGAGGAAGGCGAATCCCAAGGGCGGCAAGAAGAAGTGAGTGAGGGCGGGTTGCTGTTGCAGTGCAGGCCTGAAGGGCCGAGACATAAAAGCCCAGGGTGAAACCCTGGGAATGGAGGAGAAGAACAAGAAGCCCTGTAGGGGCGGGACAATCTGTGGGGATGGAATCCGTGGGTTGTGTCGCCCCTACAGGGCTCAACGCTTATTGGTTTGCGAAACCCAGGGTTGCACCCTGGGCTTTGGTGTCCTGCCCCGTTGGGGCTTGGGAGTGGAACGGTTCAGCGACAGGCGGACCTGTCTTCATTTGATGGAGGCGCCGTCCTTCCTCAATGCCGGGGTTTCAGCGCCTCCTCCACGGCCGACCGGTACGCCTCCCGCGCGATTGCTTCCGATGGCACGGTGGCAGCCAACGGACCGCCCTGACCATCCTTCGACTTGGTTTCCGTCACCGCGTTTCCGCCGCGAAGGACGGTCAATCGATCACAGTAATCCATGGCCTGGTCGATGTTGTGGGTGACGAGGATCAGGGTGCGGCCGGCGTCGGCTTCGCGCCATTCGTGGAGCGCGTTCATGACCTTGACGCCGGCGTCGGGGTCGAGGTTGCCGGTGGGTTCGTCGGCGAAGACGACATCCGGATCATGCGCGAGGGCGCGGGCGACGGCCACGCGTTGGTACTCGCCGCCGGAGAGGTTGCGCGGCAGGGCGCGATGAAGCCGCGGAGCGAGGCCGACCTTCTCCAACAAGGTTGTCGCCTTGGCGTGGGCTTCGCGTCGGTCGGCATCTGCGAGGGCCAGGGGGAACATCACGTTCTGCGCGGCGGTCAGGTTCGGGGAAAGATGGCCGGCCTGGAAGACGAAGCCAAAGTGTCTCCTGCGGATGACGCCTTCCTTGATGCGCTTTACGCCGGAACCATTCGCCTGATGCCAACCGTCATTCCGCCACGCATAGGAACAGGCCCCGCGTTCCGTGGATTGAAAATCCATCCGCAGGTCCTGCGAATCGGGGCTGGGCGTGTCAAGGATGGCGAGGAGGTTGAGCAGGGTGGATTTGCCGGAGCCGCTGTGGCCGAGGATGCCGTGGGTCGTGCCGGAATGAATGTCGACATCGAGTTCGAGGCTGAAGCTGTCGGCGTGGATCCGCTTTTCGTCGTAACGTTTGACGAGGCGTCCGGAGAAGCAGGCGGACGAATCCGGGAGGGCGCCGGTTGCGCGGTCGTTCCCGGGATCGTTGGCTGGCTCCATGGTCGGAAGAGCGCGGGGGTCAGGGCAGTTGGTCGGCCGAGATCCAGGCGTATTTCTGGTCGGCGCCCTGCCACCAGACCTGCAGTTCGCCGAGGTCCCTGACCTCGAAGCGGCCATTGTCCTGCTCGACGATTTCGATCTTGCGGTTGGTCCGGAAGGCGACCATGCGTTCCTTCTGACGTTCGAGTTGGTCCTGAGCGTCCGCGAGGAAGTCGTCCCCTTCGGCGGCGAGTTCGGTGAGGCTTTTCTTGAGAATGCCGCTCTTGACCGGGAGGCCGGCGTATTCCGTGATCAGTTCCGAGATGGGGCGCTCCACATTCACATTGGCTTCGCCGAGTTGGGATTTGAGCACGGCTCCCCAGACGGCCTGGATGTCATTGCGGGTGACGAGCTTGCTCGTGAAACCGGCGAGGATGCCGACCAGCATGTCGATGTTCGGCTGCTCGATCAGGTGGACGAGCTGGCACTGCTCGACGCCGTCGAGATTGTTCCGGGTCGTCCAGCCGCGGCCGAAGATGGAGGCGCTCTGCTGCACGTAGTTCTGCGGATTGACGCCGGCCGCCTCGATGGCCTGGGTGACCTTGCGCGCAACGCGCACACCGTAGCGTTCGCCGATCTGCGCGAGTCCGACGCCCTGCGCCAATTCGCCGAGCGCCTTGGAGGACAACTCCATCTCCACAACGCGTTCCTGGGCGCGCTTGACGATCTGGGGCGCGAGTTGCTCGGGCTTGGTCAGGGCAAGCGGATCGTCGAGCGCCATGAGGTTGGCGATCTTGCGGACCTGTTCCTTGAAGCCCGAGTCGTTCTTGGCGGTGGGGCCGGTCATCACGTGAATGCCGGCGAAATCGTCGAACTTGGATTGGCGCAGCCGGGCCGCCGTGCTTTCGGCCGTGTACCCCCGCTTGTCCTCGCGATGGTTTCCCTGGTCGCCGATGAGGATCATGATCTTGAAGCTGGACTCGTTGGAGATCTCGCGATCGGCGGCGTCCAGCGCGGTGTGGATGCCGTGGAAGACCGCCTCGGGCGGGGCGCCGCCGTCCTTGACGTCGTTCATGGCCTCCAGGAGGAATTCCTCGACCTTGGCCGCCGATTCCGTCAGCGGCAGCCGTTTGGTCAGGAAGCTGTCCTTGCGATGCTCGTATTGGTAGTCGCGGTAGAGCAGGACGGAATAACGCACCGTGGGCTTTTCCTCCTCGCGGCCGGCGTAGGCCCTCTCGAGATCGGCGGCGACCTTGACCACCGATTCTGCGGCCGCCTCGACGAAGCGCTTCATGCTGCCGGTGGCGTCGATGGCGAACACGAGGTTGATCTCACGGACCGAGCCGCGCGCCTCGCGGATCTTGGTCTGATCGCGCGCCACCTCGGCCGAGGTCAGGCCTTTTGCGCCGCCCTCGACGTAGATCTGGTCGCCGATGTAGCCGAGTTCGAGGATGTCGCCGAACTCGGGCGCGTCCTCGTTGCGCTTGGCGGCAAAGAGGGGAAATCGCGGAACTTCGTAGCTCCAACGCTCGGTGTGGCGGGTGTCCTCCTCGGCGATGGGGTTGATGGGCTTGCCTTCCAATTCCGTTTCGCCCTCGAGGCGCGCGTGAAGTTCGGGTTCGGTCTCGAAGATCGACACGCCGCCGACGCCGTCTGCCAGGGCCTTGGGATCGGCGTCCTGGATGCGGGTCTTGAGATTGGCCTTGTTGAACTCGATGGCCTGCCGCGTATCCCACTCGATGACGCGGCGGCCGTCCACCCAGCCGATGAGGTTTTCGGTGAAGCGGTTGGCCCGCGGGATGACCGGCGTTTCTGAGAGCAGGTACATCGGCGATTCGCCGCCCTGCCCGGCGGTCTTGAAGACGTAGTAGAACTGGAACAGGCCCAACTCGCGGATCTTGTCATAGGCGGAGCCGTCGGCCTTCTTGCCGGGGCCGTTCCAGGCGTTGGCGGTCTTGAGTTCCGTCTTGCCCTCGGCGGCGGTCCATTTGTTCACGATGATGGCCTTGCGGAAGATCTTGTGTTCGCCCTTGAGGGCCTCGCGGCGAAGCAGGACATCCTCATCGGCAATCCAGCCTTTCAGCGCCAGCTTGCCGCGTTTGGCGAGATCGCCGGCGAGGTGAAAGGTCTTGCCCCCGACTTCCTTGGTATCGGCGAGAAACAGGGCTTCGCCGTATTTGGCCGGGTTCAACACGGAAGCGTCCGCCTCGGGCGCGGCGCGAAAGGGGGAGCCGTCGGCGACGACCATCACGCGGATGAGCGAGCCGTTTTCATCCTGCTTGGGGCGGTCGGGCTGGCCGCTCGGATCAAATTCGGCGGCGATGGCCGCGTTGGTGAAGAGGGCCGCAGCCAGGGCGATGGCGGCAGGGATCCGGATACGTGCGTTGTCTGTCATGGGTGTGCGCATGCTGAAAGGGCTGTTTGCTGGGCGATTGAATTCTGTGTGGAGCCGGGCGTCGGAATCACCGCTTCGGCGCCGACGGAACGAACTTTCCGATCTCCCCCTTCACCAGTTCCATCACATCGGCGATCTCCTTGCGGGAATGGTGGCGGAACAGGGTGTTGTCGCCGGTCATGCGGCGGACGCGATCCTGCAGGGCGGTCAGGTAACGGGAAGTGGAGCCGTTTTCGATGACGAGCAGCCGGGCGTCAGCGAGACGCAGGGCGTCGATCAACTCCTGCACGGTTTCCCTGCCGGGCGCGTTGCCGACCGTCTCGCCGCCGGGGTTGTGCGGCATGATGCAGACGATGTTCCAACCGCCGTGGGCCTCCAACCGCTGGGCGAGGGCGTTGTCGTCGTCCATCCTGCCCACGACTTCCGCAGCGTTCTTGGGCGTCATCATGCCGCTGCGCACGGCCTGGTCGCGGAAGCCGTTGAAGAAGAAGGAATAGAGGTCGAAGTCCGGGTCCTTGAAGTCGGCGGGACGGACGGTGTCGTAGGGGCCGCGATCGGCGCCGACGATCAACGGTGCCTTCAGGCCGTTCTGCGCGTCGATGCGATCGAACAGCTCGTCCGCGATCTGGTTGCGCAACTGGGTGAAGTTGGCCCACCGGCGGGCGGGGTCGAGAATGATGGCCAGGCCGCGCTGATTGTCGGCGACCGCGGGGCGCAGTTGCAGGGTGACGGCGCCGTTGTCCCGTTCGAGCGCTTCGCGCAGCGCGGCGAGGTTGGCGAACTTTGCCGCGGTGGTCTGCCGAAAACCGGACGCCTGCGCGCGGATCTCCAGAGGCTGGTCGACCAACCGGGCCGCGAGCGCGCCGGCAACCGCGGCCTGCCAACCGCCAATGCCGGATGAATCTCTTGGCAGGCCCGCGCCGCTGGCGGAAATGCCGGTCGGCTTGTCGGCGGCGAGGAGTTGAACCTTCGCGTCTCCTGCGGCGAGGCTCTTGGTGAGCAGTCGCGCCTCGAAGATCACCGGTTCGCCGGGCAGCAGCGCCATCGCATCGATGACGTTCAACGAGCTTTTGCCCTTCGGGTTGACGCGTTCCTTGAGCGCGTTCCAGGTCGAATCGCCCTTGCGGCGGAAGAAAAGGGGAAGCTCGCGGTTCACCTCCGGAAGCGCGGCGGTGGTGAGCGAGCCGTCGGCGTCGAAGGAGCCCATCGATCTGGGCGCGCCGGTTCCGGTGTTGAAGCCGAGTTCGTAGTCGGTGGGAACGACGCCGGGCGCATTGCGCGGAAGCAGCGCGAAGACGGCCGTAACGCCGACCGGCTTGGTCACCTTGACCAGGTTGGTGCGGGTGACGGTGACGACATTGGTCTTGGGCACGTTCACCACATTCGTGCGGGTCACCATGACGAGGTTCGTCTTGGGGACGCTGATGAGGTTGGTTTTCACCACTGTCACCAGGTTGGTCATGGGGATGGTGACGATGTTGGTCCGGGTCACGACGGCGCCGCCGGTTGTCGTCATGGGCGCGGTCTTCTTCGGGGGCACCCAGGAGGAAATGTCCCGATGACGGATGACCAGTTGTCGCTCGGCCGGATTCTGCGGATTGGTAGAAATCATCACGACGCGGGCGGAATGGCCGATGCGGATGCGGAACATGCGATTGGCGGACGGGGCGGCAAGCAGGACCTTGGAGCCGAGTTCCGCCAGATTGGAGAAGGAGGCCGTGCGCGCGCTCCCGTCAGGCAGGACCTGGAGCAGCGGGCGGTCGTCGGTCAATTGGATGTCGACGGGACCAAAGGCGAGGTCCACCTTGGCGATTGTGTCATTGTCCACGACGACGCTGATGGGCGTGCGGTTGGAGCGCCCGCCCAGCACGGGGCCGGGTTGCAGGGAGATCGTTCCCACGAGCCGGATGGTCGGGTTGTCCGGCGTGGAGGCGGGCGCCTTCACGTAGAAGGTGTCGCCGGCGTAGGACTGGATGGCATAGGCGCCGTGGTTGAACCGGAGTTCCACGGCGCGGCGCTTCTTCTGGAAATGCAGGGTCCAGAGCGTGCTGAAGTTGATGCCGGTGCGCTGGTTGACCGTGGCCCGGTATTCGAAAGCCTTGCCCTTGCGTCCCTGGAGTTGGAACGCCGTCCGCATTTCACGGAACCGGTAGTTCGAGTTGTCCGCCCCGGTCTCGGAGGAAGGGAGGCGATACTCCAGTCCGGGACTCAAGGTGGTCGGCAGGTCGCAGTTGATGGGCTCCAGTTCAAGGATGATGTTGTACTCCGGCACGCGCGCAGCGTAGCCGGTGAGGCCGGCGGCGAAGAGCAAGGCCAGAATCAAGGCGAAGAGTGTCGCGCGCGCGAATCCGCGGCCCGGGGCGCCGAACATCGCCCGGCATTGGCTGTCGGTCCGGGCCCAAGCCGAGCAATGCTCGGCGCTCCGGTCAGTGAGAAGCGGGTGTGTCGTCGCGGCTGCGGCGCCTTGCGCGCTGCGCATTTGTTCCGTGTTCATAAGCGGTAGTTTTTTGCGGAGAATTCGTGCCGGGTCGAGCATTTGATTGGTTTAAAGCGACCGCAGTGCGTGGGCGGGCTGGAGACGCAAGGCCAGCGAGCCGCCCAGCGCTACGGCAATCATGCAGAGGAGGAAGGTCCCGACGGCCGTAAACCCCAGCGCCCGATCGCTCAATCGGGCCAGCGAACGGGTTTCGAGATCGAGCTTGAGCACGGCGGCCAGTCCTTCGGCGGCCCAACCGCCCAGCATGGATGCGGAAGCGGCGGCGATGCCGAAGGCGATCGCCCAGATCAACGCCGCCTGGAACAGGAAGGTGATCGCCACCTCCGCGTTGTTCGAGCCGAAGGCCTTGAAGATCCCGATCTCCTTCGTCTTGCGTTGAATGGTCTGCGCGAAGGACAGACCGATCCCGATCACCGACAGCACGCCCACGATCCCAATGATCGCCGCCAGCAGACCGCGCCCGAACTTCGATAACTGTATCAGCAGCAGGGCCTGATCCTTGGCGCTGCTCTTCACGTTGAAGCCGAGGCCATACAGCGCGTCGGCCGCGGCCGGGACCTCCTCAACCCGCGAAACATCCATCGAACAGTTCATGTAGCCTTTCAAAACCGAAGAGCCGGCGTCGGTGCGCAGCGGATCGGACCAGGCGATCTGGCGGGCCGCGTCAAACTCGAGCTCCAGCTTTTCCGCCACCCGTTCCAGGAATCCCGTCCACCGCTCCCGCGCCCAAAGCGACCGGCTGCGGCGGGTGAGGTCGACGAACACCGATTCATCGACGGTTTCGACCACGCCGGTGACCCGGTTGTTCCGCAGGTAGCCCGCGATGCCGGACAGTTTCGTCTCCAACGTTTCGCGTTCGATCGGAATGGGCCCCACCCGCGCGCCTTCGAAATACGGCGTTGGCGACCATTGCTGGGAGCGGAAGGCGCGGCCGAAGGACTCGGTGATGACATACTCGCCGTAAGGCAGGGCGCTGGCGACGCCGACGACGCGCAATTCCTCGTCGCGTTCGACGAGATCGCCGTTGAAGCGGCGCGCATACTTGACGCGGATCTTGCCATCGGTCTGCCGGAACGTCTCCAGGTCGCCGTAGCCGAGGTGGGACAGGAGCCGCTCCGTGATCACGATCTGCCCCTCGCCTTCGCCGGTGAATTCCACGGCGGCGCCCGCCGATGTCGGTCGCGCCTCGAGATTGGCGAGCAAAGGGTCGCCATTCTGGAGGATCTGTCCGGTGGTGTGGCCGCGTTTGTCGGCGAGCCCCTCGGAATCAAGCAGCCACAACTGCATGTCGGACCAACCGTAGGCGCCCTTGACGACGAAGGGCGTTTCGGACCCGACGGCTTCCGAAAACGGACCGCTGAGGAAGGCCAGTTCGCGTGGGTTGATGAGCTTGGTGTCGAAACGTTCCTCGTCCTCGAGCGCAGGCAATTGATCCTGAAAGGGGCGGGCCAACCGGGTGAACTCCGGAACGCCGCCGGATTGCTTGGCGAAGGTGATCCGGGTCGCCAGGGGATTCTCGCTGATGTTCTCCCGGATCCAGCGGATGCCGCCTTCGTAGATGGAGGCGACCACCAGGATCGTGACGATCGAAACGGTCACCGTAAGGATGTTCAACGCCGGCGTCATCCAATGCTTGAGGCAATGCGCGAAGGAGGCGAAGCGCTCGCGCCCGGAGGCGCCGTAGAACGACATTGGAAACATGTCGATGACGGCGTGCCAGAGAAAATACAGCGTGCGCTTCATGCGGTGGTTTGTGACGGCTTGCGAAACGCGAAGTGTCGAGGCGAGGCTAACTCGCGGTCAACAAGTTTTGAGAAAGGCGACGCCGGTCGGCCCCTTCGCATTTCTCCTTTGCGGTTCGCACGCTGGGCGGAATACTCCGCGCATGTTGAAGCAGCTTCGAAACGTTCTATTCGCATTCGCCTTGATCGGCGTCGTTTCCGTGTGCGCCGCGGCGCCGGCGAAACCCAACATCCTCTTCGCCATCGCAGACGACTGGGGTTGGCCGCACGCCGGCGCCTATGGCGATCCGGCGGTCAAGACGCCGGCCTTTGACCGCATCGCCCGGGAGGGCGTCCTGTTTCACCACGCCTATATTTCATCGCCCTCCTGCACGCCCTCGCGCAACGCCATCCTGACCGGGCAGTATCATTGGCGGCTCGGCCCGGGGGCGAATCTTTGGAGCACGCTCGACACGAAGCATGCGACCTACCCGCTGCTGTTGGAGAAGAGCGGCTACTTCGTCGGTCATTGGCGGAAATCCTGGGGGCCCGGCAAGCTCGACAACTGGGGCGGCCAACATCCGGCGGGAAAGAACTACAGGAACTTCGACGCCTTCCTCGCCGAACGCCCCAAGGACAAGCCCTTCTGTTTCTGGCTCGGCGCGAGCGATCCGCATCGCCCCTACAAGGCCGGGACCGGCGTCGAAAGCGGAATGGACCTGGGCAAAATCAAGCTCTTCGAACATTACCCGGACAATGAAACCATTCGCAGCGACGTCGCGGATTACTATTTCGAGGTCCAGCGCTTCGACAACGACGTCGCCGTCGCCATGGCGAAACTCGAGAAGCTCGGCCTGCTGGAGAACACCATCGTCGTCATGACCGGCGACCACGGAATGCCCTTTCCGCGCTGCAAGGGCAACCTCTACGACTCCGGCGCGCGGGTGCCCCTGGCCATCCGTTGGCCCAGGACCATTCAACCGAAACGCGTGGTGGACGACTTCATCAGCACGACCGACCTGGCTCCGACCTTCCTTCACGCGGCGGGCGTCAAGATCCCACAGCCCATGACGGGCCGCAGCCTGCTGCCGATCTTTCGGTCGGACAAATCAGGGCGCATTGAATCCGCGCGCGGGCATGTGCTGATCGGCAAGGAGCGGCATGTCGCGGCGCAGGAGGCCCCCGATTCGGGCGGCACGCCCATGCGCGGCATCCGCAATCATGACTACCTGCTGATCAAGAACTACCGCATTGACCGCTGGCCCGCCGGCACGCCGAACTACGCCAAGGCCTTCCTGCCGGGCGCCTGGCTCGCCGACTGCGACAACGGCCCCGCCAAGACCGTCATCGTCGATAACCGGGGCAAGGACGAGGAATCCCGTTTCAAATACGAACTCTCCTTCGGCAAGCGCCCGGAACTGGAGCTCTACGATTGCCGCATCGATCCCGGCCAGACCAACAACATCGCCGCCTTCCCGGCCAATCGTCCCATCGTGCAGAAGCTCCTGCAGCAGATGCGCGACGAATTGTTGGCCAGCAATGACCCGCGCGAACAGGGGCGGGGCGACCAGACCTTCGATCCCGTGCCTTATCTGGGAGGCGCTCCAACGCATCCGGATTTCCAGCGGCCGGGCAAGGGGAAGGCAAAGGGCAAACGTAAGGGGAAGAAGTAGGAATCAACATCCTGCCCGCCGCCCCGGCAGTCCGTCCCGCAAGCCCCGCAGGGCACGGTTGTAGCTGGGGTGAAGAGACGTGAACGGAGCGTGGCTGTGTCGGAGACCAGCCGCAGCAGCGCAGCAAAGCGTGCGCGTCCAGGTCAGGCCGCACGCGCATCCGATTCCCAAGGCTCTGCG
>Ga0181573_10002262_pt1 | contig 18033 bp, 10 predicted proteins | sample 101ome_25_FD_148643 | JGI IMG/M metagenome (GOLD analysis project Ga0181573, IMG submission 148643) | Coastal salt marsh microbial communities from the Groves Creek Marsh, Skidaway Island, Georgia - 101409BT metaG (spades assembly) | ecosystem: Environmental > Aquatic > Marine > Intertidal zone... | reverse complement strand
GCCCCATGTCGTGCAGCATGGGGTAGGGGGCTTGCTCGCTTTCCGAACAGCCGTGCAATGAATAGATCTCGGCGAAGGGCGAGCATTCCTCGGAATAGTGTTCCCAATTGATGCCGCGATAGCCGGCCGCGTAGCCGATATGATGGGGGATGACGAGCGCGCCGGTCGCCCGCGCAATCTTGCGCAGGGCCGGCAGGTCGGGCGCGTCCTGCAGCGCGAGATTCGGGCCGATGCCGTAGACATTGTGGTCGCCGAATTCGCGCGAATGCCATTCATAGCTGGGGAAGGCGATGAAGTGTCCGGGCGTGGTGGCTTCGTCATGGGCTCGGATCAGTTCCTCCCAGTTCTTGGCGCAGGTGGCGAAGCCCTGTTCGTGATACTTGATGATGTCGCCGTACTGCTTCTTGTCGGTCGGCATGTCCGGCCAGAAGGCGTGGCCGGTGACGGAGCAGAAGTCGAGCTGCTGCATGGCGCGCGTCAAGGCCTGATCGATCGTGCCGTGGCCGTAGCTGATCGAGCAATGACTGTGCAGGTCGCCCCAGTAGAGATTGAGATTCATGACGCGCGGCCTCCCAGGCGCTTCACACCGCTCCTTCCTTTCCCGCGGCTTTCGCCCCGTCCGTGTCGGTCTCATCGCGGAAGAGAATCGCCAGCAGGACGGTGGCGACGAGGGCGATCGCCGCCGTCCACTGCCAGAAGAAACTGTAGCCGGGCATGTCCAGTTGTCCGCCGCCCTTGGTTGCGGCGGCGGCCAGCATCTTGTTCACCTGCCCGGCGATCAACGGGCCGATTCCGTACATGACGAATCCAAACATTGCCTGGGCCGTATGCCGAAGCGTCGGAGGGGCCAGCCTGTCCGCGTAGATGAACGCCGAGGCGTAGAAGCAACCGAAGCAGATGCCGTGCAGCAATTGGGCGGTCACGTAGGCGCCCAGAGGCAGATCGAGCGAAAAGAGGAAGTAACGGAATGCGAATGAGCCGGCGCCGATGACCATGGTCCAACGAAATCCGAGCCTGGCCAGCATCGGCCCCAACGCAGCCAGCATCGCGATCTCGGAGAACTGCCCCAGGCTCATGGCCGGCATGACATTCTGAGGCTCGAGTCCAGCAGTCTTCAGGAACGAGCCCATCTGGATGAAATAGATCATGTGAACCACGCTCAGCATCAGCGCGACGAACATCATGACGCCGAAGGAACGATGGCGGAAAAGGCTGAACGCCTCGCCGAAATTGAATTGCTTGTCGCTGGCCTTGGGCGGCGTTCTGGGCAGCGCCAATGTGCAATACAACCCGTAGCCGATGCAGACGATCCCGGCCACGGTCACCGAGTCGATCGTCCGTGAAATGGAATCCGGATGCGGGTCGCCCTTGAGGAAGGGCGGCAGCCATTGGAACTGCAGACCTGTCTGCAGCCAGATCATCGAGAATCCCCAGCCTGCGGCAATCCAGCCGATCGTCCCCCAGACCCGGACGCGGGAGAATTCGTTCTTCGGATCCGCCAGATGGGACATCGACAGCGAATTGGTCAGCGCGATGGTCGGGACGTAGAGAATCGAGAACGCCACCGCGAGAATCATCCACGCCTGGTAGGTTGTCTGCTGGGCCGTGACGATCTTCAGGACGCCGACGCACAGCAAGAGGACGCCGAGAAACCGGGCGGTGTCGAAGCGCTTGTCGCACAGACGGCAGATGAAGGGCGCGCAGGTTGCGCCTACCGCGGAGGAAATGGCGATGATCCAGCCCTTTTCAGCGGGGCTGAAGCCGAGGCCGCCGTCGGCGACCGATTCCACCATGAAGACGGAAGCGAGCGGGAACCAGAGTCCCTTGGCCGCGTATTCCAGGAACATCATCAGCCAGAGCCGGTAGCGGACGGAGGTGTCCGTGTGGTCCGGGTTGGCGGAGGTGGTCGTTGTGTCTGCCATTGGTTTCCGCGTCGAAAAAGTTGGTTTGAGCGCGGGTTGAGAGGGTTTCGTTTTGCCCCGGGGTTGTCAACCTGATTGGCCGTGGCGGCGCAGGCGCAATGCGTTGCCGACCACGACCAGGTCCGAGAAGCCCATCGCGGCGGCGCAGAGCATGGGGTTGAGGAAGCCCAGCGCGGCGAGAGGGATGGCGGCGGCGTTGTAGAAAAAGGCCCAGAACAGGTTCTGTTTGATCGTGCGCAGCGTCGCCTTCGCCAAGTCGAGCGCGGCGGGAACGGAATGGATGGCCGAATTCAGCAGGATGATGTCGGCCGCCTCGCGCGCGACATCGCTGGCCCGGCTGACGGCGATGCCGAGATCCGCCTGCTTCAGGGCGGGCGCGTCGTTGATGCCGTCGCCCACGAAGGCGACGCGGCGGCCTTCGGATTGCAGTCGCTCCACGATGCCGGCCTTCTGTTCGGGGCGAATCTCGGCGAAGACATGATCGGGCGCGATGCGGGCCTGACGGGCGATCTCCCTGGCGGCGGACTCGTGGTCGCCGCTGATGAGCCAGGCTTCGGCTCCGTCTCTTCGGAGAGTGTCGATGACTTCCGCTGCGCCGGGTTTGAGTGAGTCGATCAGGGCGAAGGCCCCAAGCAACGCGTCGTTTTCGGCAAGGCCGATGACGGTCGCGCCTTTGGCTGTCCACTCGTCGGTGAAGGCGTTTGAAGTTTCGATCGGGACATCGGATTCCTGAAGCCAGTTCAACGAGCCGAGGCGCAGGCGTCCGGAGGGGCCGTTTGCCTGGATGCCCCTGCCTTGAAGTTCCTCCCAATCCCGGAGTTCTGGAGCGTCGGGTGCGTCTGTTGCCGCGTTGACGATGGCGCGGCTCAACGGATGCCTGGAGGGTTGCGCCAGGGCTTGGGCGAGCGGGAGCAGTCGTCCAGCCTCGCCGCGCAGGGCGATCCGCGCTTCGACGCCCGGATGTCCGGCGGTGAGCGTGCCGGTCTTGTCGAACAACACGGCGTCGATGGTTCCGGATTTTTCCAGGGCCTCGCCGTCGCGGATGAGGATGCCGCGGCGGGCGGCGACGTTGGTTCCGGCCATGATGGCAATCGGCGTGGCCAGGCCCATGGCGCAGGGGCAGGAGACGATCAGCACGGCGGCGGCGTGGAGCACGGCGGCGGTCAGCGCAGCTTCCGGGAGGGAGACGGACCAGAGAAACTGCGAGAGGTAGACAGAAAACTCACGCATCGGCGCCGGCGTCCAGAACCAGGCCGCCGCGGTCAGGATGGCGATCAGGATCACGATCGGCACGAAGACGCTGCTGACCTTGTCGCCCAGTTTCTGGATGTTGGCGCGGCTGCTTTGCGCGCGTTGGACGACGGCAATGATCTTTGCCAGGGCGGTGGCGTCGCCGGTCTCGGTCACGCGCATGACCAGACGACCGTTCTGGTTCAGCGTTCCGCCGCAGAGTTTCGCTCCCGCAATCTTGTCGATCGGCAGCGATTCGCCGGTGAGCATGGATTCATCGACGGCCGACGCGCCCTCGATGACGTCGCCGTCCACGGGGACGCGGTCGCCGGGCTTGAGGATGACGCGATCGTCGCGCCTGAGTTCCGCGACGGGGACGTGTTCTTCGGCGCCGTTCTCGACGATGCGGGTCGCCTTTTCCGGAGCGAGATTGAGCAGGGCCTCCATGGCGCCGGCGGCCTTGGAGCTGGTCAGGGCCTCCATCCAGTGCCCCACGCTGACAAAGGTGATGATGCCGACCGACTCCATGAAATACAGATGCCCCTCCCACCCGGCGAACAGGCCCCAGGCGCTGTAGGCGAAGGCCGTGGTGGAGCCGAGCGAGACGAGCGTGTCCATGTTGGACTGGCCGCGCTTGAGCTGGTTCCACGCGCCGCGATAGAAGCGTCCCCCGCAAAGGATCTGCACGGGCAGGGCGACGGCGAATCCCGCCCAATGAAACCAGCCCTCCATCCCGACGCCGAAGCCCCACTCGGCGATCATGAAGAACAGCGTCGCCGGGACGCCGAGCAGGACGTTCAGCTTCCAACCGGACCAGGAAACCCCGGTTGAGGCGGCCCCGGCGTTGTCGGCGGATTGCATCTCCTTCGCCTTGAAACCGGCGGCCTCGACGGCGGCAATGAGATCCAGAACGAGCACGGTCGCGTCCGGCATGACGCGCACGGTGGCGGCGGCCTGATCAAGTCGCACCTGCGCGCTGTCCACCCCGGCCACGCCCTGCAATGCCTCGGTCGCATGTCGCGCGCAGCCCTGGCAGGTCATGCCCTCGATGGAGAGTTCGATGGTTGAAGATGAGTTGGATTGTGAGGCGGACTGCACACGGGAGAGAATACGGGAAATCAGGAATGAATCCATACTTTGCGAGAGGGGCTTGGACGGTTTCAAGGAGTTGGCATGGCGGCGGCAGCCAATGTAGCGCAGGCGTCCCGCCTGCGGGTTCGACGGGCGTCCCGCCTGGTCGTTTGCATCTGGCGGCGAGACGCCGCCAAAACCCGCAGCCGGGACGCCTGCGCTACGGACGCGGGACCGAATCGCGCTAAGCCAAATGGGCGGGTTGTGATTCCTTCAGATCGCGGGCAGCATCCGCCTGTTGGGGAAACTGCCATGTGGTTTGATGCCGCCCAGAAAAGAGTGAGGGAGAAGATCGCGCGACTGCGGGGGATGAACGTGCCCGACCTGATGCTCGCCGATCCACGGTTGAAGCGGTTGCCCAGGGAACTGTACGAGTTCGAGGAGTTGCGCTGCTTGACCGTCAAAGGCTGTCCCATCCGTCGCCTGGAGCCGGGATTCGGGCGGTTGACCCGGTTGCGACGTCTGAATCTTGAAGAGATCGATCTGGAGGCGCTGCCGTCGGAGATGGGAGACCTGACTGAACTGCGTTGGTTCTCAATCTGCTCCTCGGCATTGCGTAGACTTCCTTCAGAGTTGGGCAGGCTGTGCAATCTTGAAACGCTTGTCATCTGCCATTCCTATCTTGAGGCGTTGCCGGAGGAGTTGGCGGACCTGGAAAACCTCCGCAGTCTGGAGATATGGCTGAACTTTGGGCGTGGAGACCTCGCTCTTCCCCCGCGGATTGGAAATCTGCGCCGGCTGAAGACCTTGCGCGTAAACAGCGCCGGAGTTGAGTCGCTGCCGGCGTCCATCGGCGACTTGTCCGGCTTGGTCGATTTGTCTCTGAGCGTGAATCAACTACGCGAACTGCCTCCGGAAATCGGCCGCCTTCAATCGCTGGAACGCCTGGATGTCCATGCGAACAATCTTGCCTCGTTGCCTGTATCCATTGGCGGGCTTTCGAATCTGCGACTCGCCGGGTTTGCGGACAACCGGATCGCGGCATTGCCGCCGGCGGTGGGGCGGCTGGAAATGGTGAAGGAACTGGATTTGAGCAGGAACCGATTGGCCGCCTTGCCGCCAGAGATTGGAAGCCTGAAGAATCTCAAGAAGCTCAATCTCGGCGACAACCGCCTGACCGAACTGCCGCCGGAAATTGTCAACCTGACGTCGCTTGAGTCGATCAATCTCACCAACAACCAATTGTTCGGTCTGCCGCCGGGAATGACGAAACTGCGCAACTTGAAATCATTCGATGTCGGCGGCAACCCGCTTTCGACGGCGTCTGCCGAATCCATCGATTTCATCGCCAAACATCAGATCATGTCGGAGGAACCATTGCCTGAAATGCTCATGGCCAAGATCGAGGATCGGTTGATGGAGGAGTGAAGCGGGCGTCAATAAATTGTGTCCGCGTTCGCTCAGTGAATGCGTGGAGTGGTTTGGGGTTGCGGTCTGTCGTGGATCCTCGTTCGGGGAGAAGAATACACGCGGTGATCAAGGCGAATGCCCAGAGCATTACTGCAACCAGTCCTTCAGCGTTGGCGGGCGAGGCGTCGAAATTCCTATTCATAAGGCAACCAACGGCAGTCGAGCCCCGGATCCAACGCGATCGATAGCCAGAGAAACTCATCCAAGTTGGCGAAACCGTTGGTTGTCGGGAGATTGAATTCAACGCCGCCGCCGCAAACGTGGTAGTTCGTCGCGATGAATCGTTGGCCTGTGCTTGATTGCGCCAGCAAAATGTCTCCGTATCGGCGCCCCAGTATATCAGCCAAATGTCTGTCGTCGCTGTGCATCGATCGCGCGAAGAACGTCAAATTGTTTCCGTCAGCGAGATTCAGTTTGAAGTAGTTGTTTGGCCAAGGGCGTACGATGAACACGGCGTGACAAATTTCTCCTGAGTAACCGTTGGTTTCGTCCCAGAACGTGATGTCTCTTTCTTGTTCGTAGATCCATCCCTCGGACATGGATGGGTGTTTCTGCATCTCGCGAAATCGCTGTTGGATGAATTCTTCCCGGGTTGGTTGCGCGGCGCGGACGACCAGGAATGCGGCCACGGCGGTGAAGAAGGCGATCCAGACCTTGATCCGCCATTTCGGTGGGAGACGGGTGAATGATGCTTTTCCCCTCGAAGACCGTTCAGTTGTTACGTTGCTCTGATTCATGCGATAGGTGCAGAAACATCCGGAGCCGGAGGTTTCACGGAATTGTTTCCTGGCGTTGGTGACCGGCGTAGCGCAGGCGTCCTGCCTGCGGGTTCGACGGGCGTCCCTGCCCGGTCGTTCGCATCTGGCGGCGAGACGCCGCCAAAACCCGCAGCCGGGACGGCTGCGCTACGGTCCGGCGTTGCTCCGGGCGCCTGATCCGGTTAAACCCATCCCATGCCAGAAGTTTCCCGTCGCGGTTTTCTGACCGCATCCGCCACGCTTGGCGTGGCTTCCTCTTCCGCTTTCGGCGCCCCAGCGACGCCCGCCTCCTTCGCCATCGAAGACCAGACGCCGTTCCGCGGTCAGACGCGGCGGTTGAAGATTACGAACAGTGGACGCTACGTGACCTCGTTGATCTTCTCCGCGGACTACCCGACGCATTTTCGCCTGAAGCCGGAGTTTTATCCCGTGCTGACGCCAGCGGGATTTCCGGTCACGGATTCGCACCAGTATTGTTTCATTCACCATCAGTCCGTGATGTGCGGCCACGGCCGGGTGCGGACGGAGGATGGGCGGGTGATCGACTTCTATCGAAAGCTGAATTTTCCGGAGGGAGCCCGTTCGGACAAGTGGCACACGAAGGAGCGCAATCTGTATCACCTTGGGCCGTCGGGGATTCAGGAGGTCGAGGAGGCGAAGTGGACGGGCGGTGCAAAGGCCGCCATCGACCTGACGCTGCATTGGCGGACGCGGGAACGGAATTCGGCGAAGGGTGAGACGATCCTGGTCGAACAGCGGAGGCATGAGATCCACCAGACTGCAACGCACACGATCATCGATCATTTCACCACGTTGGTCCCTGCCAAGGGAACGGCTGTCCTGGAGGCGGATCGACATTCCTTCTGCGGCGTTCGGGTGAACGACCTGATCGACCCCGAGGACGGCGGTACGATGCGGGACTCGGAAGGCCGAGTGAACCCGGAGGGTAACTACTGGGACGCCGAGGGCGAACGCAAGGCGCCGAAGTGGATCGATTGCACCGGCAAGATTGGCGGGGCCGCGGTGGGCGTGGCGTTGATGGGGCATCGGGAAAACGTTCGGAACCAGTATTACATGCAGGGTTGGGGCCTCATGGAGGTGTCGCCGGCGTTGGGGGTGGATGTGAGCTTTTCCAGGGAAGAGCCGTTCCGTTTTGCCGCGAGGTATGTGGCGCATGACGGAGCGCTCGATCCCCGGATTGCCAATACGCTTCTCGCTGATTTTGGGGCGAAACCGCTCTTGGGATGAAACCTGGCGATTCTCGGTTGAGAGCGGTTCGCAGGAACACTAGTATTTTTCCAATGTCATTCGTTCATTTTCAACGCGGTCCGGCGATTCTCGCTTCGATCGTGATCTGCGTCGGATTACCCGGGGCTCTGCAGGCCGCCGACAAGCCTGTGAGCTTTTCGCGTGAAGTCCTGCCGATTCTCTCGGACAAATGTTTCGTCTGCCATGGGCCGGATACGCGGAAGAAGTCAGAGTTGCGGCTGGATTCCTTTGAAGGCGCGACGGCGGACCGGGGCGGTTATCGGGCGATCGATCCGGCGAAGCCCGCGGACAGCGAGATCCTGAAACGCCTGTTCGACACGGACGATCCTATGCCGCCCGAAAAGGCGGAAAAGGAATTGACGGAGGGTGAGCGCGAAACCTTGAAGAGGTGGGTGGAGCAGGGCGGCAATTACACCAAGCACTGGGCCTTCGTGCCGCCGACGCGTGAAGCGGGAAAGACGATCGATTCGTTGATTGCGGCGAAGCAGCGGGCTGCGGGCGTCTCGTTTGCGAAGCGGGCGGATCGGGCGACCTTGGCGAGGCGCGCTGCGTTGATCCTGACCGGCCTGCCGCCGGAGCCCGAACAGTTGGCCGCGTTCATGGCGGACAACACGCCCCGAGCCTACGCGAGTCTGTTGGATGACCTGCTCGCCAGCCCGCGCTACGGCGAGCATCAGGCGCGCTACTGGCTCGACGCCGTGCGGTATGGCGACACCCATGGGCTGCATCTGGACAACCGCCGCGGCATCTTTCCCTACCGTGACTGGGTGGTGAAGGCCTTCAACGACAACCTGCCGTTCGACAAGTTCATCCTTTGGCAGATTGCGGGCGACCTGCTGTCGGATGCCACGATGGAGCAGCGTATCGCCACGGGTTATGTGCGGATGAATCCCTCGACCGGCGAGGGCGGCGCGATCTCCGAGGAGTTCCAGGCGAAGAACAACTTTGACCGGGTTGAGAATCTGGGCACGGCCTTCCTCGGGATGTCGATGAACTGCGCGCGTTGCCACACGCACAAGTACGACCCGATTTCGCAGGTGGAGTACTATCGGATGATGGCGTTTTTCAACAATACCACGGAGAGGGCGTTGGACGGGAACGCCTATCGATATGGCCCGGTTGAGAATGCGCCGGAGAATCCGGCTGATTGGGCGGTCTGGGAAAGTCTCCGTGGTGAGATGGAAGACATTGTCTCAGGCGTTGCTGAGATCGATCGAGAAAAACTGATTGAGCATGCCGCCAAGGCGAGAGGTTCGGAGGTCAAGGATTGGAAGTGGGAGAGGATCGAGGGGGCGCCGGACACCGATCAATCCCGTTGGGCGTCGGTGAGGGTTACGGCGCCCGTGGATATGACGGTGCGTCTCGATCTTGTTTGCGATCAGGGATCTGAACTTTTTCTCGATGGCGAAAGCCGCGGCGCAGTGAGGAATGCCGCTTTGTTGAAACTGAAGGCCGGCGCGCATGATCTGCGTCTTAAACTGATTGGAGCCGGTCGTAAGGCCAAGATCGAAGTGAAGGTCAGAAACCCATGGGGGGAGTTGGCCAGGAAAGGGGACTGGGCCGAGTGCAGTCCGGAATTCCGTTTGATCCTGTTGGCCGACGACCATGGGTTGGACCTGGAAGCCGCGCGAATGCGTCGCGCTCGCGACGTTCTGGGGGCCATCTCCCGAATTGAACCCACCCTGACGTCGACGTTGATCGCGAATGATGCGGGTATTCGGAGAGAGACCCGCCTGCTGAACCGCGGGGAGTATGATCAACCGGTCGGCGAGCCGCTGGAGCCGGATGTGCTCGGCGTCATGGGGGGGCTGCCGGGGGGCGCGCCGCGCAATCGGCTTGGTCTGGCCCGTTGGCTGGTTTCGAAGGATCACCCGGTCGTTGCGCGCGTATTGATCAATCGTGTCTGGCAACGGGTGTATGGGCACGCCCTCGTTCGTTCGCCCGAGGATTTCGGTTTGCAGGGGCGCCAACCGACGCATCCAGAACTGCTGGACTGGCTCGCGGTGGAGTTCCAGGAAAGCGGCTGGGATTTGAAACACATGCTGCGGCTGATGCTGGCCAGCCGGACCTTTCAGCAGGATTCGGCCTGGCGGAAGGAGGTGAACGATCCGGAGAACGGCTTGTTTGCGCGTGGTCCGGGGCATCGGTTGGACGCGGAAGTCCTGCGCGACGTCGCGCTTTGGGCGGCCGGGCTGTTGGATCCGCACATGGGCGGGGAGGGCGTGAAGCCTTGGCAACCCGAGGGCATGTGGAAGGCGCTCACCCATCCGGCCAGCAACACGGTCGTCTACCAGCCGGACACCGATGAACGCGTGTTTCGTCGCAGTCTCTATGTCTATTGGAAACGCACGAGTCCGCACCCGATGATGACGCTGTTTGACGCGCCGAGCCGCGAGTCGGGCTGCGTGCGGCGTTCGCGGACGAACACGGCCTTGCAGTCGTTGGGCCTGTTCAACGAACCGCAGCGATTGCTCGCCGCGCGCAGGTTGGCGGAACGTTTGCTCCGCGAGGGCGATGAGCCGGCGCGCTTGAACCGGTTGTACGGCCTGTTGGCCTGCCGGGAGCCCAACACTGGGGAACGAGCGGCCTGCGAGGGGCTGTTGAAGTCGATGCGCGCCCGCTATGCGAAGTCGCCTGAGGATGCGAAGAAGCTGCTGGGCGGCGCGTCCCAACTGGACCCCGTCGAACACGCGGCCTGGACCCAGGTCGCCAACGCGGTCCTGGCCAGCGACGCGGCGATTCTGCTTTATTGAATCATAAACCACGGATGAACACGAATGGACACGAATACGCCATCAACGACGAAGTTGAGGCCGCCCCGGAGGAAAATGACCCTGATCCGTGTTCATCGGTGTTGATCCGTGATTGAGATACGAGTCAGTTGAAATAGTCATGAACCACACCACGTCACGCGAATTGGGATTGATGCAGACACGGCGGCAGTTTTTCGGCCGCTCGGCCCTGGGTTTGGGCACGGCGGCCATGGCCGACCTGCTGGGCCGCGACCTGTTGGCCGAGGGTTCGAAGAACGCGCATGGGGGATTGCATCACAAGCCACGGGCCAAGCGGGTGATCTATCTCTTCATGAGCGGCGGTCCCAGCCATCACGACATGTGGGACTACAAGCCGAAGATGCGCGAAATGTTCGGCAAGGAACTGCCGGACAGCGTGCGGGACGGCCAGCGCATCACCGGCATGACGTCCAGGCAGAAGACCCTGCCCGTGTGTCCCAGCAAGTATGAATTCACCCATTGCGAGAACAACGATCGCGGCGTCTGGGTGAGCGAACTGCTGCCGCACACGCAGAAGGTGACGAAGGACCTGTGCGTCGTTCACAGCGCCTTCACCGAGGCGATCAATCACGACCCGGCGATCACCTTCATCCAGACCGGCAGCCAGGTTCCGGGGCGGCCCAGCCTGGGCGCCTGGCTGAGCTACGGTCTCGGCAGCGCGAACAAGAATCTCCCCGGCTATGTGGTCATGCACGCGCGGACGCATCACGCGGAACAGAGCCTCTTCGGGCGTTTGTGGGGCAGCGGCTTCATGCCCTCCGATCACCAGGGAATCCTGATGCGCAGCCAGGGCGATCCGGTGCTTTACCTGAGCAATCCGGACGGCGTGTCGCGTTCGGATCGGCGGAAGCAATTGGATGCCCTGGCCGCATTGAACCAGGCGCAGTATGATCGTTTCGCCGATCCGGAGATTCTCTCCCGCATCAAGCAGCACGAAATGGCCTATCGCATGCAGGCCTCCGTGCCGGAGTTGATGGACCTTTCGGGTGAAAGCGACAAGACCTTCGAACTCTATGGCGAGGATGCAAAGACGCCCGGGACATTCGCCGCCTGTTGCCTGAACGCGCGACGCCTGGCCGAACGCGGCGTGCGCAACATCCAGATCTTTCATCGCGGCTGGGACGCTCATGGAGGCCTGCCCCGCGAACATGGCAACCAATGCAAGGACATCGACCAGGGCAGCGCCGCCTTGATCAAGGATCTCAAGCAGCGCGGCATGCTGGATGACACGCTGGTCGTCTGGGGAGGCGAATTCGGCCGCACGGCCTACTGTCAGGGCAAGTTGACGAAGGAGAACTACGGCCGGGACCACCATCCCCGTTGCTTCAGCATCTGGATGGCGGGCGGCGGGGTGAAGCCGGGCATCACCTTCGGCCAGACCGACGATTACGCCTACAATCCCACAGACAAGGATGGCAATGTTATCAAGCCGGAGCCGGGCAATGCCCAGTACACGCCCGACACCATGCATGTCCATGATCTCAACGCCACGATCCTCCACCTCCTCGGCATCGATCACAAGAAGCTGACCTACCGCTACCAGGGGCGGGACTTCCGCCTCACCGACGTGCACGGGCACGTGGTGAAAGATGTGCTGGCGTGATGAAGGCGGGGGCGCGAAAGCTGTCGGTTTTGCGAAGGCAACACACCACGCTCAACGTCAAACCTTGAGCCTTGCCTTGGGAGTGATCGGACTGACCCGCCTTCGCAAAGCTACGACGCGGCAGGCGTTCGGTTCTGCGAGCGTTGATTGGATATGCGTGCGACTTTGGGTTTGCGCGGCAACTGAGGAGCGCTAATTTGATGGAAGATGACGAACGAAAACCCAACCAACGTGAAACCGCTGCTGACGAAGGAGCGGATGCGGGAGATCGTATCGTCGCAGCCCTCGATCACCTCAGAAGCGTTTTATCGCGAGATGGACAAGCATCTTGGGAGGAGGAATACGGGCCGCAGGAAGCTTGTCTTCGAGCATGGGCGGAGAGTCAGCATCTCCTGCTGACACCGGACGATTGCCCGGAATTCCGGCGAGGCGGTCAGGAACATGACGTTTCCTTTGACGATTCGTCGGAACGCATTTTCAAGCTGACCCGTCACGGTGTGTTCGGATTCACGCCCGGTATCAATATCGAGGTGGTTTCGGATGAAGAAGATCCACGGAGGTTCAATCTCTGGGATGCCACCCCGTATCGATATCTCGAACGGCTGTTGCTACAGAATGAGTTGACGCCGGGACTGAATCGACTGGAGGGAATTGTCGGTTACGGGAATGAGTTGGCGATCATGATTTCTCAACCCCGGTTTCCCTTGAATCCGGTCTCCCAACCCGAAATCGACCAGTGGTTTGCCTCGCGCGGCTTTGAATGGATTGCGAATGCCGCCTACTACCGGGCGGAGGACAATCTCGCGGTGTTTGACGCGCACGACAAGAACGTCATCCGGGTGGGCGAGGATCTGGTTCCCTTCGATATCATCCCTGTGCGCCCGAGCGGCGGTTTTCAGGAATTCATTGAAGACACGATCAAGGCGGGCGTGGGACTGACCGCGAAGCGGACGACCCGGACAACGGACCGGTAGGTTCCGGGGGGCGGAATCCAACGGAATGCTTTGTGCGGATGGGCCTTCAGCCCGTGACTACCGCTTCGGACTCTTCTGATTAACGAAGTTTTTGGCGACGCCGCCTTTAAGGAGACTGTCCAGATCTTCCGCGACGGCGGAGTGAGTCCGGCTGAGGGCTTCCTTGGTCCAGCCGCCGACATGCGGGAGGACGATGACGTTGTCGAGGGATTCGAGATCGCCGGGTTCGCCGGGCGGTTCCTTTTCGCGGACGTCCAGTCCGGCGCCGCCGAGATGTCCGTTCTGCAAGGCTTCGACCAGGGCCTGCTCATCGACGATCCCGCCGCGGGAGGTGTTGATGAAGAAGGCCCCGGGTTTTGTTTTTGCGAAGCTGGCGGCGTTGAACATGTGCTTCGTCTCGGGGGTGAGCGGGGAATGGGCGCTGATGTAGTCGGCCTGTCCGAGCGCGTCCTCCAGGGACGGGCAGAGTTCCGCGTCGAATTCTGCAAGAGCGGGGGAATCGGCCTCAACGAAGGGGTCGGAAACAACGATACGCATTCCAAAGGCGCGGGCCAGGTTGGCGACCTTGCGGCCGATGCGTCCGAAGCCGCAGATGGCCAGAGTCTTGTCGGAGAGTTCGAGGCCGGTGCCGCCCTTGCGATCCCAGCCGCCAGTCCGGGTCTTGCGGTCGGAGGCGGAAATCTTCCGCGCGAGGTTGAGCATGAGGGCCAGGGTCATTTCGGCGACGCTGGTGGAATTGGCGTCGAGCGGCGCGACCACGACGATGCCGAGTTCGGAGGCTTTGCTGACGTCGATGTTGTCGAGGCCCACGCCCATGCGGCCGATGCCGATCAGATGGGGCGCGGCTTCGAGAACGTCGGCGGTGAGCTGGGTCTGGTTGCGCACGATGATGGTCCGCGCGTCGGCGATCAATTCCTTGAGGCGCGCGGGATCCTTGAACGCCTCCGGTTCGCGGACGACGTCGTGATCGGCGTCGAGGCGATCGATTGCCGGGTCGTCAAAGGCTTCGGTGATGAGAATGTCCATGGCAGGTTGCTAACCGAATTGGCGGATGGAGACAAGCAGATGCGGGCGGGGCAGGGCTGGGCGGGCATGATTGAAGAAGTAGACCCGTGCGACAGGCCGGCAAGCTCGGCGCCCCGACCGGAGATCTTCCCCGCCCGACCGCCGCGAAGCGGCGATGCAGGGTAGCCGCCGGTTTAAACCGGCGGTTCGTTCCACCCGAAAACAACGCGTCCCGGCGGGGCGCTGCCGAGGTGTTGGCAAGCCGCGAGGGAATCGCGGGCGTTGCCGCGTCCCCTTTGGGACGCATGCCGTGTAGCCGCAATGACCGCCGGTTGAAACCGACGGCTACCTTCCCTGACCGCTTCGCGTTCCTTCTGCGAGCGAGCCCCCGCGCAATACAATCTGGGATGGAGTATGAATTTTTGAACTGCGTCCGGAGGCGCTTGTCGGCGTTCGCTCTGCTTGCAATTCGTCGGCGGGCGAAACAGTGTTCCAGCATGACACGTTTTCTTCCCGCACTGATTCTGGCGGTCGCGACCGTTTCGGCCGGCGCCGCCTTTCATCATGAGTTCCAACGGGTGCGCTTGAGCGACCAGTATTTTGCCGAGGGCGCGAACTTCGGAGACTTCAATAAGGACGGGAAGACGGATGTCATCGCCGGGCCTTATTGGTATGCGGGACCGGATTTCAAGGCGAAGTATGAGATCTATGAGCCGGTGGAGCAGAATCGGAACAGCTATTCACTCAACAACTTTTTTGCTTTTGTTTATGACCTGAACGGCGATGGCTGGGATGATGTCCTCATCAACGGACTGCCCGGTCGGCCGGCGCATTTCTACGAGAATCCGAAAGGCGCGGAAGGGCATTGGAAGAAGCATGAGGTCTTTGACTGGGTGAGCAACGAGTCGCCGACCTTCACCCAACTCGTTGGCGATGAGCGACCGGAACTGGTCTGCACGCGGCAGGGCTTGTTCGGCTATGCCTCGCCGGATTGGGAGAACCCGACGAAGCCGTGGACCTTTCATCCGATTTCGGGCGCGATCGCGTCGAAGCAGTTCGGGCATGGTCTGGGGGTGGGCGATGTGAATGGCGACGGCCGTCTGGATGTGCTGCACAAGGACGGCTGGTTTGAGCAGCCGGAATCGTTGGACGAGAAGTGGGTCGCCAGGAAGTTCACCTTTGCCCGTCGCGGCGGCGCGCAGATGTTCGCCTACGATGTGAATGGCGATGGCGACAGCGATGTGATCACCAGCCTGGCGGCCCACGAGCATGGACTGTCTTGGTTCGAGCAGGTGAAGGACGACGCGGGCGCGATCTCCTTCAAGGAGCATCCGATCATGGGGCTGCGGCCGAAGGATAATCCGTATGGAGTCTGTTTCAGTGAACTGCACGCCGTGGAACTGCACGACATGGATGGCGATGGATTGAAGGACATTGTGACCGGCAAGACCTACTGGTCGCACCACGCCAAGACCTCGAGCTGGCATGACAGCGCGGTGGTCTATTGGTTCAAGTTGGTCCGGTTGAAGGACGACGTGGATTTTGTGCCGCAGTTTGTCGACGACAACTCCGGCATCGGGCGATTGATTTCGATCGGCGATGTGAACGGCGACAAGTGGCCGGACATTGTGACCGCCAACATGAAGGGAGCCTATGCCTTGTTGCATTCGGCGAGGCAGATACCGGCCGTCCATCTCCGTCGCCTGGGGCCGCACGCGTATGTGGAGCCGGAGGAGGACCCGGTCGGCGTCCTGCCAAAGAACGACGAGGGTCGCGAGCTGAACCTGGATTTCGAGGCGGGATCATTGCAGGACTGGACGGCGGAGGGCGATGCTTTCAAGGGGCAGCCCGTGAAGGGCGAGATCCGGAAGGATCGGAAGTTCGCCAAGTCGGGCAACAGTTACAAAACCGCCAGGCCGCAGGGAGACTTCTGGATGGGCGGGTTTGAGATTGTGGAGAACGACTCGGGCACGGGGACGCTCAGTTCCGCGCCCTTCAAGGTGACCCACGGGTATGCGAGCTACCGGATCGGCGGCGGCGCGCATCTGCGGACGCGGATGGAGCTGGTCCTGGCCGAAACGGGGGAGGTTGTCTTCCGAACTCACGGTCGCAACAGCGAAACGATGTTTGTCGAGACCGTGGATCTATCGGCGATTCGGGGGATGGCGGCGTTCGTCCGTCTGGTCGATGAGCATGAGAAGGGATTCGGGCACCTGAATTTCGACGACTTTCGTTTCCACGAGAGGCGTCCAGTGTTTCGCGATGCGGTCTGCATGATGAAGCGCGCGCGCAGGAACTGGGCGGATTTTTGAAATTGGCCGCCGTCGCAACTGCCGTAGCCGCCGTCGCAACTGCCGTAGCCGCCGTCGCAATTGCCGTAGCCGCCGTCGCAATTGCCGTAGCCGCCGTCGCAAGACGGTGATAGCTCCCAATCTCCACGGCCGTGGTTGGGCGACGGTTGATCTTGGCGATTGTCCGCCACGCTCATTACGAGGGCGCGCATTCCCTTTGAAAAGGTTCGCCTGATGGCCTATACCGACGAACGTCATGATCACACGCAAGCTCGGGAAGATCCTTCGGGGAACGGCCACGCCGTTTCAGCTGTATTCGGCCTGCATTCTGATGTCGGTCGTCGGTTTCATGCCGGGGATCAAGCAGGCTCCGGGCTCCATCATTTTCATCCTGTTGGCGTTGTCGATCCTGAACGCCAACCTGGTTCTCGGCGCCTTCGCGGGCATTGCGGCCAAGCTGCTTTCCCTGGCGTTGATGCCGTTGACGTTCTCGGTCGGTCGCTTCCTGCTCGACGGCCCGACGCAGGGGCTGTTCAAGGGGTTGATCAACGCCCCGGTGTTGGCGCTGTTCGGGCTGGAGTATTACGTGGGCGCCGGAGGCTGGGTCGTGGGCGCGGTGTTCGGCGCTGTGTTTGGATTCGCCACGGTTCATGGCATCAACACCTTCCGCAGGAAGATGGCGGATCTGGACGAGGCCTCGGAGAAGTTCAAGGAATTCAACTCCAAGGCCTGGGTCAAGGCCTGCAAGTTCATCTTCATCGGCGGCGCCATGAAGAAGTCGTACAAGGAGATCCTCGACAAGCAGAACTGGGTGGGGAATCCGATCCGGCCGATGGGCGCGGTCGCCGCCGTGCTGGCGCTGATTGTCCTCTTCTGCGTGCAGGCCTTCTTCGGTGAGCAGATCATGACGGCCGGCTTGCGGAGCGGTCTGGAGCAGGCCAACGGCGCGACGGTCGATGTCGAAAGCGCGGAGATGGACCTGAAGGAAAACAAGCTGTTGGTGAACGGCCTGGCCATGGCCGATCCCAACGCGCTCGAAACCGATCTGCTGCGCGCGGCCAACCTGGAGGCCGATATCAGCGGCGCCAACCTGCTGCGCAAACGCATCCAACTCGACCGCGTGGTCATCACCGACGCTTCGACCGGGGAGAAGCGTCGCGTGCCTGGACGACTGGTCGGCAAGCGCAGCGAGCCTTCCACGTCGGAGCCGGACGCTTCGGGCGATGGGGCCAAGGGCATCGACGATTACATGGAGGACGCGAAGAAGTGGAAGGAGCGGTTGCGGCAGGTGCGCGACTGGCTGGAGAAGATGTCCGGACCTGAGCAGCAGGAGGGCGGCCCGGCCGACGAGACGCTGCAGGAGCGGTTGGAGCGCGAAATCGCCGAGTTGGGCTATCGGCGGGTCAGGGCGTCGCACCTGATTGACGGCAGCCCGACGGTCGTGGTCTCGGAGTTGATCATCAACGGCATGCGCGTTCCGCAACTGGCAGGGGAGACCTTGGACATCAAGGCGAACAATCTGTCGACGCAGCCGTGGTTGATGGCCGGGGCTCCGGCGATCGTCGCCCATTCCAGTTCCAATTCACTGGCGTTGAATCTTGTCATGGGGGAATCCGCCGCGACGCAATCGGAGAACATTTTCGACCTG
>Ga0181573_10002260_pt1 | contig 18041 bp, 13 predicted proteins | sample 101ome_25_FD_148643 | JGI IMG/M metagenome (GOLD analysis project Ga0181573, IMG submission 148643) | Coastal salt marsh microbial communities from the Groves Creek Marsh, Skidaway Island, Georgia - 101409BT metaG (spades assembly) | ecosystem: Environmental > Aquatic > Marine > Intertidal zone... | reverse complement strand
GGGGGGTGGGGGGGGGTGGAAGGTGGATGCTCGGGACACACCTGAATGTACGCAAGGTTTTCCTCCGTCTCAATCAGGGGCTCGTTCTCTTCCGTGGTGCGGGCGGGAGGAGCGCCCCTGTTCATGGCTTTAGCTTGGATTTATTAGCTTTGCTCACCGAAGGTCACCGACTCCGAGATCCGGAGCTCGGTGGGGGGCGTCGTGGCCCACGATTGCAACACTTATCAACTCACACGTAAGGATATCGCAACCGGCCTCCTTTCCCAAGGTCCGAGCGCGATGCCCACTGCGGTCGCAAGTGGGGAAAGAGTCCGAGAAACATCAGTGCTACAGTACTTCAGTTGACAGGACTTTCGGGTGTGCAAAGTGACCTGGCTCGACACACTGTCGGGTCCGACCCACGTTCGCAGTAGCTTCAACCCCTGGCCTGGGTATGGTTCAAATCGTGGAGCACCACGACGACGACGGTGACGCTGCGACTCGCCCCGTGGAGTCGTGTTCGCCCCCCCAGTTGGTCGCGGCGGAGGAGCACAAGGCTCGCGGCAACGCTTGCTTCGCGAGGGGCGAGTGGGAGGATGCGGCGAGACACTACACGCTCGCCCTCGAGGCTGCACCCGCCAGTGCGCCCGAGGAACGCAAACCCGCTGAAGACACGATCGTTGAGCGTGTTAGGCGAAGGGACCGTGCAGTGTACCTCTCCAACCGCGCGGCTTGCAGGGTCAAGCTTGGGTCGCACAGGCAGGCTGAGGAGGATTGCACAGCCGCGATCGCGGAGGACGACACGTTCGTGAAGGCCTACCTGAGGCGGAGCGCGGCGCGTGAGAGACTGGATGATCTGGAAGGCGCCCTCGCGGATGCCGAGCGCGCGGCTGAGCTAGAGCCTGGATCGCACACACAGGCTTCAGCCTCTGCGGAGAGGCTGCGGCCGCTGGTGGAGGCAAAGAGGGAGGAGATGAGAGCAGAGATGATGGCGAAGCTGAAGAGCTTAGGGAACTCCATCCTGGGCAACTTCGGGCTCTCCACGGACAACTTCAAGGCGGAGAAGGACGACGCCACCGGAAGTTACAACATCCAGTTCGTGCAGAACCCCTCGACCAAATAGACAGACCTAGAACTACCATCGGTTTCAAATCAGCCGCTAGAACCACTTCCACCCCGAGCCTGCCTCACGAGCACCCCGAGCCGGAGGATTCCATCTAGCGTGCGGGACGACAACAGGTCTTTCTTCGTCGCCGCCGCGGCGGTCCAGTGTGTTTCGCTCACGCTCGCTTCCTTTCCGCCGGCGCCCAGGGTCTCCCTCAACTTGGAGGCGAGTCCGTCGACCCCATCCAGTGCCTGCTCCACAACCACGTCCGCCATCGCCGTCTCTAGCAGGATATCGAACTCTTTCCCCTCGTCTTCGGCGGCGAAATCATCGTCCTCGCCGTCGAGGACCCTCTGCTGCTGCGTCGAAGCCAGACGCGCGACGTTGGGCAGCCGCCGCTTCAGCGCCGAGAGCTGCTCGCGCAGGTGCTCCCCGAGTGCAGCCGCGTCTGCCTCACCCATCCAAACGCCCTCCCCAGCCCGCCCGACGCCGCCGTCGCCTAGTCGCTCGACGAGCCGCGTCGCCGCGACCGCATCGTCCGCTGTCACGCGACCGCGACCCCGGACGTCCAGCGCGACGTGCAGCGCGCCGCACAGGAGCGGCCGAGACGACACCGCCTTGCCAAACGGCGACACTCCGTCGAGAGAGGCGCACGCGAGGGCGAAATCGCGAAGACCGAGGCCAGGGGCTGCGGGTTCGGGCGCGTCGTCGTCACCATCGTCGCCGACGGCGGCGACGGCGTGCGCCCACCCGTCTTTCTCGAGATTCTCGCGCCCCCTCCCGGCGATCTCGGCCGATTTGAACGCGGCGCGCAACTCCGTCTCCCACCGCGGCTTCTCTGCCGCCGTCGTTCCCCCAGTCGTCCCCGTCGTCGACTGCCCGGCATCCACCTCACCACCTCCTCTGGACGCGGCCGCCGCCCCACCCGCCCGTCCGTAGATCTCGTCGCAGCGCGCTTCGAACGCGTTTATCTGCATCCGCGACACCTCCTCGAAGAACAGTCGCACCGCCTGCGCGTGCAACACAGATCCGACGCGAAAGTCGATGTCGAACTTGACCACGCACTCGCGCGGGTGCGCGCCGCGCTCGAAGCTCCACGTGCTCACCAGTCGTTCGAAGAGTCCTCCCGGGGTCCTGACCGCTTCCGCCGTGACGGACTCGCCGGGCACGAGTGACACGTCGGAGACGTAGCGTTCGTTGAAGAGCCTGAACCCGATCTCCAGCTCCGCCTCGAAGCGCGAATGCGAGGTTCGCCGGAGCACCCGGGACCCCGCGCAGAAGGGGACGAACTCTCGGTACCTATCCACGTCCGCAACGACCGCGAAAAGGTCCTCCGGCGAGTGTTGCACCGTCTTGGATGACGAGAATGTCTTCTCGCACAGATCGGAAAGGTTGGGCACCTCGAAGAAGCGACGAGCGCGCGGCGCTGCCCACGGCGCGTAGGCGCCGACGGAGGGAGATCTCGCGTGCGCGATGACATCCGAGGCACCTCCCCAATACCTGCTGATCGGCTCCATGACCGCGCTCGCCGCGCGGCGCCACGCCCGGGTCGTCATCTCATCGAGTGCGCCGCGCCGTCTGCGCCGGCCGTGTGCTCTCTGACCTGCTGCAGGTCCCTTTCTTTTTGGACATTTTGGACATTTTTGCGCTCGCTCGCTGGCTGCGGGTTCGAACGACAAGGGTCTCTCCCAGCTGATTCTGTGTTTCATGGAATCAACGAAACGGTTTTTTTGGATCGAGTCCCGGCCAGGATGGAGATGAACTCTGCCTGACTGGCAGCCATTTTCTGGGTTTGCACACCGGGCATCTCCTCAACAAAGGGGGAGTCAATTTGGCCCCCGAGCTCTCACCGGATCGAGCGCGTGTTTTCGTGCTCAATGCGACGGAATTCATATGGGTCGACAGTGAGATCTCCCGGCCGAGGAGCCGATTCCAGGCGTGCGAAATGTGAAATCCGGTGGAGAATGCCTCGAAGGAAAAAATTTCTCGAGCCAATCAGAGCGCGAGTTTCGTCGCGCGCGATTCACCATGCGCAACAGCAACTCGCTAAAACTGGATATCATCGCGACGATCCCGTCATATCTGCACCCTCTCAAGCCAGTCTTTGCACGCCTCTCAAGTCGAAATGGCTGCCATCACCTCCGCTTCCTCCGCCGTCGTGGCGCGCCCCACCTTCGCGGGCAAGACCGAGGCTCTCCGCGCCCGCGCGGTCGCCCCCGTCTCCGCTAAGCGTGCCTCCGTGGTGACCCTGGCCTCCGCTGACGAGACTTCCCGTCGCGCTGCCCTCTCCGTCTTCACCGTGAGTTAGTCCCCGACCCGGCCCGTCGCGGCGCCACAAACGCCCGATTCACATTGTCGACACTCCAAATGATTTGAATCCACGCTCGCGTCGGATCTGGGCGGGCCGCGCGACGCGGGGCGGACGCTGATTCGAGAGCGTTCCGCGGATTGAAACCCTTGGGAATGATCGGAATCTCGTGGCACCTTTTTCCCGGACTCTCCTCCGGCAACCGTCCACTGACCCGAGCCCGCCGCCTCCATTTCTCCCGTTCTGCAGGCTGCCGGTGCTGCCGCGGCCGCGAAGCCCTCCTTCGCCGCCTACGGTGACTCCGCCAACATCTGGGGTTCCACCACCAACTCTTCCGGTAAGCTCCTTCACGGAAATCCAGAGAGATGTTAACGCGTCCGGACCGTTTGCGCGAAAGCCGGTTCTGAGCTCGTGTCCGTGCTCCGTCGTGCGGACCGATCGCATTTACTTCGCGTTGAATGCACGGATAGTTTCCCCGGCAAGTCGGCTCGGCGCTCACGCGTTCGTATCGCGCCCCAACTCCGGTTCTCCCCCGCGGGATCTGACCAGGCGAACCCCTCCCTTTCTCCTCCATCAGGTTTCATCCCCTACTCCGGTGACGGCTACGCCTTCCTCCTCCCCTCCAAGTACAACCCCTCCAAGGAGCGTCCTTTCCCCGGCCAGGATGCGTACTTCGAGGACAACTTCGACGCGGTGAGCAACATCTCCATCCTCATCGAGAAGTGCGGCAAGTCCAAGATTGAGGACTTTGGCTCCCCCGAGTCCTACCTTGAGAAGATCGGCTACCTCCTCGGCCAGCAGGTCTACTCCGGCGAGACCCGCTCCGAGGGTGGCTTCGCGGCCAACAAGGTGTCCTCCGCCGCCGTCCTTGACGTTTTCACCAAGAGCAACAAGGGCAAGACCTACTACTACTACGAGGTGCTCACCCGCACCGCCGACGGCGATGAGGGTGGCCGCCACCAGCTCATCGCGGCCACCGTGTCCGATGGCACCCTCTACACCATGAAGCTTCAGTCCGGTGACAAGCGTTGGTTCAAGGGCCAGGAGCGCGACCTCAAGCAGACCTGGAGCTCCTTCACCGTCGCCTAAGCCATTAATACGATGGCGACGAAACGCGGGGGCCCACGTTTTGTCGAGAGAAGGGTTAGGTTCGTAGAAGTTGGAATTTGAGAATCGTGGGATTTTCCTTATCATGGTGCCGCCTGCCCTATCGTCTTCTTCTCCGTTCGTCTTTCCGCATCTAGCCTTGTCTCGTCAGATTCCTAATCCGCGCGCTCACACTCTGTTAGTGTACTTCGACAGGACGCCGTCGACATAATCCAGTCGGCGCCAAGCGTCCTCATCGAAGCTGGTCCTCGCCCTCACATAGTCCAAACACTTCTCGTGCAGCGAGGCAATGTGACGCGGTGTCAGCCTGGAATGATCGCCTTTGGTCCATCCGGCCTTCTCGATGAGTCGATTGACGGCCGGGTCAGCGTGGAGATCGGAGAAGAAGCGTCCAGCCTGGGCATCGTCCTTGGACACCAGGGAAATCTGCGTGAGCATTTTTTCCACCGTTAGTGCATCGAGTGGGGATGGAGTACGCCCTTCGCACAGATCCATGGACTCATCTGAAACATTCGGGAGCGGAGCCGCTGCCGCCGAGAAGACAATGTCTGGGCTCCACACCGCCGCGTCGGAGATCGGAACCTCCTGGAAGGCGACGTCGTCTCGTTCAGAGACCCACGGCGCGGGACGACTCGCCGCGGCGGAGATGCGCTCAGCCGTGGAGTCCTCGACGGGACCCGTCTTGGCTTCACGCCGACGCGAGCAGATACCCTGCCAAAGCATGTACACACCACCCGTCACGAGCATGACGAAAACGGCGACGAGCGCGTTGAACCTGCTTCGGACAATATCCCTGTGCCAGGCAAGGTCGGCTTTGAGAAAAACCTCGGCCACCTCATGGACCATAGAATCGGTCACGTTCTGCATGATGGCACGCGATCCGATATTCATGTGGCGCGCGGAATCAAACTCTTCAATCCAAATAGCGATGGCGTGGGCGTCGCACACCCAGGGGAGAGAGTCCCTGTAGCATATCCACGCGGCCTGACCCAGATTAGACCAATCGGACCACGCCTCTTGAGCAGCTGAGGCGCACGATACGTTCAGTCGCATGCGCGCCACAGCCGCCGCACTGACGGGAGCGAGGCTCTGATGCCACCTCCTTGTATTTTGCTCCATAATCAGATTCGTGTGATCAGACATGATTTTGTTTAGCTCCATGAGGGCGATATCATACGCGGCAGTGTCATTGATGTTTGCAGTCTTGGTAGCGAATGCTTTGGTGTGTCGGCTCATTATTTGCTCAACTTTATTGCGAAGAGGATCCTCAAGGTCGGGGAGAGCAAGGTGGTCTGTTTCGGTCTCAAAATCTACCACGATGCCTTTCCGCACAATTTCGCATTTTCCCGCTGCGGCCGCCTCGTTTCGCCTCTTCCAGTCCTCTCCCTTGCCGAGCATTCCTTTCTCCGCGTGGTCGCGATGCATTGCCGCGGCTGATGTATTCAGCATCCAAGCCGTATCTGAGCGACGAAGCCATTTCGAACGAGTTGAAGCGTCGGAATCCTCGGTCTCGTAGCCTTGGGGCGAAATAAAACTTCTGTCGAAGTCGATAAGCGCTGCATGCCTTGCGGCCAAATCTAGTGACTCGATTTTCCTCGCAGAAATCGGAAGGATTCCAGCTGAGAGCCGAATAGTTGAAGCTGTCATCTCGAGATCGTAGGTTCGAAGTCCGGAAGACACTGCACGTGAAAGAATTTTTGATTCCTCTTCAGCCGAGGCTAACTTCACGGACGTCACGGAGGCTTTGCAGGCTGCTGCGAGGCGGCGTAGAGCGCGCGAATGCCGTTTTGGAACCGACGTGGCGTACCTGCCAATCCTGAGTGAGAGGAAATCGGATGCGGCGAAGACGTGTTCGCTCGCTGCGGCGTCGAGATCAGCGGCCCGTAAAGGCAATGGAATCCTCTCTATCGCATGTTCAGCTTTGGACACGGCCTCGTCGACAGCATCGTCCAGCTCGCGGTCCACGGCAGCATCGTTAATTTCAAAGTCTTTCACCTCCCTGGCACTCAGCTCCTCCCGCAAGTCATCCATGGGACCTCGCCACAGCGGCTCCAGACCGAAAAGGCTGTCTCGGAATATACGTTCCGCCTCGATCCTGGCTGCTGTGAGGTTCGCGGCGAAATCAGCTGGCGGCATGGGCGGCTTGCGCATCGCTAATTGCACTGCAGTGGAGTGATAAGTCAGGGCATCCGCACGCGCCCGGGACAGCAACTGACCCTCCCATGAGGACCACAAGGAGGGAAGGGAGGGAAAGTGGCCGTCGCGCAGGGAGTTGACGAGAACTCGCAAAAATGCAGACATGCCCCGACCGCTCAACTTACCTGACCTAATACTCGATATCGATACGATGTCTTCCAGTAACCTCCGCCGGAGGTCGTCGAGCTGGGAGAGGAAATCCTTGTCCAAATCGTCGTAGGCAACTGAGCTCAGGTTTCGCAACGCTTGCCTGCCAGACGCCGGCAAGAACAACGTATGAGCTCCGATGTCTTCGAACAGACTCGCAAGGGTGTAGTTCCCCTCCACGAGCGGTCGTCTCCCCGCACGCATATCACGTTCTCCGAGGAATGACATCAACCAGTCGATGGGCGTCGCGCCGAGAAGATCCTGGCAAAAGTCCTCCACTACCCACGTCAACGGGGGAAAACGAAACGGGGAGATGCCCACGTCACGGAGCCGCCACAGATGCGCACGACGTGCGAGAGTTTCGAGGTACTCCACCTCCGCCGCTGTGATGAGCTTAACGCTGTTGTACATCAGGTGAGAGGACAGCATCAGGGCAGTGGCAAATATTTGTGCGTCGAAGGCCTCGTTGACGCCTGCTGCGGAGAATCCCTCAGTGTCCAGAAGTAAGACACGGGAGCCGTCCGCACCCATCATCGATGTCATACCTATCCATATTCCCATCGTCGTCGCTTCGTGCGTGGGGCCGATGGTGAATCCAGAGGTTGAATGATTCAAAGCGCTCAATAGAAAGCTCTTCCCTGTGTGCACTGACCCAACGACTCCAACCAAACTGATTGGGCTGTCGAGAGCTTCAAGACAGCCAAGGCCATCCTCCACTAACTCGAGCGAAGCATGCGCCTCATCGGGGCGAATTATTTGGAAGACATCCGAACACGAATCAGCCCGGCAATGACCAGCCGCGAGCACGAACAGCACGAGAACGAGCCACATCTCTGAACTTACCTCAGATCTGAGAGGCGTTATAGTTTCAGCCAGTCTGATGAAGCGCCACTAGATGGTGAAATGTGTCGGAAGAGGCTCAACCACGACGCTCACCGCGATGTTATAATCCGATATGGAAGAACTTTCGCGAGTGTGTCTGCTTCCTCCAGCCTCCTTGTCCCTCGGTGTGTCCCCGAGGGCGAAAGTGCGTGTCCAACTAATTTCGTGGAACTGATTGGGTCGTCCAAGACACCAAGTCCACTCCTGAAGTGGGGGGCGCCCACAGCGAGATGCGTCGGGCGCTGTGGCGAGCCTTGGGGAGGGCTCCGCATGATATTCCTTGGGAAAGGTTGCGCGGATATGAGCGGCGCTTCCCGGGTTGCGTCAGACCGTGGAACCGTGGCGTGAACGGCGCGGGCGAGGCTTTGAGGGAACGCCTCGCGGCGGTGATTGGGTGCCCCAACCTGCTCGCCCGGGTTGTGCCCTACATGCCTCGCATCGACGACGCCTCGCCGCTGCCTCGCATTGCGGTGGGTTTATCAGGTGGGGTGGACTCTGCGGTGACCGCGTGGCTCCTCAAGAGCGCGGGGTTCGATGTCACGGGCGTCCTGATGCGAAACTGGGACGAGGCGGAAGAGACCGGGGGTGAATGCAGCTTCGAGAAGGACCAGCGCGACGCCAGAGCGGCGGCGAGGGCTGTCGGGATCCCTCTCACGGAGGTGGATTTCGTAAAAGAGTACTGGCACTCCGTGTTTGAACCCTTCCTGAGAGACTTTGACGGGGGCGGCGCGACTCCCAACCCGGACCTCGCGTGCAACCGGCATATCAAGTTTGGCGCCCTCCTCGACCATTGCTCGCGCTCCCTCGGCGCGGATCTCCTCGCCACCGGACACTACGCGCGAATCGTCCGGATTGACGAGACGAACCCACCGCAACTCTTGCGTGGGATAGACCCCGACAAGGATCAGTCCTACTTTCTGGCGTCAGTCAGGGGCGAGTCCCTCGAACGAGCGTGTTTCCCTCTTGGCGGCTTGACGAAGCGGGAGGTGCGAGAGCTCGCCGCGGGACCGGCGAACCTGCCCGCCGCGGTGACGCGGCGGCGGAGCAGCGCCGGTATATGCTTCATAGGGCGCAAACGCGACTTTGGAGATTTCATCCAGGAGTACCTTCCTGCGGAGGGCGAGATGCGCGATGATTCTTCGCGAGGTGACAGACGCGGCGAGGATTCTTTGCGAGGTGCGTCGGGTTCGTTCGTCTCCGTGGAGAGCGGGGAGGCGGTGGGCAGGCACGGAGGTCTCTCGAGATACACGTGCGGGCAGCGTGCTCGCCTGGGCGGAGCTTCTGTGCCGTGGTACGTGGTTGGGAAGGACTCTCGGGGAGGATCGAACTCCGTGTACGTCGCGCCGGGGGCTGACCACCCGGCACTGTTCACAACCTCGGCGGCGATCACTCGGTGCTTCTGGGTCTCCGGGGCACGACCGCGAGGCATGGACACGGATCGAGGCGCAAAACTCTCGGCGCAGACGAGGTACGGTGCCCGGGCGGTGTCGTGCACTGCGAGGACTATGGACACGCGCTCGAAGACGAGCATGTTGGTACCGAGCGTGTTCTGCACGCCGCCCAACCTTGACGAGGTGCTCGGATGTGAAAACGAGGATGTCGCCGCCGGCGCCGGCGCGGTGATCGAGGTGATATTTGACACTCCGGAGCGTGCGATCACGCCTGGTCAGGCTCTAGTTCTATACGACGGCGATGAATGCGTAGGAGGAGGAGTCGTGCTATATCCTGGTTGCACCGAGCTGGAGTTGAGTCGAACTGGCAAAAGAGGCGAGGACTCAGTGTCGACAACGACGTAGCTGGTTCGGAGCTCTCCGTACTTATTAGTCTACGAAATATCGTGAATTGAAAACAGTACTCGTAGCTTAAGTTAAAAATCTTGATATTGCATACAAAGGGGGGACCGCATTGGTCATTATTGAGCTGCATGGGTAATCTGGAACGATGCGCAAACGCAGCAGTTTTTTAGTTTGCGATGACTCGTCCTCACGAAAGAATGGAGCGGTTAGTTATCATCGCGCTGGATGACACCTCAAGATGTTGTTTACTGGCGGTCGTTGTAGACGTTCGCGGTCGCCGCGTCGCCCGTGCCAGAGACGGTGGCGCCGTTGGGACCGAGATCGTCCCTGTTGTTGGCGCTGAGTTCGTCGGAGACGTGCTCGCGGGCGCCGTGGGGGTAGATGTCATCAGACATGTCGTCAGCCTGGTCGAGCATGTCCTTGCACATCTTGTCGAAGGAGGAGGCGGAGATGAGGTGGCACTTGCGGTCGACGTGCCAGGTGACGGGGCCGTACGCGGAGCAGATGGTGTTGTCGCGGGAGGTGCCAGTGGTGGAGCCAGTGTAAGCGGTGACCTCCTTACCCATGACGGCGTTGGCGGTGCCGGGACCGTCGTTGGTGACGATCATACCACGGAGCATGTCGGGGTAGTAGTACGTCTCGTCGTTGACAACGACGAAGACCTGCGCCTGGACGCCAATCTGGCCGGGGAGGCCGACGGGGTCGGCGTTGTCGCCAACCTTGCCAAGGCCAAACTTGCCCTTGCCAGGGTAGGCCTCCTCGCCGAGGCGGCAGAGGACACCGTCGTAGAAGGGGAGCTGGTACTGCCACTTGGTGTTGCAAGCACCCATCTCGGAGTGAGGCCAGTGGACCTCGTAGGTCTCGCCGACGACCATGTTCTTGCAGTACTTCCAGTCGTAGTCCTTCTTCTGATCGGTGGAGAGGTTGGGGTAGTGCGTGCACCTGCCGCCGAGGTAGGTGGTGCCACCGGATGCAGCCAGGAGCTTGCGGCCAGCGGGCTGGCGGGCGTCGTACTTCGCGGTGGAGGGGCCGTTGGCAGACACCGCGGTGTGGGCCATGTCGTACTCACCGGCGGAGACGTGCTCGGCGCCAAGATGCCAGTGAACGTTCACGGGGCACATTCCAGCCTCGGCGAGGGTGGTGGTGACGGGCTTGGCATCGGAATTGTGAGTGCCCTGGTTGTAGCCGAGGGTGACGTTACCGCCGGCCTGCTCGACAGCCATGGTGACGCTGGATTGGATGCACTGGAGGTTGTCGAAACCGGCGCCCTTGCCGGGCTTCTTGCCGTCGCAGGGGTTCTTAGACTCGACGGCGGCGGCGGGGGCGTCGTCCTTATCCCACTTCGACTTGAGCATGGGATAAGCAACGCCGATCGTGGCGGCGCATCCGACGAGCGCGCCGACGACGGCGTAGCCGCAGACAGCGGCGGGGGAGGGGCCCTTCTTCTCGGGCATGACGCCAAACTTGGGGGTGATCTCAACGACGGAAGCCATTTTGATTGATGTGTGATGGACGGGCGCGAGTGTGTGCTCGCGGAAGTGTCGTATCACGGCGATCGGGATGTGGTCTAACAACCGACGGACATTCTCATCGAAATCGTGGTTAAAAATAGCCCGGTGCCACGAATTGAAGATTTCTAATTGGTCGAACGATCGCCACGTTGCGAATCTTTGGTGATCAGAGGTTAAGAACCCTTGATAAGGGTCCCATTTCTTTTTTGGGGTGCCGTCGACCGAAAAAACGAACAGGTGAAAGTTCTCGTCCCATCATTTTTTCGTCTGATTTTGGGTTGTGCCCACAAATTTCATAACTCGAATTTACTTTTAGACCGTGGTTTCTTGAGTTATGATACATGGATCGTGTGTACGTACTGAATTTTTGATTTTTGGGATTTTTTTTCGGACACGTGACGACGTTTGATTATCGGTCTTGAACATCGGAGACTCTCAATTTGGTGCGGGAGTGAACAAATTCCTCCCCACAAGAGTTACCGATAAGAACAAGAGTTATACGCATAAAGACAAGCGAAGGTCAGAACTTAACTCTTATACCACCAGTTTCTACCTCAAGCGAAAAAGTTTCGCGTTTCGCGTTTGGAGAAAGTTGGAAGGAATATCTCGCACAATAGAGCTAGACGGCTCGGCTCCTCTTCTTGGCGTGCGCCATCATGGCGAGAAAACCCGCGAACTTAACGATGAGCCGTCGCCTTCGCCCCTCGGCGTGGACGTGCTCATGCCGGTGCGGCGTCCGGTGGATGGTTTTGTGGAGGCCGCTCTTCAATTTGGAGAGCGTTCTGCGTCGGTGACGCGCCAGCCCGTTGCTGCCCACCTTGACTGCGTTCTCACCGGTGCACCCGCCCCATATCTCCTCCTTCTCGAGAGTGCCGCTGCGGATTCGCCCGAAAACTCTCCGCAACTGACTGCCCTTTCCCGTCGAGACACCGATCTTCGTGCCGAGCGCCCGCCACCTGGAGGTTCGCACATCCCCGCGCCCAGGCTCAAGAGTCAGTCGAGTCGCTTCGCCCGTACCGAGGGGCCCGCGAGCAGCCGCCTCGAGGTTTCGGAAGTAAGGCAGCAGACCCTTGCAAGCACCAAGCGAGATCACAGCGGCGGGAACGCCGCTATCCTCGTGGTACACCGACACCAGCTCGGCGGCGGTTGAGCATCGTCTGCCAAAGTTGCTCGCGGTTGGATTGGAGCTCGAGTGCGTGGACGAAGTGGGAGACGGAGGCGGCGACGCCGAGTCGAAACCATCCGAATGGGACGAGAAACGATCGAACGTCGACCGGGTCACGTTCTTGATGCGCTGCCCGGAGAATATGCGTCGCACTCGGAAACTCCCGCCTCCAGCCCCGTCGACGCACGCGGCGAGTGAATCGGCGGCGCCTCCAGCCCCGCCCGTGGCATCGCGTGTGACTCCATAGAACGCGCCGTCTCTCTCCCATCTGCGTCGTACGAAGAGATAGTCGCGAGGGGAGAGTGGCATTGGGAACTTCATGCGCCAAAATGCCAGCTCGCATCCGTTTCCGGGAGAATCGGGGCCCGGGTTCGTCGCGGCTAGGCGTTTGGCGAAGATCAGCGTCGAGTCCCACTCGCCGCGGATTGTGTCGCTCATCTGTGCGCGCGCGAGCTGCTCCGCGGTGACACCCTCCATGACAGCCTCGAGCCTGAACTGCGTGAGACCCCCGCGACCGTCGCTGTCCGCAGTCCCCGGCGCCGCTCCATTCCGGCGGAGCATCCGATACGTCGTGCCGTTTCCCGTGCTTCCGCGGTGGATCACCGTCCAACTCTCGTCGTCGCCAGCCGGCCTGCGGGAAACGAACGAGTCGAATGCCCGCTCGCCCCTCGGGCTCGGCGCGCCGTTAGTTCCCGAAACCACCTCATCCATTCCTCCATCTTCCGCCGTATCCACCGCCTCCGCCGCCTCCAACTCCGTGGGCCAGCGCGCAAGCTCAGCCAGGAATTCCTCCTCGTTTGCGTCGGTGACGAGCGCCTCGAGCGCCGGGTGGAGAGGGGGCGTGCCGGGAGTCGCCTCGGCACCGCGTTCATCCTCGCGATGATCCACTGCCCCGATGAGTCTAGCCACGACGTCCGCTGCGCGGGGTTCTAGTATGATGTTCCCGAGGAAGATCGTGAGGATCCTCAGGAGCGTCAACGCGCCGCGGTGCGGATTGAGCGTGACGAGGACGATCACGATAAAGATCGCCGCTTGGACAGCCTCCGCGACGCACTCCCGGGCCGGCTGCGGTGAGGGATGGAAGAAGGCGACGGAATATCGTGTCAGCGGAAAGAGAAACAATATTTGCACAGGCACTCGGGACGAGAAAGGCGCGAGATCCGCACGTGCGGGTGGTGAAAAGCGTTGCGTGTGCGCGCACCGTCAGCAGCCATTCCACGTGTGCACCCGCCTCACTCGGCTCCTCCGAGAGCGGCCTCTCTGCGAACAGACGCACCCAGTGACCCCAATTCGTCAGACATACGTGGTACATTGTGATGATCAGCGCCGTGTCGACCACGATTCGAGCGGCGCCGGAGGCGCCATATCCGGGCTTCAACGCGCGCATTGCCAAGGAAAAAAGCGCCAAGCCAAGTGCGAGAGGCTTCCCCAGCCACGTATCCGCAACTCGCGAGGTTGACTCGTGATTGGCGAGTGACCAAGGTCAGATCTCCGCTGTTCAGGACTTTTTAGCACCACGCGACGACATTCGGGATTTGACGGTTCGCCAGTACAAGTAAATCTTACTTGTACTCGCGCGAAAACGAAAACGACCGCGTCGTGATAAAAAATCTGATTTGGCGCAGTCCTTTTTTTTTTGCGACCGACTTGCCTGCTTTGCCATGACCAGATCTCCCAGCTGCCCAGACTGCCAGACTGCCAGACCAGACCGCTTCGCCCTCGCGTTGAAGTCCGCGAGAGAATTTGCTCGCAACAGACCTGGGAGCGCCGAGCGATATGTTGTCCAGGTGCGGGGCGACCTTGGGCCGACAGTCGGCGGGTCTACTCACGTGGCGGCGAGTCCATATCCTGTTCCCTCGCGAACGGCTCCTCGGAGGATGGACGGATCGTCGGAGCGTGCAGGTGCGTCGCAATCCTCCTCCTCGAGAATAAAAGTTGGGCACCTCTCCCCCGCCGCACGCTCCCCGACGCTGACGCTGACCACTCCGCATCGCCGTTTCCGACAGGGTTTCTCCACCGAGGTAGCGGAATTCTCGGCGGGAAAAGACGAGGAGGCTCGGCTTCGCGCGCTGAGGATGCGCTCGCTGGCGCCGAAGACTTCCGGCAGGGACTACGCCCAGCACCTGCGGCAGATCGGGCGCGAGGAGGCTACGTCGAAGCACGACGTCTTCGTGCACAAGATCCTGCCTGGCCTGCGATACTTCTTCCAGAAGCACCATCACCTAAATATCAGTAAGACTTACGTGATCCCGGACGATCCCGGCGTGCCCGAGGCCATCCGGGGCTTCAACCTCGGGAAGAGGGTGGACAACATCAGGACTCGCGGCGACTTTGTGCGCAACAACGCCGAGTACCTGGAGATGCTGCAGAGCGTGGGAGGGGAGACGGAGGCGGAAAGGTTCGTGTGGAGGTCGAAGGACTGGATATTTTCCCACCAGATCATGGCCACCCTGAGGTTCTTCAAGCGAAGGCACGGCCATCTGCTGGTACCAAGGCACTACGTGTGCCCGCCGGACCCGGAGCTCGCGCGGTTCAATTGGGGCTTCACCCTCGGGTCCGTCGTGCACGACATGAGGGATAAAAACAAGGGGTTCTACCTCGATCAGGAGCCCGAGCGCGCCAAGGCACTGGCGGAGATTGATTTTCCGTGGGAGCTCAAGTCGGCGCACACGTGGCAAATCAGGGATGTGCCGGCGCTCGCGTGGTTCAGGCGGCAACACGGACACCTCGCGGTGCCGACATATTACGTGTGCCCGACGGGTAGGGGAGCGCTGGCGAGCGGCCTGCCGAAAATCGCGCTCGGAATGCACCTCGGTAGGTACGCGACTCGGCTTCGTCAGCGGGGCGCCACATCGCCTCTGGATGAGCTCAAGGTGAAGCAGCTCAACGAGATGGGCTTCGCGTGGAGCCTGCCAGATCACTTCGTCAGGAGGACACTAGCGCCTGTGGTCACCTTTTACGTGGCAAAGTACGGGCACCTTTCGCCGCCGCTGACGTACACGGTGCCGTGGGGAATAAAGGATGTGCCGAGGTGGGCGTGGGGAATGAACCTGCACGACAGGATATATTCCCTAAATAGGAGATCAGGGAACAGATGGGCCGGGGAGAACGGATCGAGGGAGGAGAGACAGGCGCGGGTGGCACTGATCGAGTTGACGGTGCGACTCGCGAGAGACAAACACAGCGATGAGGTGCTCGACGGTAAGGTAGACGGAATGCCATCGTGGGAGGAGACGTGCGAGCCAGCGCTCTCGTTCTTGCGCAAGAGGGCTTCTAGAGAGGTTGCCGGGCGGGGCAGATCAAGCTCTGCCAAATCGAGTTAACTCAGTCAGTTCTTGAAAGCCGAGATGTCATCTCTGTCCTGATCCACCCAGCCCCAGGCGATGATCGATATGCGTCCCGCATTTGGTATCCCGCCCTCCTTGCGAAGCTCCTCGGGAACCTGGGGAATCCCGTGTCTCCACTCGCAGTTGACGTCGTGGCCGAAGGTGTACGCTGAACCGTTCCCCTGAGGGAAAAACACAGTCGTGCCCGTCTTGGCGTGCTCAAAAGCTGAGTCCCGGCACGCTCCGAAGGATACGGCGACGGTGCAATTCTGCGTCTTGGCCTTGTCGGGTTTGACCGCCGCCGCATCGTGGTGATAGGGTTTCCATTCCTCCGCGTCCCGATACCAATTGAAGCGCGTCGCCTTCACGTCCATCTTGAAGTACTTGGCGATCCGATCCACGACAGCCATGAAAATGGAAGACTCCTGTTTCCACTTGCCGTGTCGATCCCTGTCGTTGGCGATGAAATGTGAGTCCTCGTGCCAGGGAACCCACATGTCCGGCGAGCCCGCCGCCTTGACTTCCTGCATCAGCTTCTCGTAAACGGAGGCGTCCTCCTCGTCGCAGTAGAAGTTGGGCACGTAAACTACATGTCGTCCGTGCAGTTTCTTGCCGAGGGTAGCCTTGGATGCGTCGCCGACGACCACCTTCAGTCCAGGAGGTGCATGGCTCGGCTCGAAGTCTCGGGTGTTGCGGCCCTTCTTGACTCTCTGGGGCTTTGGCCTCGGCTGATGCTGCCCCTGTTCTTGCTTACCCTCCTTTGCGCGGGGCTCGGGCAGCTGCCGATCGATCGCGGGCCGCTGCCGCTCGTCCTTACTCTCGCCATCCTTCGGCCCGCGGGGTGCGCCTTTATTCCTCCTTCGCCGACGATTAGCATTCAAATCATCTCGGAGGTCGCGCTGTAGAGGGACGTTGCTGACCACCATGATCGCTTCTCCAGGTAAGAGGGGTGGTCTGAACTGTGAAAGGATGAGTGTTTGAAAAAATATTCTGTCTGGTTGTTGCCAAAGCCGACCAAGACGGTTCGCACCACGCACTTGGGCTACATGCCGGCGACGGGGTGTCGCACGATGCTTGGACTTTGCCGTCGATTAGTCTCATCGTGCGGAACGGCGGCACGACCGACCCAAGCGAGGGGCTGGTTCCAGCGCGCGGCGACAGTTGCACGCGCAGGCGAACATCGGTCGTGGCCGCCCCTCGGACTTCCCTTCACGGTACGAGCGCGGCGGTTCGATGAGGGGTTCACGGGACATGGTGAGAGGCTCCGCCTCGTGCGTGCGTACGGCAAGGGCGGATACGACGACGAATACTGGGACGACGAGGACGAAGACGACCCGGCGTGGGTCAGTGCCCAGCTCCAAACTTTCACTCCAACCGATGCGTCCAACGCACGCCTCTGACATCCCTTTCCTCCTTTCGCCCGCCATCTCCACAGTACGAGGACGACGAAGATTTCGATGGAACGCCACTGAACGATAAAGGCCCAAAAGACGTCGAGACGTTGCGAGGCATCTCCGGGCCCCGCGTCGAGGACACCCTGCCAATGCCGGAGCCAGGGGAGTGCACAGACCCACCTCGGAAGGTGACCAAGGACGATGTCACCATCTCGTTCGCCCGGAGCGGCGGTGCGGGCGGGCAGAACGTCAACAAGGTGAACACGAAGGTCGACATGCGACTGCATCTCGAGCGGGCATCGGACTGGCTGCATCCTTGGGTGGCTCGGCGGCTGATGGTGCTGGAGAAGAACAGGGTGAACAAAGATGGCGAGCTGGTGATCCAGTCGAGCAGGTTCCGCACGCAGTCGCAGAACGTGGACGACGCCCTGGAGAAGATGCAGGCGTGCCTGAACCGCGCTTCAAAGCTGCCCCAACAAAAGTCGAACAAGACCGCGAAGAAAAAGCTGGTGAAACAGGCGGAGAAGGCCAACAAGGTGCGACTGGAGAACAAGAAACGCGGGTCCGACAAGAAAAAACTGCGGAACAAGAAGAACATCGAGTGGGACTAATAATAAGCGAGAAACCTCGAATACCACTGGCTCGGACCCGACGCGTTAATGCTATCCACGAGGTAATCAGTCGAGACCCTCCACGGTCACCGTCACCCCGCTGCCGTACTCCACAACCTCGGTGTCCACCTTGCCGACGACCTTCTCCTCTTCCTCGTCCTTCTGCTTGTCCAGTCCAAGGTTCCGTCGCATCTCCTCACGGCGCTCCTTCCTTTCCTGAAGCCTCTCCTTCCGCGCCTTTTCCTCAGCCTGCTTGATGGCGAACTTCCTACGCTGCGTCTTCCGTTTGCTGTACCCGGTTACCCACTCCCTGTCGGCCGGATAGATGCGAGAGGTGAGCATCGAACAACGCGAATTATCGCAGGATGCCGAAAAAAAACAGGGCGCTATTCCTTTCCAGGGTGAAAGGAATGCGGGGACGGGCTATGACTCACTTGCGGATCTTGTCATCGAAGACCGCTTCGCCCCCTCTTTTCGTCTTCTCCTGTCCGCACTCCTGTGAGGATTGGCAAGG
>Ga0181573_10002259_pt1 | contig 18041 bp, 11 predicted proteins | sample 101ome_25_FD_148643 | JGI IMG/M metagenome (GOLD analysis project Ga0181573, IMG submission 148643) | Coastal salt marsh microbial communities from the Groves Creek Marsh, Skidaway Island, Georgia - 101409BT metaG (spades assembly) | ecosystem: Environmental > Aquatic > Marine > Intertidal zone... | reverse complement strand
GCCGATGGCCTTGACGAATCCTCGTTCGACGAGTCCCTCCATGGCTTTCCACGTGTCCAAGATGGACGGTGAGACGACGTCGCTGCCCTTGTTGCCGGTGACCGGCCAGTGCATCAGGTACAGGTCCAGGTAATCGAGCCTGAGCAGCTTGAGCGACTTCTTCAGCGCAGCCTCCACGCGGTCCGGAGCGTGGTCGGTGTTCCACAGCTTGCTGGTCACGAAGACTTCCTCGCGCTCCAGCTGGGTCTCCTCGAAAACCTCCTGGAAAGCCTCGCCGATCTCGCCCTCGTTCTCGTACACGCTGGCGCAATCCACGTGGAGGTAGCCGGACTTGAGGGCCTCGACGACGGCGGCCTTGACCTTGCCGGGCTCGGACTTCCACGTGCCCAGTCCAATCAGCGGGATCTTTTCGTCTCCCCGCTTGGTCTTGAGGAGGCCGGTGGGGTAGTCCGGGATGCGCGTGACGTCCGGGAGCGACGCCTTGAGCTCGCGCTGGCGCTTCTCGCGCGTCTCCTTGAGGACCTTGAAGGCGTGCTCGTCCTGCTCCTCGCGAGCGCGTTGCTTGGCGAGGCAGACGGTCGGACCGCCCGTCAGGTCGAACCACTGCAGCCTGCCGCCGTGCTCGTTAACCTCCTCGAACTTCTTGAAGGGCTCGATGCACGTCTTCGGCGACTTGCCCTCGTTCATGCGCTCGTGGTCGTGGGCGACGTCGATGATCTGCTGGTCGTGCTCCAGCCACACCCGGGACCAGTCGCGCGACCAGCCCTGCTTCGCCTGGTGCGGCCTGGGCGGCGGGAGCTTGGCGAAGACCTTCTCGGCCTCGACGTGCACGGGGTCGTCCGGCTCCCGCGGCTCGCAGCGTATCGGCGGCAGGTTCGCCCCGAAGTCCTTGCGCTCCTCGGGGGAAAGCTGCGCGAGGATCTGCTCGAGGTTGAACACGCCAACCTCCATCGGTTCGCCGTACATCGCGCGCTGTCGCTTACCCTCCGGGGCCATGCGGCGGCGGCGCGGCGAGTTGTGCGCTCCTCGCCCGGGAAAAACGCTCCGACGGAAACGCGAAAGGATATGACGCGGACGTGACAGCTTGACGCGCCGACACCTTCGCGCTCGCCTCGAAAAAGACGACACGCGCAAGTCCCATCAGTCAGTACATCAGGATTGCGCACTCGTAGTCTACGAAGGTGTCATCGTTAAAAACGGTCGTCGTCGGTCGTCGCACGCGAGCTACAGCCCCGTGGGCATGGGCTCGCGCGCGAACACCTCCAGCCCGCGCGGTCCCCACACCCGCATCGTCATCTCGCACGCCCCGACGCGGCTCTCCCGCACCACCCGGATCCATCCGCCCATCCCGGAAACCGACAGGTCCACCACGCCCCCGCGCGCCCCCGTCGAACCCTCCGGCGAGTTCACCTCGAGCTCCTTCACAAGCCTCTCGCAGAAGACGAATCGTCCATCCCCCGTCGCCGACGAGCCGTCGACGGGTTCCGCCTCCGAGCTCGCCGGAGACTCGCGACCGGAAAAGTCGGACAAGTCGGAGAAGTCGGAGTTGCCATACGGCGTCGTCATGGCGGGCGACGACGCGCTCTCGGCGCGCCACTCCGCGACAGCCTCCACGGCGGACGCCGCGCCGCTCGCCGCTGAGGACGCGAGTCCCCCGCCCGCGCCTTTCCCGAGCCTTTCGTCCTCCTCGGGTCGAACCCTCCTCCCGGGGTCGGGGTCGTCGACGCCGGCGGCGGCCTTCGTCGTCGCCCGCTCGGCCATCGCGGCGCGTCGCGAATCCCTCTCGCGGTCCGCCGCCGCCTGCGCCAGCGTCGGGTCCGGCAGCTTCGACGTATCCACGACGGTGACGCGCATGCCCTTGGGGCCGTAAAACACCAGCCCCGCCGCGGGCGTCGCGAGCAAAATGTCCACGCGGATCAGCGGGCCCCACAGCAGCGTGAGCCCCGCGAAATCCGCCCGGTCCGACGCGTCGTCCTCGCACCGCGGCCTGGGCGCGTACCGGACCAGGCTGCCGCCCAGCCTGAACCGCTTGATGTCCTCGCCGGCGAGGATCGAGTTCATCCTGTGGTGCAGGAAAACGCCCGGGGTGTCGTACAGGACCCCCCGGCCCTCGAAGGCGCGAAGCGGGATCATCCCGAGGGTCGTGCCGGGCATGGCCGACGCCGTGGGCAGGCGCTTCGCGGGGACGCCGAAGTTCCCGAGCTCCCGCATGGACTTGAGCGCGGCGCGGATGAAGGTGCTCTTGCCGACGTTGGCGCTCCCGATAACGTAGACGTCGCGGCCCTTTCGCTCGGCGAACATCGCCGTCACGGCGTTCTCGACGCCGTCGCCTTTTCGCCCCGACACGCATTCGATTCCCGCGAGCGTGAGCCTGCGCCGCGTCTCCACCTCCCGTCGCGCCCACTCCTTGAGACGCGCCAAGTCGGTCCCGTTCGGTAACAAGTCGCACTTGGTGAGCACGAGGAGGATCGGGTTGGCGCCGACGACGTCGCGGACGCGGTTGAGGAAGCATCCGTGAAAATCGGTGACGTCGACAACCTTGACCACGAGCACCTTCTTGTCGCGGATGTGCGTGAGCTGCTCCCGCAGCTGCGAGGGGGTGATGAGCCCCTGGGACATGCGCGCGCCGCCCTGCCCGGCGACGGCGTTGACCATCGCGCCGTTGCTCAGGTCCCCGCACCGAGCGCAGAGCATCATCCCGAACAGCTGCTTGTGCACGCGCTTCGTCTCGTACTCGTCGGGATCGACGTACCCGGAGACGTCCGCGCGTTCCGTCTGGAGCGCGACGCCGCAGCCGTAACAGTTCCCTCGAAGCCTACGGACGTCGCTCGCCTCGTCGTCGACGCGTATGAGGTCATCGTGCGACGGTCGGGGGCGGCGGTCGGGGACGCGGGAAGGGCGGGACCCGGCGGCGGCGGCGGCGGTGCCGAACTTTACCGCCGGGGCTGAACGTCGCCGCGTGTCCCGGTTTCGCGCGGCGCGCGCGATGGGGCGAATCCGCGCGCGGCTCGAGAGATCGTGCGGACGAAGCGCCGCGACGCGAGAGGCCACGCAGAATGACGGCATCCTCCACCCCACACGTGCGTCGCGTAATGCTTTGACGTGGACGCGATAAAGCGAAATGCGGCTCTCGGAGATTGTGGTGCTTTCTATGAGACGGGACGCTCGCAGTCGCGGGGAATCGTTTCGCACGCGCTGGTGTTACAATCGTATCGCTACCTCGGCCGTTGACATTCGTGTCGTGATGCCGTTCATTTCCGCGTGGTTTCGGCAAGCACGCGCCCCCGCGCCGACCCCACTCGCTCCGCCGCGCTCAAAGGTGAGCACCCCCGTCCCGTCACAGCTGTCGACAAAAATGTCATCTCATCACGCGACCATTCGCTTGAACTTCTTCTGCCTCGCCTCGATCGCGCGCTTGCGCTTGATAGTATCCACCGTCTTCTTGTACGTGTCGAGTTTCTCCGTCGCTTTTTCGTCGTCCCACTCGAACCCCAACTCGTCCCCGAGCTTCTTCTTCGTCTGGCCAGTTGAATCCATGATGGTGCCCAGCGCGTCGTTGAAGTTCCTCCTTCGAGTGCCCCAGAGCTCCACGTTCTTGACGAACTCGTCCTGCATCTTCTTCATCTCGCTCGCGGACACGCTCGTTCCCTTCGACGCGCGCATGGGCACGAGTTTCTCCTCCATCTTCGCATTCTCGGAGGTGAGCTGCTCGATCTTGATGTTCATCTGCTTCGTGGTGAGCTGCTTCGCCATCTGCATCATCCGCGCCTTGCGCTTGGCGACCTCGCCGTTGAGCTCCGCGAGCCGCGCAGCCTTTATCTTCTTATCCGCCTCCATCTCCTTCAGGACGTCGTCTGGGAGGACGCCGTCCGGGTCCTGGACCTTGTACCACACCTGCGACTTGCCCCCAACCTCCACCGCGATCTCGCCCTTCTCGGTGAGCGAGTCGAGGTGCTTTTGGGCCATGCCCTTCTTGATGCCGTGCCTGCCCAGGGCATCCGCGATGTTCTGCGCGTTGAACGGGCGGTTCTGCGCGTTGATGTACTCCAACACTAAGTTCGACATGGTTCGTGCGGCGGCCCCAAGTGGCACCGAGTGAAGGGGCTCGAGGGGTGCACAAGTTTCTCGTTCGATTTTTTTTGAACTGGTCTACTCATAACACCATTTACGGACCATCTTCCAACTGAGATATCATGTATATACTTCCCGTAATTTGCATTTCGTATTTCCTCGCACGTGCAGGAAGTGACACTTAGCCGTTGTCATCCTCGAGTCGAACGGGCTCTGACTCTCCAACTTTTATCCTCCGTTCCCAAGATCACCACAATTTGGAGCGCCGGTAGGGTTCACGTAGCCATGGCGACCGTCAACGCCGTGGTCGAGCGTGGGTGCACCATGCTGGTGCACTACGACAAGAGTGTCAGCTCCACGGAGATTAAGGACGCGCTCGAGTCCGGCAGCGCGCACGAGAAGGCGGAGGCCATGAAGAAAGCGATTGCCATCCTGCTGTCCGGCGAGCAAATGCCCCAAATCTTCATCACCATCGTGCGGTTCGTGCTCCCCTCGGAGGACAAGTACGTGCAGAAGCTGCTCCTGCTGTATATGGAGATCATCGAGAAGACGGACGCGCAGGGTAAGCTGCTGCCGGAAATGATCCTCATCTGCCAGAACCTCCGCAACAACCTCCAGCACCCGAACGAGTTCCTCCGCGGTGCCACCCTCCGTTTCCTGTGCAGGATCCAGGAGGCGGAGATCCTCGAGCCGCTGATCCCGTCCATCATCGCGTGCCTCGAGCACCGTCACTCCTTCGTGCGACGCAACGCGGTGATGTGCATGGACAGGATTTACCAGATGCCCGGCGGCGACATGCTCCTCATGGACGCGCCCGAGACCATCGAGCGCTTCCTCCAGGGTGGCGAGTCCGACCTGGGTACGAGGCGCAACGCCTTCCTCATGCTCTACAACAACGCGCAGGACAGGGCGGTGAACTTCCTCATGTCCAACCTCGAGCAGGTGGCCAACTGGGGGGACATCCTGCAGAACGTTGTGCTGGATCTGATCCGAAAGGTGCGTGTCGTTCCCGTCCTTTTCCCGCGCGATCGGTCAACCCGGCGCGCCCAAACGAGTTTTTTTCAACCCGCGGTCCCCTCGCACGAGTCGAATCCCTAATCTCATCGACGGAGAGATCGGGCGTGCGGTCGCGCGCGCGGGGCGGGCGAGAGGGTCGTCACGGGCGGCGGGTTCGCCGTTCGGTCGACCGCGGCGGTAGTCATGCGGTGATCGACGGCGAATCGCGGACAGAATCCGCGCCCCCGCCCTTCGCGGCCGGGACCCAACCCCGACCGCGCCGCGGCCCCCTCGGCTCGTTTTTCAACACGGAGCCTGCGAAGACTGGACGCCGGAAAACATTTCCATCTCCTCCAGTCTCTCGACGATCCTCGCCGACTGACGCGCGCTCCGATCCCGTCCACCCTCCCCCGACGAAACCCAGGTGTGCCGGAACGATCCGAGCCAGAAGGGAAGGTACATCAAGATCATCCTCACCCTCCTCGGCACCAACAACACCTCCGTCATCTACGAGTGCGCAAACACCCTCGTCGCGCTGTCATCCGCGCCCACCGCGATCAAGGCTGCCGCCAACTGCTACTGCCAGCTGCTGGTGTCTCAGTCCGACAACAACGTCAAGCTCATCGTCTTGGATCGCATCGCGGAGCTCAAGGACGCGCACAGGTACGTCATGCAGGAGATGGTCATGGACATCCTTCGCGCCGTCTCCACCCCAAACGTGGACATTCGCAAAAAGGCGCTCGACATCGTCCTCGACCTCGTCACCGGCCGCAACATCGACGAGGTGGTGGCGGCGCTCAAGAAGGAGATCACCAAGTCGCAGACGGACACCGCCGAGAAGGCTGGCGAGTACCGCCAGATGCTCGTGCAGGCTGTGCACCGATGCGCGGTTCGGTTCCCGGGCGTCGCCGGCGCCGTCGTGAACCTGCTCATGGACTTTCTCGGCGACGCCAACACCGCGACGGCGTTTGACGTCGCGATGTTCGTCAGGGAGATTGCGCAGACGAACCCGGACCTGCGCGATCAGATCCTGAGGCAGATGCTGGACTGCTTCTTCTCGATCAGGTCCAGCCGCGTGTGCGGCACGTGCCTCTGGATCGTGGGGGAGTTTTCGCTCACGACGGCGCAAATCGAGGAGTCGCTCGAGACGCTCAAGCAGAGCCTCGGCCCGACGCCCTTCTTCACGCAGAAGAAGAAGCACTCGCAGTGGGAGGCGGACCCGGAGGAGGACGACCAGGCGACGCAGGATCAGTACGGCAAGAGGCACTTTGGCGAAGCTTCCCACGACTCGATGAAGGAGCAGAAGAAGAAGGGACCCGTCGTCCTCGCCGACGGATCGTACGCCACGCAAACCGCGTCCAGCGCCGACGTTCGCGCCCTGGCCGAGGCGCAGGTGCCCAACCTGAGGGCCTTGGTCCTCGCCGGGGACTTTTTCCTCGCGTCCGTGGTGTCCACGACCCTCACCAAGCTCGCGATGCGGTACATCAACATCGCCGCCGACGCCGGAGTCGCCCCGGCGGATGCCAACCGACTCCACGCGGAGTGCATGCTGTACATCGTGTGCATGCTCCGCCTCGGCGAGAGCGGCGAGACCCCGACGCCGATGGACAGCGACAGCAAGGATCGCATGATGGTGTGCGTCAAAACCCTGGCCAAGCCGCAGGAGGCTGACGTGGACGTCTGGCTCAGCGCGTGCCGTTCGGCTTACGACGGCCTCATCGCCGACAGGGCCAAGCAGAAGGAGGACGAGGAGGCGGTGAAGGACCAGCCCCCGATTTCGCAGGCTGACGACCTCATCGACTTTTACCACCTCAAGTCCAGGAAGGGCATGTCGCAGGTTGAGATTGAGGACGCCGTGGCGACGGATCTCAAGCGAGCGACTGGATTTGGCGCGGGCAAGGACGAGAAGAAGTCCGCGCTGGAGCGGGTGATTCAGCTCACCGGCTTCTCCGACCCGGTGTACGCGGAGGCGTACGTCACCGTGCACCAGTACGACATCGTGATGGACGTGACGGTGGTCAACAGGACGAACGAGGTGCAGCAGAACCTCGCGTTGGAGCTGGCCACCATGGGCGACCTCAAGCTCGTGGAGCGGCCCCAGAACCACACCCTGGCGCCGGGGGAGACGAAGCACATCCGCGCGAACATCAAGGTTTCGTCCACCGAGACTGGCGTCATCTTCGGCAACATCGTGTACGAGTCCACGGGGAGCGACCGCAACGTGGTGGTGCTCAACGACGTGCACATCGACATCATGGATTACATCTCGCCGGCTTGGTGCGAGGATAACAAGTTCAGGAGCATGTGGGCGGAGTTTGAGTGGGAGAATAAGGTGGCAGTCAACACGACGATCAAGACGGTGCGCGAGTTCCTCGATCACATCGTGGAGAGCACCAACATGCGGTGCCTCACGCCGCCGTCTGCGCTCGAGGGCGACTGCGGCTATCTCGCGGCGAACCTTTACGCAAAGTCGGTGTTTGGCGAGGACGCACTTGTCAACGTGAGTGTGGAGGAGCAGGATGGCGTCGTGAGTGGGTTCATTCGGATCAGGTCCAAGACGCAGGGTATCGCGCTGTCACTCGGGGATAAAATCACGCTGAAGCAGCGCGCCAAGGCAGTGCCCAAGTGACGAGGACGAGACTTGTTCGGAGGCGGGGGGGTGAATAGCTAACAAATTTGGTTGGTCAACGCATCACATCGGGATGTTCCTAAGATTGACGTCTCATCGCCCCGATCCGCCCGTGATCTTGATGTCGCCGATCAGCTCCGGCTGCCCAAAGTTCCTGAAGATCGGGGGTCGGGAGGTCAGAAGGGGCTAAAAAGATATGTCGCTTGGTGTGGTAGGGTATAAAATGTGCCGTTGTCGGCGGGTGGCGCACCGTTCCCTCAACTCTGGGAAGGTTTCTAGACAATCGCCGGTGCAGTTGGGTGCGAATCTGACGTAACCACAAAGTCGATTCGCGCAGTACTGCACAAAGCCCCACAGCTTGTCGAAGGCCTTCTGTCGCTCGGCCTTATCCTTCTCGTACGCCTTGGGGTTGTTGGTCAGCGCTTTCCACTGGTCCTCGGGGTATGGATCGAACGACTTCGGGGGTGCGTCCAGCACTGGCGTCACCAGCGCCTTGCCCTTTCCGAATATTTCAGAGTTTTGCAGTCGGCTCAAGTTAGTCTCCACCTCCTTGCGCTCCGCGGGTCCGTCCACCCAGATCGCTGCACGGTACTTTGCGCCGTTCTCCTTGAACTGCCCGTCCCCACGCGTCGGATCCACGTGCTTCCAGTAGGTCTGCATGAGCTTCTCGTGCGAGATCTTTTCCGCGTCGTAGGTCACCTTGACGGCATCGACGGAAGTTTCGTCTCCGGGGACGCCCGAAGCCAGACCGGGGACGACGTCCTTGACTCCCGCGTACCGCAAGTCGTTGAACTCTTTCTCGAGGAAAGCGTATCTGCCCGCGGCGATGTACATATCCTTCATCGTCTCCGCGTGCGCCGCGTGCGGCGCGGACAGGAGCAACGCAGATGCCGCCCATCCAACGATTTGTTGACGCCGATCGTTATGGGCGTCGTCGTCCGCCTTGGGTGCCTTGAATGCGCGCGCGTCGTCGTCGTCTACGACGCGTCGTCGTCGGGACGTCTTTGCCGCCGCGGAGGGACGGAGGGACGCCGAGAGAGCGAGCGCCGTCATCTTCTGTCCGGGCGTCTCGGAGGAGTGAGGGAGCGTTGCAACATTATCCGGACTCTTCTCATGATGAACGAACTCGTGGCTCCGAGAGCACGCGCAGCCAGTCCAAGGGGCACCCATCCGCGCCCGACCGTCATGGACCAGAAAGCGAGGGACACGAGGCGCAATCGGCTCTACGGGCTCGCGTTCACGCTCACGTGTTTCGTCGCCGGCACCGGTGCGTCCCGTCGTCGCTCGTCCCTCGCGCGTCGACCCCTCAGCCCTCGACTTGGCGACACCCACCGCCACCCACGTGTTTCACGTTCTTAACGCACGAATCGCTCTCCCGACCTCCATCCCCCGCGCATCCGCAGTGTACGGATGGCCCGCGCTCCGTCGCGACCTCGTCAAGGAGGGCGGCCTGACCGAAAAGCAGCTCGGCGCGGTGTTCACGTGCGGCGCTTGGAGCGTCCAGGGCGGCCGCTTCGCCGCGGGCCTCATCCGCGACGCGCTCGGCACCAAGCGCACCGCGTGCGGCTGCCTCCTCTGCGTCCTCCTCGGCGCCGTCCTCGTCGCGACGGTCGCCTCCGATAACTTCGCGGGCCTCGCGTTCGGCATGCTCTTCCTCGGCCTCGGAAGCGGCGCCCAGCTGTGCATCCAGCCCGTCACCGGGCTCTTCCCCGAGAACGCATCCGCCGCGATGGCCACGCTCTCCGGAGCCTTCCAGATCTCCGGGCTCGTGTTCCTCGTGTGCAGCGGGATCGCGCGCGCCGGAGCCGACAGGCTCGGGGCGTACCTCGCGTTCGCGGCGTGCGTGTGCGTCCTGTTGGCGCTCTCGTGGGTGTACCTTCCTTACGGGTTCAAGTTCACGATTGACGACGAGGACCGACGCACCTCTGACGAGTCGAAGGGCGCGACGCGAACCGTCGATAAGAAGGACGAGGAAGCGGCCGTCTCCGAGCCCGCCGCGGTGGTCTTAAAGGAAGCTAGTAAGGAGGGCGAGGGGGGCGACGGGGAAAAGGGTGCATCGTCGGCAGTCGCCGTCGGCGACGATAAGCCGCCGCCGCCGCTGTCGCACCTCACCCGACGACGCCAGCTCCTCTCCGACGAGTACATCGCGCTGCTCGCGTGGTTCTCCGTCTGCGTGACCCCGGCTCAGTACTACGTGCTGAGCATCGGGTGGCAGCTCGAGCGAAAGGGGGACGACAACGGCGATTACACGAGGGCGTTCGTGGTGCTATACGCCGCGTCCGCCGCGTTGGCTCCGATCGGCGGTGCGGTGGCGGATAAGTACGGAGTGGGCTTCGCGCAGGGGCTCGCCACGGCGCTGACCGGGTCGTCGTTCGTGGTGTTGCTGTCCGACTCGTTACCGGCGCAGATCGCGGGCATGACGCTGTACAGCATCGGGCGGCTCTTCGTGTTCGCGCTGTTCTTCAGCAACATCGGGAGGAGGTTCGGGTTTGCGCACTACGGGACTCTCGTCGGATTCGGGATGTTGACGTCGGCGGTGCTGTCCATGCTGCAGTACCCGATGTTCACGCTGGCCATCGACGAGAGTGTGGACTGGGTGAACGCGGCGTGCGCGGTGGCGATCGCCGGGTGCCTGCCGTACACCGCGTGGCTGTCCAGAAGGGAACGAGGAGAGAAGAGGCAGTTGGCCGGGAAGACGGTGAACGAAGACGCGTAGAGATTTTATGAGTTTAAGTGTATAACAGCGGTACACGCTTTTCCACTACATGATATTGTATCCCCCGGGCGACGGCGAGAGAAATTCATCTCGGCGTAGCCCGGGAAGTCGCGGCTATCATAATATGTACGACCCAAGGCGGGAACAAATAGGCAACCATCCAAAAATTCACCGATCGATTCATCCAACACGCGCACCAATTTAGGCGAGCAGAGACTGCGATGTGTTGGAGGAACCGCCCTCGCCCGCGAGCACCGCACCGTCGAGGTACGCGTCGGCGAGCTGCACGCGCTTCACGTTCTCCTGCTCCATCTCAAGCGCCTTGCCGTACTGGAGGAGGATGTCGAGGCTCATCTTAGGAGGTTCGAAGGTAACCTTGGAGCCGCGCTTGGGGTTGACGAGGAGGGGACCCATTTCTTCGATGCCGGTCGCAGAGATCCACTCGCGGACCTTGTCGTCGTAGACGCGCGCGCGGAGGGCGCCGAAGAAATCGATGGACTGGCCGTCGAAGGTGCGGACGAGCACCTCGACGTCCTTCTCCGCGACTCCGTCAGCCTTGAAGATGCCGCAGGCGACGCCGACGCGGTCCTCAAAGGTGGGGGACCAGTAGTACTTCTCCATGCGTCCATCACGGATGAGCGGGGCGTAGAGGGTGGAGAAATCGTTACCGGTGGCGATGATGGGCACGCGGGGGATCTCCTCAACCTGGTACTGCCCGGGGAGCTGCACGTTGGTGGGGTTATCCGCCAGGTTCATCAGGGTGGCGTTCACCATCTGGTTGTTGACGGTGTACTGGGTGGAACCGCCCATGCGTCCGGCACCGGCGTCGAGATCGTTGATGAAGAGGGTGGACATCCTGCCCTTCTTGATGATGTCGGAAGCCTCGCGGTAGCGCTGGCGGATGAGCTTGGCGGGCTCACCGGCGTTGCCGGACTCGAGCTCACCAGCGGACATGACGATGGGTGAGACGCCGAGCTTCTTGAAGATGAGCATGGACTGGAAGGTCTTACCCTGACCCTTACCACCCCACACGCCGAGGATGAGGGGAACCTTGATCTTGGGGAGATCCATGAAGTTCTTGGCAATGTGGACGCAAAACTTGTCCATGAAGCCCTTGGAGATGTAGTAGCCCTCGTCGGTCATGTTGGAGACGTCCTTGAAGCCATCGGAGATGTAGTCGCTTGAGGACATGACGGCGTTCTGTTTCAACATCGAAGGGGGACGCGATTGTCAGTTGGATTCGACGACGGCGCGCGATCTTTGGGTTGGAAGTGATCTCTGCGTGAACCCCCACAGTGTTGGGAGGGAGAAACCCGCAATTTATGCGCGGTGCGAGCCGGGGCCGGCAACGCGCTTGCGCGGCCCCTGCGGCGATTGAAAGTGCGAGGCGGAGGTACGCGTGCGATTGGGAATGAACTCACGTGGGTGCCGCCGAGGCCGAAGCCGCCCTGGAACTTGGAGTCGACCATGTTGCGGCCGCGGGCGATGTCCTGCTGGTCGTCCGAGATGTCCTCGTCCATGCCCTTCCAGCGGGACATCATCACGGTCTTGGAGCCGTTGCCCTTGCCGAAGGTGGCGGGCGCGGCGCCGAACTGGTGGCGCGCGACGCGGCCGACGGGCTGTTTGGATCGGATCGGGGGAGGGTAACGGGTCAGCAAAGGTCGCAGATCGCGACGCGGGCGCGTCACCGGCGTCCGTGATCACCGGGTTCCAAAAATCTCAGCAGGGTCCGGGGAGCACTGAAAAGTGTGCAGGACGCGGAACCGATCGCGCGGCGAAACTTCACGCGAACGGACGCTCACCTTGGCGGTCGGCGCGACGATGGAGGTCATGGTAACAGCAGACATGATGTTGGTGTGTGAACGGTTTGGCGTGTTCGTGCCGGGTGTTCTGTCGTCTACGGAGCACGCGGTCGCACGGGTAAAATTGCAGATAAAAAACCACAACGGGGCCGAAGCCAGTTGTCGAGTGGATAGGCCGAACAGGTTCCTAACCGAGGCCCCATAGCGAGAACCCCATGACAAACCTCGCCGGAGCGCTGAGTAGGACGAAGCGATTCTGCTCGCACGGCTCAGATTGAAACGGAGATCTCTGCAGGGTCTCGAATTATTTACCCCTACTTGGGCTTGGGGGGAAATCCTATCGGAAATCCTGCAGCTTTCCCGCGGTTGGTCCAGTCAGACTCCGCCCGATTTCCGCGAAATAACACTCATTCGGCAACCCCTCCGCAACTGTTTGCCGCATAAACCGGAACGCATAATTGGATGGGATCCCAAACCTCGGTTCGTCAACTCGATCGCTCCCACGGCGACGATCATCACAGACTGCGAGCAGGCTTTTTCGCCAACAGGAGCCCCCTCGGGTCACGACACTTTTCGCGATGCGGGCAGCCGTCACGACGCGCGTCGTCCGGGCCCCGACCCCGGGGTTTCCCGCGCCGACTCGCATCCGACGCCCCCGCGTACTCCGCCTCGCGAGCACCCGCCTCGCGTCCGCGTCGTCCACCGCCGACCCGGCGTCCGCCCTCGGCGTCGAGTACCCCGCGTCGGCGCCCGGCGAGGGCGTCCGCGGCAGGGGCCTCTTCCACACGGGCGACGCGCCCGACGTGCCCGTCGTGCGCACCCCGATCGACGTCACGCTATGCGTCCCGGAGCTCGTCGGGCCCGATGCGCCCGCCGAGTGCGCCGACGGCGTGCGGGCCATGTACAAGGCGTGGTCCGCATCCCTGGACGTGGACGTTCCCGAGCCAATCGTCGATTTCCTCTGCCACGCGGAGTGCCCCAAGGATCTACGCATGGCGGCGGCGCTGATGTGGGCGCGGCGTCACGTTCCGCGTTGGCGCGCGTACGCAGAAGACGTCATGCCCGCGTCGTACACGTCGCTGTACCTGGCGACGGACGAGGAGTTGGAGGCGCTTCAGGATGAGAACGTCCGGCGCATGGCGATGGGGTCCAAGGCCAACTACGCCGCCGGGTGGGAGATGATCAAGACGCAACACCCGACGGTGGCGGACGCGATCGACGGGGCGCCGGGAGATGATCGGTCCGTCGATGATCAGTCCACGCAGGAGGAATTCGACTGGGCGCGGGCCACCGCGCACACGCGAGCGATGAGCGGCAAAGTGGCGGGCGGACCGTGCGCGTTCATCGTCCCCGGCGTCGACCTCGCCAACCACTCCTTCGCGCCCAACTGCCACTACGGCGTGTCCCCGGATGGCGGATCGTTTCAACTGACGTGGGACACCACGGCGACGAGGGAGACGCCGAAGGGCCCGCCGCCGCCCGAGCGCGACGACGAGGTGCTGATCTGCTACGGCGCGAGGATGCCCAACGCGTTGCTGATGCTCCACTACGGGTTCATGGATCCGGAGAATCCAAACGAGCAGCTCCCGATGGAGTGCATGATCCCGGGCGCGGGGAAGATCCGCGCGAAGACGGTGAGCGCCGCGGGGCGCGCGTTCGCGGAGGAAGGGGACACCAAGGCGGAGTGGGCGGCGAGGCAGATGATGCAGATGGCCAATCCGGTGGACGATTCCGCGGATAAGGCGGCGGACCTCGCGTGCGTCGGCGCCATGCGCGACGCCGCGGATGCCAAGCTGGCGAGTTTCCCGACCACGGCTGAGGAGGACGAGGCTACGCTCAGCGCCGGGGGACTCGGCGAACGGATGGGCATGTGCGTGGAGTATAGGTTGAGCGTGAAGCGGAACGTGGAGGCGTTCAGGCGATTCCTGGCGAAGATGGAGGAGGTTGTGGAGTAACGCAAAGAGCTGATGTCACATTTTTTGCTCCATCAAACAGATGCGCCTAATCTTGAGAATTATTGTCGCGCCGAGGTCACAAACCAGGGCGCGGACGAACCCCGTGGGCGTTCGGACCGCACCAGAAGCGTCTCGGGTGGGCGTATCGCGCTTACAGACGCGCGAACGAGTCATCGCGCGTGCCCGCGGACGCCACGAGGAGCGTCCGCGAGCGTGCATCACGCGAGTAGGCACCGGATCGTAGGAAAATGAAGAGACTCTTCGGCGTGAGGAAGGAGAAGGCGCCGCCACCCTCGCTCGACGACGCGGCGGGCTCGGTGAGTCTCCTTATGTGTTCTCGCGTGCGACTTGATCCTCGATTCGTGGGTTAGTCGCGCGCCAATCGCGCGACGAACCTGGTCCCACCCGCGTTCCCCGGTTAGGGTTGCCCCGGGCTTTCCAAATGTTGACATCGCCCCAACCTCCTCCGCGCACTCGCAGCTGGACAAGCGCGGCGCCACCTTGGACGACAAGATAAAGCGCCTCGACGCCGAGCTCGCCAAACACAGGGATCTCATCCGCCGCGCCAGACCGGGACCCGCCCAGGAAGCCGCCAAGCGACGCGCCCTCACCGTCCTGAAGCAGAAGCGCCTCTACGAGTCCCAGCGCGAACAGCTGTACAACCAGCAGTTCAACGTCGAGCAGGTGTCCTTCGCCGCGCAATCCGCCAAGGACACCGCCGTGCAGGTCGCCGCCATGCAGCACGCCAACAAAGACCTGAAAGCCCAGTTCAAGACCAAGGCGTTCGACATCGACGCCATCGACAGGATGAACGACGAGATGGCGGACCTCATGGCGATGAGCGAGGAGATCCAGGAGACGCTCGGTCGGTCGTACAACGTCCCCGACGACATCGACGAGGCGGAGCTCCTCGGCGAGTTGGACGCGTTGGAGGCGGACATGGCGCTGGAGGAGGCGGGCGAGGAGGTGCCGAGCTACCTGCAGGACGAGGCGCTGCCGGACGCGCCGGACGGCGTGATGGAGCCGCTTCCGGCGGCGCACGACGGGCCCATCGCGAATCAACCCGCCTCGGCGCAGAGGACCACGGCGTCGTGACGATGAACCACGAACCGTGGAGGAACAAAAAATACAAAAAATACAAAAAATACCGGCGGCGGGGCGCGCCGCCGGGTTGTAAGACTATCGAAACGCACTCGCGATCGATCCCAGCACTCGCTCGCGATCGATCCCCCACATCCGAGGGTGCCCATCCCCTAACACATCACGCCCCCCTGTCGACGCACGCGCCGGCGAAGCCCTCGCACAGCAATCCGCCGTCCACGCTGAGAGTCTGGCCCGTGACGTATCCGCTCGCGCCCATCGCGAAGAAACATATCGCGCTCGCCATCTCCTCCGGCATCGCGCACCTTCCCAACGGCGTCGCCGCCTCGGCCTTGCGCAAGCTCTCGCGCTGGTGTCCCGTGGGATCGTCCTCCACGGTTCTCCGAAGCAGCGGCGTCCACGTGACCCACGGCGCGACGCAGTTGACGCGGATCTTGGGCGCCCACTCGCACGCGAGCGTCTTGGTGAGCTGGACCACCCCAGCCTTGGACACCGCGTACGCCGCGCCGCTGCCGGTGCTCAGCAAGCCCGCGGCGGACGCGACGTTGATGATGGTGGGGCGCGAGGAGCGCGCGAGCAAGGGGTGCGCGCCGACGCACAGGTGGTAGACGGCGTCCATGTTGAGGCCGACGATGCGGGAGTACTCGCCCGGGGTCGCCTCGAGCGCGGGTTTACGCACGTTCGTGCCCGCGTTGTTCACCAGGCAGTCCAGCCCGTCCCAGTGCGACGACACCTCGGACAGCAGCGCGTCCCTTCCGTCGGGAGTCGCCACGTCCGCCACGCACCCGTACGCGCGCTTTCCCAATCGGGCCACCGCAGCCTTGACGTCCGCGCCGTTCCGCCCGTTCACCATCACCTCCGCGCCGAGGTCGATGAACTCCTTGGCCGCGGCGAAGCCGATCCCCTTGGTGCTGCCGGTGATGAGGACGCGGTAGCCGTCCAGCCGCCACCTCGATGACGTCGCGTCTCCCATGGCTGCGTTCGATGTGACGCCGCGTGAGAAGTTGCGAAGTTGACGACGTTTTGTGACACCGGCAGACCGGCTGGGAGATCACGGACTCGCAGATTTGAGACGTGGCCAGACCGACGGGGCGCGAGGCGGCGGGCGTGGCGGCGCGATGACGACGGTTCGTCCGTTCACGTGCGACGACCTCTTCACGTACAACGACGTCAACACCGACGTCTTCACCGAGACGTTCAACCTCAACTTCTACCTCTCGTACCTCTCCAGGTGGCCGGAGTACTTCTCCGTCGCCACCGCCCCCGACGGCGCGATCGCGGGGTACGTGCTGGGCAAGGCGGAGGGCCGGGGCAGCAACTGGCACGGCCACGTCAGCGCGGTGACCGTGGCGCCGTCGTACCGCCGCATGGGCCTCGCGTCCAAGCTCATGGACGAGCTCGAGGGCATCTCGGAGCGCCATCACGACGCGTACTTTGTCGACCTCTTCGTCCGCGAGAGCAACACAAACGCCATCGCAATGTACGAACGGCTCGGCTACGTCGTGTACCGGACGGTGCTGGATTACTACAGCGGGGAGGAGAACGCGTTCGACATGAGAAAGCCGCTGCGGAGGGATACGGAGAGGCGGAGCGTGGAGGGACGGGGGCACGCGATAAGGCCCCACCAGCTGGGGCCCGACTTCGGCGGCGCCTAGCGACTGGCTAGCCAGTAGTCGAAACAGTTAAAAGCGTTAGTAGCGCCACTCTCAGCTCGGCTTCGCCACCCCCCCCGCCGCCCTCCTCTCCTCCCTGTTCTCCTCCCTCCGTCGCCTGAAGAACTCCCGCATCAGGCTCGCGCACTCCGCCTCCAGCACCCGTCGCCTCACCTCCAGCCCGGGCCTGAACGCGTGCGGCCTCGTCGTCGACGGGTCGCGCACAGCTGTGTGTTTACACGCCGGCTCCGCCCTCCCGATCCCGGCCGCGACGTCGCCGTCGTCATCGTCCCACCGCCCGTCGTCGTCCCCGTCGTCGTCATCGTCCACTGCCGCCTCCTCCCCGCCGCCGCCGCCGTCGCACGTCGCGCCGTCGCCTCCGTCGCCCATGAGGGAGATCCAGCTGCCGTCCGCGCCGATCAACGGGTTTGGCGCGCCCCACACCACGGCTCCGAGCCTGGCGTTGAGCACCGCGCCCGCGCACATGGGACACGGCTCGAGGGTGACGTAGAGGGTGGCGTCGCGGAGGTGTCGCCATCCGCCGAGGACCTTGGCTCCGTCGCGGACGCACTTCATCTCCGCGTGCGCGGTCGGGTCGTCCTGCGCGAGGACGGTGTTGTGGTGCGAGCTCAGCACCTTCCCGGATGCGGTGTGCACGAGGACCGCGCCGACCGGGACCTCGTCGTTGGACGCGGCGGCGGCCGCCTGGGCGAGCGCGAGGCGCATGAAGCGCTCGTCGTCGCCGTTCGTCTCGGTCGCGGCGTTCGTCGTCGGGGCCCTCGTCGCGCACGCGCGCCACGAAGCGGGGCGGAGACGGGGGGGGTGAATCTTCGCGAGCGCCGAGCACGAGGGATGCGCGCGCGTCGAGGCCTCGGTCCGCGCGTGCGCTTCCGCCCGAGCGGAGCGAGCGAGGCACAGCGCGCGCCGCAGCGCCGCTGCGGCGAGCGCCGCGCGCGGGACGGCGCTCATCGCTTTCGACTCGGGGCGCTGCAGCCCTTTGTTCCAGGTTGCTCGGGATGACTCCCGTCCTGTCGGAAGCGACGAGAGGTTCACGGATTCGGTACGCCCGTTTCGACAGAGTTGACCGGCGCGAGGGGACGGGGGGGGCGTCCCGGGGAC
>Ga0181573_10002258_pt1 | contig 18041 bp, 13 predicted proteins | sample 101ome_25_FD_148643 | JGI IMG/M metagenome (GOLD analysis project Ga0181573, IMG submission 148643) | Coastal salt marsh microbial communities from the Groves Creek Marsh, Skidaway Island, Georgia - 101409BT metaG (spades assembly) | ecosystem: Environmental > Aquatic > Marine > Intertidal zone... | reverse complement strand
ATCGGCGCCCGCATCGGGAACTTCCTCCTTTTTGACGGCAGCCTCCGTTTCCTGCTTCAAGTTCGAAGCCACTTTCGCGGCCTTGGCCTCCTTGGCCTCCTTGGCCTCCTTGGCCTCCTTGGCCTCCTTGGCCTCGGCGGCCTTCTCCTCCTTCCGCTTCTTGTGCATCGCCTCGAGGTCCCTTGAGATGCTCAGGATGCGGGGGATCTCCACGCACATGCAGTCCAGCTTGGTCAGCATACACTCAAGGATGCTCGAAAGGATATCCCTGAACTGCTCGCTCTCGTCCCGACGAGGGAAGACGATGTCGACGACGATGTTGTAGAGCACCCGCACCGACGTCACGTGCAGCGTGAGGGGAGCCGCGGCATCCATCAGACTGTCGATGGCCATGTCAACGACCCGTTGAATGAACTCCACCTTGATGTCTTGCTTGACCAGGAGCAGCAGCTCGGTCACGTGGATGAACGCCACCTGCTTGAGCGACTCGCTCACTGCCCTGTCCGTGCCGATGAGCACGTCCATGTCCAAGAGCTCCTCCACCTTCAGCACCAGACCCTTGTTAAGCTCATCGCTCGTGAGGATGGTCCGAAAGGCGTTGAGAATCTCCTTGCGTAGGGCCAGGCTGCCATTCGACGGTGCCGTCTTCATGATGGTGACGAGCGCCGAGCAAATCGCCTCCTGGTACGGCTCCACCATTGGCTTGGCGGTCTGGCTCCTGCTCAGGATGACCAAAAACACCAGCGTCTTCACCTGCGCGAGCTTCAACTCCGCATAGAGGCGGATGGCCTTGGGGTTGTCACCCTGAGGGGCGGGGGCGTCCAGCGAGACGGCTGCGACCATCTTGGTGACGAGGTCGGGGCCAAACGCGTTGAGCTTCCGGGGGAATGCTTGAAAGAGCGAGAAGGCCGTGACCGCGATGTCCTGAGACAGCTTGATGCTCGACGCCGCGGGGATCGGCTCGTCCGACTTGTCGGCCTTCCTGCCCGACCCAGTGACGTACTTCGTGACGGCTGGCGAACGAGGCGAGAGGCGCAGAGCGCGAGTGAGAGCCAGGGCGGGCGAGCGCGACGATGAAATTCAATACTCACCGTTCGGAAGTCCGTCAAAGAGCTGAACAAGCCACTGCAGGTATGGCGAAGTTAATTCTTCCATGCCCTGCAACGATTTGTACGCTTTGAAGACGTCACCAAGAATTTCTTGGGCCAGGGCGCCGTCGTCCTCGGTGGACGTCTGGAGGGTATCCACGCAGAGCTGGATCAGGGGTGTGATTGACTCCTTCGGCACGTCAGATATGTTGATGCGCGATATGTGCTCGAGCGCCGCAGAACGGAGCGACGGGTCGGCCGGAGCTGCGGTTATAACGGCGGCAAGCGTGGCCCGTTGGAGGACGGCCGAGCTGCTCGCCATGCTAGTGTGGCGCTCGAGCGCCGTTCGGATGCCCGCGAGAATTTCCAGGCGCACGGATGAGGTTGTCTTTGGGTCTGCCAGCTCGGCGACCCTGTCGAACGAACGAACGAAGTGCGCAGCGCGAGTGAGCGTCGGGGCGAGCGCCCGCCGGTCGAGTTCAGCAACCTACCTGTGCTCCGCCTGGAGTTCGGTGACCTGCTGCTGGTCGTCATCTTCTATTGGCTGACTGGGCTCCGGGGCGGGCGCCGGTTGCGCAGGGGCGTGACCCAGCATCGTCTGTGGGATGCGGCGAGCGTGAGAGAGCGGTCGAAAACGAACGGTTCTGGTCCCGTCTCGCTGGCAATCATCCAAATAGGCTCATACAACGGGCGCACATACCGTCTTACGCGTATGTTCGACTAGTTAACGCGGAAGAAAACGCGAATCGGTTCAAACGAGAGTTTTGCTCGGTGGCCGTCCTCGGTGTCTCCGGTGCCGAGGCAGCCCGATTACGATGACTCTTATGTATTCAAACTCTCGCAGCCGAAGTTATAGGATGATTTGATATCGAACGAGACCGAATTCGCCACTTTCGTTCAAAGCCGAGAATTAGAACGGAAGAAGCTCATTCACTCACCGCCTGGCCTGCTCGTTCGAGCTGGCGAACGTCGGCATCAGACCCACCTCTTTCGGCAGCGGATGCGTCCTGAACCACGGGTGATCGAGGGCATCCTGCGCACTTATCCTCGTCCTCGGGTCGAGATCAAGAAGCGACGTGAGCAAATCCAGCAGCTCGTCGGTCACCTTCACGCTCGACCTTCGGAGCGTCTCGGACAGATTGGGGGCATGCTTGGACCGCCGGATGTGCTGGAGCTTGTCGAAAAGGGGGTACCCCGCGAATACCCCTGGCTCAGGGTCCCCGAGCGTATCATACGTCCGTCGCAGCTGATCGATCTCGCCGCTGCCCGTGAGCAGGGCGCGACCTGTCAGCAACTGGGCCATGACGCACCCCACCGACCAGACATCGATCGCCGATGAGTACTTTCGAGTCCCTAGCAGCAACTCTGGCGCCCGATACCAGAGCGTGACCACCATTTGCGTGTAGTCCCTGTCGAACTTCGAGCTGAAGGTTCTCGCGAGCCCAAAGTCGCAGATCTTCAGCTGTCCCTTGTTGTTGTACAGGATGTTGGCCGGCTTCAGGTCCCGATGCATGACATAGTTCTCGTGCAGGTAGGCCACCCCCGAGAGCAGCTGCAACATCAGGCATTTGACCTCGGCGACGGTCCACGCGTGCGTCAAGGAACCGAGGTCGTGCTCTGCGTAATCCATGACCATGAAGATCTGGTCGTCCCGCGGGTCGCCCGAATGCTGCTGACCCAGGACAACCTCAGAAACGTTGACGATGTTCGGGTGCGACAGGGCCAACAGCACGTTGATCTCCCGCACGCTCGTCATCGGGAACCCCGCGTTCTCGTTCTTCAACTTGAGCCGCTTCAGGGCACATATGGTGCCCTTCTCGAGATCCCTCCCACGATACACAACACCGTACGTCCCCTCGGAGATCCGATTCAGCTTTTGGTACTGATCGACGTCCCGGCACGACTGCATCATCGACATCTTCCGCTTGAAAAGATGCTGCTTGTTGGTCATCAAGAGGTCACGCTCTACCGTCTCCTCTTTCGTCTCCGCTTTCGTGTCCATATCCTCGTCCATATCCTCGACCTCGACCTCTGCGTACTGCGCCACGTCGCCGGCACCGGGCCGCGCCGGTCCAGGTGTACTTTCATACCCGCTGCCATCGGCCGTCCCACCACCCAAACCAAGGCGATCGCCGAGACGGTCGTCAAGACCGTCTTCATCGTCATCGTCGAGATCATCGAGATCGTCCAGGTCGCCCAAACCGGGCACCGCATCCCGCTGTACTTTTCCTTGGAGTGCGGACCCCGCCACCTCCCCCGCGACATTCTCCTCCGGCTCTGGCGCCTCCTCCGCACCATCACCCGCCTCGTCCCCATTCCGTTCTCTATACTGCTCCTTATACCTCGAAAAGGCCGCAATCTCTGCCTGCGCCGTCCTCGCCATGACGCTCTGCGGCCCGGCGGGCTGCGCAGCCGCTCCTCCCGCTCCTCCCGCTCCTCCCGCTCCTCCCGCTCCTCCCCGCTCCTCTCCCTCATCTGCCTCCCACCGAGACGCCTTCACGGCCCCGGACGACCCCGCCGTTGTTGTTGCATTCGAAGCGTCCGTCGCGCAAGCCTTCTCCTCCGCCCCCGTCTCCTCCTTCTCCCCTCGCGACGCAGCCGCCTTGGCCAGCGCCTTCTTCTCCCGCCGCTTCTTCGCCAATGCCTCCTTTCTCAGCGCCGCTTGCAACCCCGACACCATCAAGTCCCCTTGAAAGTTTTGAAACTCGGAGAGAAACGAACGGCCCCCCCCCACAACAACAACAACAATACCGTCAGTCAGTCACCGTCCTCCTCCTGTCTTTCTATCTGTCTGTCTATCTGTGTCCACGGCAACGCAGTCAACGCGACGCAGAAGAGAACGAGCGCAGCCATACGTCTCGAATTCTCGTTCTCCTCGAGACTCGTCCCTCTGCTCTCTCCGTGACGCAGGAGACAACGCGGACAGGACGTCCAACGTCGAAGTGTGTGTGGCAGTGGCATGATGCAGGTGGAGACGATGGATACACAGTTTCCTTCCGCGCGGAGTTTCGGCCGGGGGGACGACATTCCCATCGCGGTGCTGATCGACGAGCTGAAGAATGACGACGTGACGCTGCGGCTGAATTCGATAGAGCGGTTGCAGTCGATTGCGCTGGCGCTGGGGGAGGAGCGAACGCGGTTGGAGCTGCTGCCGTTTCTGATGGAGAACCACGATGACGACGACGTGATTCTGCTGGCGCTGGCTGGGGAGCTGAATGCGGGGTTTGTCAAGGTGATTGGGGGGGCTGGGTACGCGCATTGTATGCTGCCGATATTGGAGACGTTGGCGGGGGTGGACGAGACGGTGGTGCGGGCCAAGGCGACGGCGTCGATGATGGAAGTGGGGGAGGTGATGGACAGGGAGGACTTTCGGTCGCAGTTTCTGCCGGTGGTGGGGAGTCTGATGAAGAAAGAGTGGACGGCGAGGGTGTCGGCGACGAGTCTGTTGGCGCTGGTGTATGAAAAGTCGAAGAAGGACGAAGAGGTGAAGAAGCTGGTGCGGGAGTGGTTTGTCGACCTGAGCAAGGACGAGACGCCCATGGTGAGGCGGGCGGCTGCGCAGGCGTTTTCCAAGCTCGTGTCAGTGATTGAGCCGGAGGTGATGGAGCGGGAGGTGCTGCCGGTGTTCCAGGAGCTGACGGAGGATAGCCAGGACAGCGTCCGGCTGATCTCGGTCGAGTCGTGCGGGGCGCTGGCCAGGGTGCTCGGCAAGGGACGACAGCAGCACGTGGTGAGCGATGTGATTGTGCCGATCGTGTTGCGGTTCGCGGGGGATCAGAGCTGGAGGGTGCGCCACCAGGCAGCCCTGCAGCTGGCAGATGTCGCAGAGGCGTCCAAGAAGGATGTCGTCAAGGCGGTGCTGCTGCCGAGCTTCGTGTCCCTGCTGCAGGACTCGGAGGGAGAGGTGCGGGCCGTGGCCGCGTCGTGTGTGAGCAAGTTTAGCGCGCTCTTGCCCAAGTCGGACGTCGTGGCGACCATCGTGCCGCTGTGCCAGGACCTGGCCAACGATGCGAGCCAGTACGTGCGCATCTCGCTGTCGGGGGTGGTGACGGAGCTGGCACCGCTGGTGGGCAAGGACGTCGCCTCGAAGGAACTGCTGCCGATCTTTTTGGAGCTTCTGAAGGACGAAAACTCGGAGACGCGACTCGGGATCATTGGAAAGCTCGATAGCGTCGGGAAGGTCATCGGCACGGGCGTGCTTTCTACAAACTTGATGCCGGCCATCGAGGAGCTGGCGAAGGACGAGCACTGGCGCGTGCGCCTCGCCATCATCTCGCACGCGCCGCTGCTGGCCCAGCAGATGGGCGAGGACTTTCTGAAGGAACAATTGATGCCGCAGTGCATATCGTGGCTTCAGGACAAGGTGTACTCGATCCGCGAGGCGGCTATCGAGACGCTCAAGAAGCTGGCGGCGATTTTCGGGGGCGACTGGGGCAAGGAAAATCTGGTGGCGCCGGTGCTCTCGCTCACCAACCAGTCTACCAACTACCTCCACCGCATCACCGGCATCCACGCGCTGGCGGCCCTCGTCGAGCACATGGATCAGAGCACCGTGGACGGGATGATCATCCCCGCCTTGGTCGACGCGGCCACCAAGGACCCCGTCGCGAATGTCCGCTTCAACGCCGCCAAGGCGTTTGTCGACGTGCAGCGGAGCGCATCGAGCAGCGTGCTCGAGGGCACCATCCGGCCATGCCTCGAAGGCCTGACCCAGTCGGACAGCGACGCCGACGTTCGATACTTTGCCGGGCAGGCACTGGGTATGATTTAACGAAAGATTTAACGAAAGACACGGAGCCTGAGCGAGCACGCCCACTCGCCGCCCGCCCGGACGACAACGGGCGTCTCGACCCTTGCACTCTCCACGCAGACCATCTCCCGATACTCCTCGTCCCCAAAGTCTGCCATCGCCTTGCTCTTGGCCACGTGCGGGTTCCACACCACAGCGTCCCGCAAACCGTCCGACGCGTCAATCGTCACCACCGTCGTCGCATTCGCACTTGCACCCCCCTCGGTCCCTTTGCTTTTCGCTCTTTTTTCCCCCTCGTTCGTCACAATGTCAATCGGATTCGTAACCCCGTAACAGACGAGATCGATCTCCCGATCACCGAACCCCTCGACCACCCCCCCGGCGTTGACCCCTTCCGAACCGCTGAGCTGGTCGAGAAAGCGCACGCCCGTCGCATTCAGACGCACCTCCACCGACGCCGCAGCCACGCGGAAGTAGCTATGAAAGGCGAGGGAGAAGGGCAACGGAACGTCACCCACGTTCTTCACCACCATCTCGAGACCGAGGCTCGACCCGTCAAGGATCTTCACGCTGTACCGAACCACGAATTTCGAATCGGAATACCCGGCAAGCAGCGCCGGATCGACGTCGGAATCCTTGAGTTCCATCGTCAGCCCCCGACCGTCCTGCTGCTCGTCCACGCACCTCCAGTTTGAGACGCGGGCGAACCCGTGTTGCAGAGACGAGTCGGGGTGGGTCGAAGGGCCAAACCAAGGAAAACACAGCGGGATGCCGCCACGGATCGCTTTCGACCCGTCCAACACGGCCTTGGACGACAGGAACAAGACGTCCCGGCCGCCTACCGTCCAATTCGTCACATGTGCACCGTGCTCGCTGCAAGAAAGAAACGAAGAGGTGGGTGGGGTGACGACGACGACGACGACGACGACGGCGAGGGTGAGCGAGCGAACGCAGCCTGCGCGACACACAGAGACCTGGCAGGTCTCTGTGTCGATGATCCAAATGCGCGTTCATCTGCGTACTGCACGCTGACCACGGCCGTCTGTCGGCCATCCGAATAACGAAGCGTGTGAACGTCGCGACGAACGTCCATCGTGAGGTAATTCGCACGTCGATTGTAATCGAGGTAGTGGACGTAGCTGCGTACGGTCTTGCCCGTTTCCCCGTCCCTCCGACTATATAACTATGTATAGTATCGGAAGCGATGCCACACGGGGAATGAAACGGTCTATCTTGTGAGTTCTCTGCATCACTGACGCAGCCCGAGTCAGCTCCAGGCCAGGCGCTGGGCCCAAGCTTGGGCCCGCTGGGCAGGGCACCCACAGGTGCAGCAACAGCAACAACACAACGACTCCCTCCCATCCCCTCGTCCATCCCCATACAATTTTAATTCTTTATTGACACACAGTAGCCGCGTGGAGGGCCAGTGCGCTTAATTCTGGGCAACACGTCGCGTCGAACTGCCCGCGGCAAGATTAGTAATCGCCGGCCCGTTCTCTCTCTCCTCGTCCATTCGACGGCCTCTTCGCCGGTGGTATGCTCATACGTCTGCTCATAATGGACAAAGCACGGGCGCCGGGCGCCCCGGGAAAACGGGGCGTGGCAAAAACATTCGGAGCACGGCGGATCTGCCTGGAGCTGGCGGTGCTGGTGCTGGTGGGTCTGCAGGTGGTGTTGGGGGCGCAGTTGAAGCCTACTTCGATCACAATGGGGGGAAAGACGGGTGCTTTGGAGTCTGGGGCTGCTGCTGGGCCCCTGCTGCTGGGTGTGAAGCCCGACTCGGGGCCGCTGTTTGACAAATACGGGGTCGAAATTCAGTTCCGGAACAATGGTGGCGACGTGATTCTGTACGGCGAATTGGCCTCGACGACGTGCGACGATCCGCTCTCTCGCATGGTTCTCACTAAGACGCTCCGACCCACTACCACCACCCGTCGACAGGAAGGATGTCGTTGTCGCTGCGTACGTGGGGACGTTTACGGATGCGGCGGGTTTGAATGCCTCCACGCCGCAGTTGGCGATCGACACGAGGGATGTGAATAAAAAGCTGCCGCTCGTGAAGCGGGGGGAGACCTGGGATGCCCTCAAGTTTGAGGTCGACAGCGACTCTGTCCCCGAGACGGTCGGCTGCCAGCCGTTCGCCATCACGGTCGATACCGTTATCACCTACTCCCTGGACGGAGCGCAGCAGAAGGAACGGGACCTTATTCCGTTCCAGGTGTCGCCGAACTGCCTGTCGTCCGAGGTGGTGGTGCCGCAGGCGAGTGGTGGGACCTCGAACTCTACCAACTCGACGGATGGCATGTCGTCGTCCGTGACCATCACGTCTGCCACGCCCTACTCGCAGACGACAGACACACAGCTCGGGTTCTACATCACGTTTGGGAACCGAGTCCGAGAGGGCGACCCGCTCAAGTTGGTCAACGTGACCGGGACCTCGCGGTTCGACATGCTCTATGCGTACGAGACGGGCGAGGTGTTCCTCGTCGCCTACCCCGAGTACGACGACAAGGACGCGACAATCTCCGTCTCCGTCAAGGCGGCCGTGACCACGTATGATTCAGGGTACCCGAACAGTGCTGCGAATCTGACGGTCCAGTACAAGCCGGAGGACGGTGGGTACAAGCAGGCCGCTATTGCGCTGACGGCCGTCTTTGCCGGCGTCCTCCTCTCGTCTTGGCTGACGTCATTCGTCGTGTCAAGCGTGCAGCCGTGGTCCACAGCTGGATCTCTGGGGTACGCTGCGCTGGGATTCGTCCTGTGGGCGCAGAGGTTCTACCTCTCGGGCATGATCTCCACGAGCGTCATGCCGGCCAACTACAAGACGATGACGGACGTGTTCGCGTGGGCCAATTTCCAGGCCCCGTTGCCGTGGAATTGGGGTTCCGAGACGAATGGGATCCCCTCGAATATCACGGAAGGCAACAAGCTGCTGTTCCAGGACGGTGCCGTCGTCTTTCTGAGCTCGAAGGACCTCAGTTACTCCGGGTTCACGACGGACAAACTGGTTTCGGAGCCGTCTCCAGAGCCCTCCATCGTCGTCCCGTCGCCGGTACCGATGCCTGAGCCGACAAGCCAGCCTACCGTGCCGGCCGCGCCCGTGGCCCAGCCCGTGGCCCAGCCCGTGGCTGTCCCGGTGGTGCCGCCGCCGAGCTCCGCGGTACCGGCGGTGACTCCCGGACAGGACAGCTGCAGCATCATGGAGAACACCGACTTCTTCGGTGGTGATCTCAGCAACGGCGGTATCTCGGCGCCAGACCCGCAGCAGTGTTGCAACGCCTGCCTGTCGGACCCCAAGTGCTTCGTGTGGACCTTTTCCTTCGTCGACAATAAGTGCTATCTCAAGGGTCCCACCGGCTGGCAGAAGCTCGGCGATCGGACCTGCTGTGTGTCTGGCACCGCCAACAGGAACGGGATCCCGTCCCTCACGGTCGACCAGATCAACACCGGCGGCATTGGCGGCAACAAGGACAAGAACAACCAGAACAATAACAAGGACCAGAACAAGGACCAGAACAAGGACCAGAACAAGGACCAGAACAAGGACCAGAACAAGGACCAGAACAAGAACAACAACAACAACAACAACAACAACAACCAGAACAACAAGGACCAGAACAAAGGCGGCGGCAAGAACAACAACAACAACAACCAGAATACGCTTCCGAACAACAACAACAACCAGAATACGCTGCCGAACAATATCTTCAACCAGCCAAAGGGTAGGAAGTTGTTGATGGAGTCAAAGGCGTTCAGGGCGTTGTTGCAGTCCGTGCAGCCGACCCCGACCCCGACCCCGACTGTCGGCGCGACGAGCGCGGTGACCCAGGACGACGTGCGCCTCCGGGCTGTGTCGTACAACGATCCGCGTTCCAATGTGACGACGCAAAACGTCGTGGTCATCGCCGGAAAGGATGCGGGAGACAGGGCCCAGTATCTGGTGCAGGTCGCGGCCGACACCAAGACCGAGTCCACCAACTACTACGACAGGATCGAGCGAGCGGCGTTCTGGTTCGGTTGTCTGCTCGGTGCCGGGCTCATCATCAACGGCGTGTCCTACATGTTCGTCAAGTGCTGCGAGGGCGAGGTCCCGGGAGTTTTGTACCTGCCGCGCATCCTGCTGATGGTCGTGCTGGTTTCGCTGACGGGCTTCTCGTTCGCAGGGGCCCAACTCTTCTCTGGAGGAGGCGGTCTTGGTCCGGTTCTCGTCGGTATCCTGGTCGTCCTGTTCTACCCGGTGCTGTTCCTGATTGCCGCGTTCGTCGGCATCGCCGCCGCCGTGTACAGGAAGCGGAAGGCCGTCTACCTGCTGAGCAGCAGGGCCAACACGGACGAAGCAGAGGTGAACAAGTGGGACAAGCGAGTCGTCGCGAACTGGATGGGCATGAGCCTCAACCGGGGCAAGTGGCGCCCGACCGACCCCTCAAAGAAGAACGAATTCGTCTTCAGGTGGGGGCCGCTGTTCGAGGACTGCAGGGGGCCGCTCTTCCAGAGGAAGAAGGTCGAGACAACGAGTGGGAGCATGTCGGGATCGCTGCGCCGGAGCGGGTCGATCGTTTCCGACACGTCCTCCCAGAGCGGGGCCAACACCGTGTCCGAGTCGGGCATGAAGCCCAGACGGTCGTCGTCCAGGAAGAAGGTGGTCAGCATCGAGGAGAAGCCCCTGGGCAAATGGTGTGGAAGCAACGTGCGCAGGTCCAACTACCAGGCCTACGGGACGATCATCTCGCTGGGCAGGATGTGCGTCTACGGACTGCTGATCGGCGGCCTCGGCACCTGGCCGGCGGCCCAGACTGGATCCTGTCTGGCCGTCTCCGTCCTGTACTTGTGCTATCTGCGATTCTCCGTTCCATTCTCCAGGAGGGACGAGATGGCGCTCGAGTACTTCATCGCCCTCGTGGACATTGTCATCTTTGGCATCCTGCTGGGCCTCACGTTTGTCGGTTCCGAGGACTTTTCCAGCATGGACACGTTCTGCATCGTGTTGATCTGCATGCAGGGCCTCGGCCTCCTGGCCTATCTGATCAACAGGGTCCTGATCATCATCCACGCCTGGGCAGAGGTCGTCTGCCCGGCCTGCGCCCTCGGCGCCCCGTCGCCCAAGAAGAGCCGGAACCGGAGGAAGCGATCGTTGAAGAGCGAGCCCAGCATCACCTACAGCGGTGCCAGCGATACGAGTGCTCCATATTACATCGGACCCAACGGCAGCCCCATCACGCCGAACGGCAACGGCCTCGAGTATGCGGCCCCGGACCAAGTCCAAATGAACGGGATGAACGGGATGAACGGGATGAACGGGATGAACGGGATGAACGGGATGAACGGAGGGGGATTGACGCCGCACAGCCGGACACCAAGCCGGACAGGACCCTCGTTTCCCGTCATCGTCGAGGGAGAAGAGTCAGAGCACGCCGACGCCGAGCACCGACAGGAGATTGACCTCGCCCGGGGCCTGTCCCAGCAACAGCGCAAGGGCCAGAACGCCGTCTTTGACAAGTTTTGGCGGTCACTTTAGTAGACTTTTATAAGTCTTTTATACAAGAACGCGAATCTGTCGTTTGTCGGTGTCGGTCATTCACAGGACAGTCACACGCACGCTACTGGTGCTTCTCGATCAGCTCCTTCAGCTTCTCCTTGGAAGCGCCCACGAGCTCGTCCACCTTCTGTCCGTCCTTGAACACCTGGAAGGTCGGCATGGCAGAGATGCCGCAGGAGGCAGCGACCGACTCGACCTGATCGACGTCGACCTTGAGGAACACGACGGAAGTGAATTCGTTCGAGAGCTTGACAAACTCCGGTCCGATCATGCGGCAGGGTCCGCACCAGGTCGCCGAGAAGTCAACGATGATCTACAAACAAAAAAAGGCAGAGGTAGTGAGGGAGGCGGGGCCGGACGCGTCGAGGCTCGCTCGCTCGTTCGCTCGTCTACGTACAGCCTTCCCGGGGTTGGAGCTCATTTGAGCGTCCCACTCGGCCTGGTTCTTGATCTCGATAACGGCTGCGGGATGGGGGGAGCGCTGAGAGTGAGAAAAAGCAAAGTCATCTTCGTCTTCAATTGGAACGATCGGGGAAAATGACGCCCGCACCGGCGTTCTCCGAGCGTGCACGGATCCCAAGGCGTCACATACGTACCCATGACTGTGATGTATATCTCTATCTGTGCGTGACACGAATACAGGTAAAAGAAATCCTTTCCGTCGATCGACGCCTCGGGAGAAACCGAGTGCCGAGGATGACCTCCATCTTGGCGAGGCGTCTTCGCCTACCGCCATCGCTCTCCGTCCTCCTCCTCGTCCACGGCCTCGTACCACTTCGGAAGACCGCCGACGACACCCGGATTCAAGCGGTAGTTCACGAGCAGCTCCTCCCCTTCCTCGATCGGCTCGGTCGCCACGAACGCAAGTCCGGGCACGATCACACTGCTGCGATCGTCCGCGGGGGCCCCGCCGGAAGCGGGACCCCCCCTTTCGGGGGGAAAGAGACTCCACGGTATCATCGATCGGTCCTGCTCCGACTGGACCGTCCAGTCGACCGCCGCTGCCAGCACGTTTGGCACGACGCCCCGGGGAGGGTGGTTGATGAGGTGTCCAAAGGCCAGGAGCGCCAGCGGGCTTTCCCGAACCGCGGGGTGAAAATACGTCTCATCGAGGAGCGCCTCGTTGTCCAGCCCGTCGCGTTTCCGCCTCGAGGCGTTATAATCCCGCAGTCCGTTCGTTTCAAAGAGCTCCCACGCCCTCGAGTCGATCACGCGACCGTCGTGGCGGACCATCATCAGCATCGAGTCGTTGCCAAAACTGGGATAGCCGGGGATATCTCTGATATGTTCCACCGAGTATGACAGCCCCGGCATCAGCGCCACGACCTGACCGAGGGCCGCGCCGCTGCCTTCGAGGAACACACCTCGACCGGCGTCGGGGATCCCAGACGGCCTTACCGCGAGGCCGAACGACGGCGACGACGGCGACGACGGCGACGACGGCGACGACGGCGACGACGTCAGACCGGTGACCGAGTCCCTATGGACGAGGTCGCGCACTTGTCGTTCGACGTGTCGCTTCACGACGTTCCGTAGGTCGTCCAGCGCCATCGCCTGTGCGCGGTCGGACAGTCGGGCTGCCGCTGCCTCCGGTGCAAGCGCTGGCTCATCCTCCTCAAATTTCCTGCTCGCGTCTGTGGCGCGCCTCCACTCGAGGGCGAGGAACAGCCGGTGGAGGTCGGCCTCTTCGACGAGCGTCGTTCCCGCCGATCCCGGTTTCGATTTCGACGACTGAAACATCGTCACCGCCGGTCTGACCACGGATCGCCAAAACCCCATCGTCGAGACCGAGGAGTAGGACAGGGTATTGGGTCCGGAACCCTCCACGAAGACCCTGGATGCGAAACCGGGCGAACCGCAAGCTAGTTCGTATTCTATCGAAAAAACACGACCGACATGCGAGGCAGAGAGACCGCAACAGACCACCAGGTAGCAGCATAGATATGAAAAAGTACCTGAGCAGTGCGTTGGGTCTCGGAGGAAAGTGTAAGGTCGAGGTCGAGTTCGATTCGGCCGAGCGTCCCGGCCCTCCCGGCCCTCCCGGCCCTCCCGGCCCTCCCGGCCCTCCCGGCCCTCCCGGCCCTCCCGGCCCTCCCGGCCCTCCCGGCTCGTCGAGCGTCGTCCCGTGCTTCACGAACAATGATACGGTCGCGGGAACGATCCGCCTGATCCCGCTCTCGCTGAAGAAGGTCGATCATCTCGGCGTCCGCGTGCAGCTGGTGGGCGAGGTCGTCCTCAAGTCGGACAAGCATCGCCCGCACGAGTTTCTCTCCGTGGTGCGGGACGTGGCGCCGCCCGGCGATCTGACGGCGATCGAGACAGTGCGGTTCGAGTTCGAGGACGTTCAGATGCCCTACGAGTCGTACAGCGGGAGCCAGGTGACGTTACGGTACTCGGTACGGGTGATCATGGCACGTTCGATGGGCCAGACGTTGATCCAGGACCATTTTTTCGACGTGCAGAATCCCACGACGCGTGTCGAGGACAGTAGTGGTGACGGCAGTGGCGAGCGCGGCGAGGGCGGCGGTGGCGGCGAGACGGGTGCCACGGAAACCGCCGCAACCGCCACAACACGACCCACACCACCCTCGGATAATAACACAATTAAGATGGAGGTGGGCATCGAGGACTGCTTGCACATCGAGTTCGAGTACAGGAAGCACACGTATCACCTGCGGGACGTCGTGACTGGCAGGATCAACTTTATGCTGGTGAAAATCAAGTTGAAGCACATGGAGCTGGAGATAAAGCGGCGAGAGACGGTCGGCAGCGGCATAAATGCCCGGTTGGAGAGCTCGACGGTGGCCAAGTACGAAATCATGGACGGGGCGCCGGCCAGGGGCGAGTCCATCCCGATCCGGATGTACCTCTCGCCGTACCCGCTGACCCCGTCGTACGATAACGTCTGCGACAAGTTTTCCGTCAAGTACAGTCTGAATCTCGTGCTCGTCGACGAGGAAGACCGGCGGTACTTCAAGCAACACGAGATCACCCTCGTTCGACTGATGGACGAGGCGTGCGGTCCGCCGGCATGGAACCTGATCAAGGGTGGCCGTGACGTCAGCGACGCCACGACCGACGCGCCGGTGGACGCCCCGATGGACGACCTGCCGCGGGAAACCAACGGGAACGGGAACGGGAATGTCGATGACGTGCCTGACGAGCACGGCATGACCACGATTGCGCTTTGAAGCTGCAACCCACATTCCTCCAAACTTCACGAACGCACGTTGATATATATACGTGTAGATATATCTACCTCTCGATCATGGCGACGCTGGCCGCCCGATGGGCCATCAGAGACGCCTCTAGGGCCCGGGCTATTCCCTACTTGCTGCAGTGCAATTTCGCAACCACCACGACCCTCAACGACGACGACGCTGGCCGGAACGGCTCCGACAAGAACACCACCGCCTCCTCCTCCACCTCCTCCTCTTCGACGATCGACTTTGGGTTTCAAAACGTCGCTCGAGACGAGAAGCAAAACCTCGTCCGTCAGGTCTTCAGCAGCGTGGCGCCGTCGTACGACGTCATGAACGACCTGATGAGCGGCGGACTGCATAGACTATGGAAGGACCGTCTCGTGGAAATGCTGGCGCCGTTCCCTGGCGCCAAGCACGTCGACGTGGCCGGCGGGACGGGGGACGTCGCGTTCCGCGTCCTGCGGGCCATCCAAGCCGCGGAAGGCCTCCGGAGCACGCCGGTAGACTCAACCGTAGAAAGACGGGGCCACGTGACCGTGTTTGATATCAACCCCGAGATGCTGGAGGAGGGCAAGAAAAAAGCCCAGAACGCGCCCGACTTGGACCTGGATCGGCTCACGTTTGTCGAGGGAAGCGCCGAAGAGCTTCCCTTCGAGGACGACGCCTTCGATTCGTACACCATCGCGTTTGGCATCCGCAACGTCACAAACCGCCAGGAGGCCCTGGCCGAGGCGTACAGAGTCCTCAAGCCGGGTGGCCGCTTCATGTGCCTCGAGTTCTCCAAGGTCACCGTCCCGGGTCTGCAGCAGGTCTACGACGAGTACTCGTTCCGCGTGATCCCCGAGGTCGGCAAGCTCGTCGCCGGCGACGCCGACAGCTACCGGTACCTCGTCGAGAGCATCCGGATGTTCCCCGACCAGGAGACCTTCAAGACGATGATCGAGGACGCCCAGTTCCAGATGGTGCGGTACGAAAACCTCTCCGCCGGCGTCGTCGCCGTGCATTCCGGCATCAAGGCGTGATGGATTTTACGTGTTTTTCACCAATAAATATATTTACGCGTTCCTCCTTACGCGCTCCTCGCCTTCCTCGCGCGGAGTCCGCGGCTCAGCGCGCTGGCCTTGGCCTTGGCCGCCGTGACCAGGTCCGGCCGCCTCTTGGCGGCGACGGCTCCGGCGGCGTGGGCGGCACGGCGGGCGTTCTTCTTCACGGCAGTCTTCTGGCTCTTGATACCGTTCTTCTTGGATCCCAGCATGATGGTGACGGCACCGTTCTCCTCAGTCACGCCCACATTGGAGTTCCTGTTGGCGAGTCCGGAGTATTTGAACGAGTGCTTGCCAGCGCTGCGGGCGAGTGGGTCTCGAGTGAGTGCGTGAATTCTGCGAGCGGTACGGCGACGGGCAGCCCGTTCCGACGGCAGGGGGACAGAGCTCGGGCCGCGAAAAGCCGGTCGCCGCAATTCAGGTCGAATCGAATTCGACGCAAATTCCGCGGGCGTGCGACGTCTCAGCGGTCCGTTCTCCTCCCCAGACCCGCCAATGACGCCTCCACGCTTCCATCGGACGCATGCAGGCTGTGGTTCTGTACGTACAGGTTGCAGGGCTCCTTGCTCCAAATCGTCCCGTTGACGTTCTTCGAGATGAACGCGTTGTTCTTCTTGACAAGCTCCCAAAGCAAAGCCGGGCTGGACATGGTGACGTGTTTGTGCGTGCGTGACGTGATTCCAAAAGATTGAGAATGGAGTTTTCCTCGGCCTGCTTTTGAGCAGGCCAAAGCCCAGACCCTACCTGAGATGGGTCTCAATGTATGTTCATCGACCTGCCTCACCACCCCCCTGGACCTCGCTCGCAATCATCACGTCTCCGTCTCTCCCTCGTGTCCCCCCCCTCTCTCTCTCGTCATTTGCCCCCCGCCGCCTCGTCGTCCCGCTCGCTGAGCCTCTGGTCAAACGCGTCTCCGCCCACCAGCTTAGGCTTCCCGTAGTACAGATTGTGCGTGCCGCCGACCAAGACGCCTTGTGCTGTGACCATGATGGCAATCAGTCCCAGGGGGACCACAGCCTCCACCCAAGCGGGTACCATCGCGCTGATGCTCGGGAACGTGGAGGCGTGAACGAAAAGGCGAGGTGATGCTGTCGCGAATACACCGCCGCCTCGATTGCTGTCGCCGCGATGTGATGGATATGTCCAGATAGATACCGCACGCGCGCTTTTCCCACGGCGAATCGATCGACACTGAATAAAATTTGTTGAAGAAGAAACGGAGTCCGTTCGTAAAAACTCGTTTTCCCCTCCGCTTGTCGTCGTCGTCGCTCTAGAACGCACACCCACCGTCATAGCGGAGCGTCGTTACCATGGTCGGCATCAGGCTCGACGAGAGGGCGATTCAGAGCTTCCAGAGTACGTACAGAGCCGACTCTCCTCTCTCGCGGTCGCTCACGTGCCCCCTCTCCTCTCCTTCTCCTTCCCATCGCCAGGAGGGGCCGTCTTCACGAACCGGGACCCGCAAAAGCCCATCCCGGAGCACTTGGAGGTGGCCGCGACCCGTGTCAACTCGATTTCGTTCCACAGGACGGAGGACTTGCTCGTGTCGGCGTCGAACGACGACAACATCCGGATCTACGACACGAACCGCGGGAAGGAGCTCAACACACTGCAGAGCAAGAAATATGGGGCTGCAAATATCTGCTACACGCACGACCCGCACAGCGTCGTGTATTCGTCCACGAAGGGGACGCACGCGTGGCGGTACCACGACCTGGAAGCCAACAGGTACGTCAAGTACTTCCACGGGCACACCGGCCGCGTGAATGCACTGCACGTGTCTCCAATGACGGACGCGGTGCTGTCGGCGAGCGAAGATAAACAGGTGCGGCTGTGGGACCTTCGGAGTGGGGAGTGCGAGGCGGTGCTCAAGGCGCCGGGCATTCCCACGTGCTCGTTCGACGAGCAGGGGCTCGTATTCTGCGTGGCCGCCGAGACGGGTATCGTGAGGCTGTACGACGCGCGGAATTGGGGCGCCGGGCCGTTCAAGTCGTTCACGGTCGACCAAGAGAAAGACTCAAACGCGCTGTTCTCGGTCATCCGATCATCACTGGACGGGAAACAGCTGATGGCGGTAGTGGAAGGCAGAATTTACGTCTTGGATGCGTTTGAAGGCACGGTCGGGTGTACCGTCAACACGGGGGTCCCGCTGGGAGGGCAGCCGCTCGAGGCGACCCTGTCGCCAGACGGCAAGTTCATCTTGAGCGGATGCAACGACCGGCACATCCGGTGTTGGAGCACCGAGACGGGCAAGGAGGTCGCGTTGTGGCCGCAGTCCTCGGACGTCCCGGCCTGTATCAAGTTTTCCCCGAAGAAGATGCTGGTCGCGAGCGCCAGCCAGGAAGTGTGTCTCTGGATTCCGTAGTCTGTGAGGAAGTAGTAGGAAGAAACTTCACGGTTTAAACGGCCAGGCAAAATGCA
>Ga0181573_10002257_pt1 | contig 18048 bp, 9 predicted proteins | sample 101ome_25_FD_148643 | JGI IMG/M metagenome (GOLD analysis project Ga0181573, IMG submission 148643) | Coastal salt marsh microbial communities from the Groves Creek Marsh, Skidaway Island, Georgia - 101409BT metaG (spades assembly) | ecosystem: Environmental > Aquatic > Marine > Intertidal zone... | reverse complement strand
TCTGCCAAGATGTTCGACGTCGCGGACAACCCAATCTCTGCCCTCCTGATTGGTGTGCTCGCCACCGTGCTCGTCCAGTCTTCCTCGACCACTACCTCCATCATTGTCGCCATGGTTGGTGCCGATGAGCTCTCCGTCAACATCGCCATCTTCATGGTCATGGGTGCCAACATCGGTACTTCCGTCACCAACACCATCGTCGCCATGGGCCACTTCGCAAACCAGGATGACCTCCGCCGCGGCTTCGCCGCCGCCACCGTGCACGACATTTTCAATATGCTCAACGTACTGGTCTTCCTCCCCCTCAACTGGATCTACCCCTTCTTGGCGAAGATGACCTACGAGATGGCCAAGGACCAGAAGCCCTGCGACGGCGACAAATGCAAGAAGACCGAGTTCCTCGGGCCTTACATCTCCCCGTACTCCAAGGGCGTCGCCGACTACGACAAGAAGGTTGCCGGATACATTTCCCAGAACTGGTGCGCGGGCGAGTGCGGCAAGAGCTTCTCCACTGACGCCATGAAGTTGATCTCCGCGGAGGTCTGCACCTCCTCCACGGACTGCTCCAACGTCCACAAGAACTACGAGGACAACTGGATGTCCAAGGGCTACCTTGCCAAGAAGCGCGCGCCCGGGTACATCGTCGGCACCGCCTCCGGTCCCGCCGAGTTCCACTACTCGAAGCCCGCCTCCTGCACCAGCTCCACGAAGTTCTTCGACGATGAGACGGCCTGGACCAGCTCCGTCGCGGGTTCCCTCACCACCGGTACCTGCTACGAGGTTTGCGGCTCCAAGGTCAAGACGGGCCTCTGCGACAAGCGCCTCCTCAAGGGTGGCCTCACACTCGATGAATGGGAGATGACCGACAACGGCGCGGGTACCTTCCTCACCATCATCTCCCTCATCGCGCTCTGCTCGTGCCTCTTCTGCATCGTGTACATGCTCCAGATCATCATGAAGGGCGCCGCCGCACGCGTGCTCCAGAAGGTGGTTGGCTTCAATGGCTACCTCAACATCGCCATCGGCTGTTTCATCACCATCATGGTGCAGTCCTCCTCCATCACCACCTCCACCCTCACCCCCCTCGCGGCCGTGGGTATCATTTCCCTCAACGACATGTTCCCCCTCACCCTCGGCGCCAACATCGGCACCACCCTCACCGGCATCATGTCCGCCTCCGTCGTCACCTCCAACCCCGTCAACGGCTGGCAAGTTGCGCTTGCTCACCTCTTCTTCAACATCTTTGGTACCCTCATCTGGTATCCCATCCCCAAGGTTCGTGAGATTCCCCTCAGGGCCGCCCGGTTCCTCGGCCACTGCACTGCCCACCCCCAGTACGGCAGCCTTTTCCCATTCGTCTACGTCTCGATGGCCTTCTTTGTCATCCCCGGCATCGCGTACGGCATTGCCTCTGCGTAAGCAGCATGACGAATTCAAGGCGTTGACGTCCTCTAGACGACAACGCGTGTGTACGGGTCCACGACCTTTTTCGTTTAAGAATAAGGTGTTAACACTAGCTACTAGCTAGCTAATAGTTAACACACTGCAAGCATTACTTTTGACACAATAATACTTCTCTCTCCTCGTGACTTGAGATCTTGCCGTGTTCTTTCGACGCTTCAGTCCTCGCGGAAAAACGTGAATGAGGCTCGAGCGCTGTCCGAACCCGATGTCGACCCGCGGGCTACACACCGTCCTCCATGCTCTCTAACGTCCGTCCCCGCGTCTCCGGCAGCGTCGCACGCACCACGAAAAACGCGACGCACACCACCGCCACGTACAGCACCCACGTCCCCGTCGCCCCGAGCGCGTTCACCAGCGGGATGAACGTGCCGGTGACGACGACGTTGGCAACCTCCCTCGCCGCCGCGCCCGCAGCCGCGCCCGTGCTCCTCGCCTCCGACGGGAACACCTCCGCGCTCACCACGTACGGGATCGGCGCCATGCTCGCGGAGAAGCTCAGCCTGAACACCAGGATCCCGAGCACCGCGATCCACGGCGCCCACGCGTGTCCCGCCGGCGTCAGATGACTCGACGCCGCGAGCATCGCGAGTCCGACGGCCAACCCGGCGATGCCGCCCAACGCCACGGGCCGCCGACCCACCGCGTCGATGATTTTCCCTATCCTGCTCCCCACCACCAGCTGCGCCACCCCGATTAAACACACGAAGCCGATCGCACTGACGGGGGTAAAACCGAGTTGATTCAGGATCCGCGGCGCGTAGTAGACGACGACGTTGATTCCGCACAGCTGTTGCAGCGCGTTGAGCCCGCACGCGATCAACGCGGGCTTGCGGTACCTCCGTTCGGTGACTAAGGCCGTGAACGTCACCGATTCGCGGGGCGGGCGATTTAAACCACCCGACCCTTTTAAACCACGATTTAACCCCCCGACCGACTCGTCGTCGTCGGCGAGGGTCGCGAAGTCGGCGTCTCGCTGGCCCAGGAAGCGGAGGCATCGCCTCGCTCCCTCGAGGTCGCCCCGGCGCTCGGCGAGCCACCTCGGCGACTCCACCAGCCAATGTCTGAGACAAAGCTGTGCCGTCGCCGGAACCGCGCACATCGCCAGCGTGAGCCTCCAGCCGCCGACCACGTTGGTCAGCGGCAGGCTGGCGAAGTAGCTCGCCAGGATGCCGACGGTGACGCCTAAGGGCGCGTATGAGGTGAGTGCGCCGCGCGTCGCCGCGGGGGCGCACTCGCCTATGTACACGGTGCACAGGCTGGTGCTGAACCCCACGGCGAGACCGGCGACGAGCCGCCCCGCCGTGAGCTGCGTCGGGGTCACGGCGGTGAACATGAGCGCCGCCCCGAGGAGGAACGCGACGTTGCCGACGAGGATGGACGACCGGCGCCCGGTTTTGTCCGCGAACGGCCCGGCGATGAGCGCGCCGAGAAGGGCGCCGAGCGGCGTGGCGGCGATTATCCGGGACTTGGCGGCGACGGTCAGGGCGCCGAGGGCGGTGTTGGACGCCTCGAGGTGGAGGAGGGCACCCGCGATGGCACCGGTGGCGCAGCCGAAGCTCACCATGCTCAGGCACACGGCGAAGGTGAGGCGGCGGAGGTTGCGCTCTCCCCCGGCGCGGTAGTCGTCGTCGGACGTGAACGTCGGTCCTCGCGAGGAGAAGGCGTCGGCGTCGGTCGCGGCGACGCGGAAGGTCGAGGATGCCGACGCCCTCCTCCTCGCGCCGCGACGCTCGCCTCCCGTCATCCCTAAGAAGATCGCCGTTCCCTCGTCGCCGCCGGGACGCGCGCCTCTCCCCTGGGCGCCGACCGCCCCGCGCCGGGTCCGCCGACGTCCGCATTTCGAGGCGAAGCCAACGTCGCCCCGAAGCGCCGCCGGCGCGGCCGCCGCTCGCATCCCGCCACGCGCCTCGGAGAGCGGCGACTCGGTGTCAACTTTCGTCCAATTTGTCAAAAACTTTCATAGACTAGAGACTACCTCTTACCGTCTGGTCCTACTCCCATCTGGTACGGGCTCGCCGGCGTCTGATAAAAGTCAGTCACGTCCGCCGGTTCATCCGCAGGTACCCGAAAGCCGCCCCCGCCGCCCGCAGCCCCGCCGCACACGCGCTCGTCGCCACCCTCCCGAACACCAGCCACGCAGCCGCGAAGTAGCACCCCAGACTCAGCGCCCCCGCGACGACGCAGCACGCCGCCGTCACCTTCGCCGCCAGCCGCGCCCTCGAGCCGGCCGGCTCGGATCCCTCGCGCCACAGCACCAGCGCCGCCTGCGCCCCCGACGCCGCCGCCGCCACGCCCAGCACCGTCGCCACCGCGAACATCGTCAGCCCGAGGTACAGCTCCCACCTGCGCTCGACGATGGCGAGTCTGTCCCGGATGTCAGCCGCCGTCTCTCGAGCGTTTTTAGCCGAATCGCGGCCGACGCGTTCGACGGCGACGGAGAGGTCGGATTTGGCGCCTCTCGCGGCGCGCTCGATCGCCTTGTCCAGCTCCACCAGCGCCGAGGTCTGGTTGGCGACGAGCTCCTCCAGGTCGTTCACCTCCTGCGCGATGTCTTCGAACCTGCCGCCGTAGCTCGAGGAGAGCGACTCGATGTAGCGGTCGAACATGGACTGGTTGAGCTCCAGGGATTTGATCTTCTTGGCCATCAGCGAGAAGACGTTCTCGGGGGACGACGGCCGGGGGTGCTCGGAAACGGCCGATTTGGGCACCGCCGGGAGCGGCCTGTCGTCCTTGCCGACCGTCGGGGGCTGCTGCTCCTTCGCGGCGGCGCCGGCCTCCTCGGGCTCCTTGGGCTGGATCGGCTGAGCCGCCGCCTCCGCGCCGGGCGTCGTCGTCGGCGTCTCACCTTCGGCTGTCCCGGGATGAACGTCGGCCGTCGCGGGCTTCGCCTCCTCGGACGACGACCGCTCCGACGATCCCGCGTCGGTCTCTGCCGACGCGGGCGGCTCGAACCCGACCGCGTCCTCCCCGCCGCTTCCGCCCCCGTCGTCCTCCTTCTCCTCGTCGGATCGGGACTTTGAAGCCGCCGCGGCGGGGTCGGCGAGCGCGTGATCCGGGCGGGGCGGCGAGTCACCGGCCTCCTCCTTCGCCGCCTCCTTCGCCTCCTGCTCCTTCGACGCCGCCTTCGACGCCTCCTCCTTCGACGCCGCCTCCTTCTCCTTCCCGAACCATGACTTGAAGAACCCCTCTTTTTTGTCATCCGCCTTTGAAGCCGCGTCCGCGCCGGCCGAGTCGCTCTCCCCCCGCGGCTTCGCCTCCGACGTCGCCCCCGCCCCCGCGTCGGCGGGAAGCTCCGTCGGGGGTGCCGTCGGGGTGCCGTCGGGGGTGCCGATCGAGGGCTCGATCGGGGGTTCGGGCGCCGCCTCCGGCTCCGCCGGCGAATCGGTGTCTGCCACCTGTACCTCGTCCTCCGCCGCGGGTTTGTCGTCGTCGCCACTTCCGCCACCCGATTGAACCGCCTCACCAGCCGGCTCGTGATCGTCCCCGGCGTTGAGAATCTCCTCAACCTCGGCAACCTCCCTGTTGATCGCCTCCATCTCTTCCTCCAGCGTCTGCTTCGCGTCCTTGCCGTGGACCCTCAGCAGCGACAGGGTGCAGAAGTGGTGCCGGCCGTAGTGGGACGTCACGCTCACCCGGACGTACTTGCTCCAGTGCCCCCTCGGCAGCACGAACGTCTGCACGTCCCTCCCGTCCCGCGCGCGGCACCGGCCGAGCCTGCGCCAGTCCTCCTCGCGGTCGTGCCCCCCCCCGCCCGCGCTCGCCCACACCTCAAACTCTCGCACCCCCGAGGAGTGGAACTCGTAGTTTGCGAGCGTCACCGCCGTCACCGCCGCCTCCTCCGAGAGCTCCACGGTGAGCCACCTGCCGTTCTTGGCGGCGCACGGCGTGAGGTAGTACGAGTCCATGTCCTCCTTGAGCGCCGCGCCCGCCGATTTCGCCTCCGGATTGGAGCTCACGACGCGCGCGCCGTTCGCGTAACTCGCGTAGTTGTACTGTCGGATAAACGCCTCCCCCTCGGCGGCGGACGCGGGCGTCAGCCAAGGGTCCTCCGGGTCCTCTGGGTCCTCGGGCGCGGTGGCGGGAGCGTCGGCGGGAGCCGCGGCGGCCGGGTCGCCGTCGGCCGCGCCGGGGCCCGCGGGTGTCGCCGCGGGTGCCGCCGCGGGCTGATCCTCCGCCGCCGCAGACGCCGCCGGCGCCGCGGGCTCCGACCTCGCGTCGATCCCGCCCCCGCCGAAACCGCCCTCGTCCTCCTCCGCGGCGCCCGGATGGGCGGGTGGGTCGGCCGAAGAGCGGGCACCCGCGTCACCCGCGACGGCGTCGGCGTCGGGTGCGGCATCGTCGCGCGAAAGGGGCTCCGACGCGGGCTCTTTTACCGCCTTTTCGTCCCCGCCGCCCCGACGCTCGCCTCGATTTTCCTCCGCCGCCAACCCCGCCCCTTTCGCCGCCGCCGCCCCCGCCGCCCCCGCCCTCCTCTCCCTCTCCTCCTCCGTCGTCGCCGTGGAGTTGGCGTCGCCGGGGATCGAACCCGCGACGTCGGAACCCGTGCGGTTCGCGTTACCCTCTCCTCCGGTATCGTCGACGTCGGTCCCCGGCGAGGGAGCGGGCGACTCGCCTGCGGCGTCCGGTCGGTCCGTGCCGGTGGCGTTCTGATCCGCGACGTTCGGCTCCTTATCCGCGGCGTGTCCCTCCTTGTGCTCCTTGGGTTCCTTGTCCTTTTGGGGCTCCTTATGCTCCTTGGGTTCCTCCTTGGCCGCCTTGGCGGCGCTCACCTTGGCGGCAATGTCCGACTTGAAGTCTTTCAGCGACGGGATCTTGGCCTTCTCCTTGGCCTCCCGCTCCTTGGCCTTGCGCGCCTCCTTCTCCCGGCGGAGCCGCGCGTCCTCGGCCGCCGCGAACGCCGCGGCTCCCTTCTCCGCGTCCGTCGTGCACACCATCCGTTCCCGCCCTCCTTCGGCGCCGTCGTCGCCGCCGAGCCCCCCGGCGAGCGTCGCGTCGGACTGCCGGAGCACGTCGTGGCTGAACGAGTTCTCGATGGCGCACGACGCCGCGAGCTCCGCGATGGGATCCGCGTCCCGGACGGGTTTGGACGCGGCCGGATCGGACGTCGACACCATCGTCGCGGTCGCCTGATGGTCGTCGGACGGGATTTGCGCGCCCGTCGGCTCCCCCGCGGTGGACGTCGCGACGGGATCTTCCGTTTGGGCACCCGACGATTTGGGCGCCGACGAAGGCGACGTCGGCGCCGCGGCGGATCCCGCCTTCGTCTGATCCTCCACCCCCGCCCCCCCGGGCGCGCTGGGATGCGACGGGATCGTCGTCCCGAGCCCCCCCGCGCCGGCGTCCCCAGGCGTCGCGTCCGCGGCGGCGGCGACCGGCAGGAGGCCGGATGGGCCATTCCACCGCGACCATCCCGTCGGTCCCAGCGGGTGCGTCCGAGGCCCTGGGAAAGACGCGACCGTCCACGCCGCCCACAGCGCGAGCCACGTCAGCCCGGCTGCGAGGCGCGGAGACCCGCGCGCGGCCCTCATGCGTCCGAGAGAGCCGCGCCGAGAGCGCTCCATCAACCACTGGGGAGCCGAGCCCGCAATTACTTCCTCAAGTTTCGGCATTTTTCCCCGTGCTCGGGTGGACATTTTGTAGACCGTCATTTCTTGGTTCATCGCGGGTCAGGTCAGCAACGCGTCAGATCGGAACTTTTGTCGCGGGAAAACCCATCCGGAAAGCCCAGTCGCGGCGAGATGCTTTTGAACCCCGGGCGAGCGCTGCCGGTCAAAGCGAGCGGACGCCCGTGACATCACCATGCCGTCCGCGTCGATCGATGAGGGCGTCGGCGTCGACGCGAACGACGACGGCAGGATGGAGGAGGGCGCGGTCGAGCTCGGGGGGCCGGGGGACGCCCCGAACCACGAAGGCGTTCCCCATCCCCACGCCGGGCAGAAGCCCGGCTCGGCGGTGTTCAACCTCTCCAGCGCCATCATCGGCGCGGGCATCATGGCCATCCCGAACGCCTTCCGCGTCCTCGGCGTCCTCGGCGGCGTCCTCGCGCTCGTCACCATGCACGTCGTCACCGGCACCACCGTGCGTTTCCTGGTGCGCGCCACCGAGGCATCGGGCGCGGGCACGTACGCCGCGTGCGCCGCGCGTTTCTGCGGCGACGCCGCCCGCACCGCCGTGCAGCTCGCCATCGTCCTCAACAACTTCGGCGTCATGGTCGTCTACCAGATCATCTTCGGCGACGTGCTCGCGGGAACCCCCGCGGATCTCCGGACCCTCCCCGACGTCGATCCCGGCCCGGGATCCGACGCCGAGGACTACGCAGATTACGACGACGGCCCGAACAACGCCACGCGCGTCTACCCGCCGCCGCTGCCCCCCGCCGCGCCGCCCTCCGACGAGGACGACGAGGACGCCGCGCCCGCGGCGCTGCTGCCGTGGGCGTTCGCGCGCGCGGGGGGATCGTGTCGCGTCCCCGTCGCGGCCGTCGCGCCAAACGGACTTCGGTTAAGCCCCGGGCCTTCTTCGTCGTATCGTTCGTTCCTCGCCTCGGGGTTTCCCTCGGGGGCCGCGGACGCGCGCGGCGAACGCGCGTACCTTCGCGCCTTGGCCGTCCGCGGCGACGACGGCGCGATGGGATGGGGCGAGTCGTCCGACACGTTCATCTCCCGCGCGTTGGACGGGTGGGCGGGGGTTGGAAAAGGTTTAGGAGGCGACGGAGGACACGGAAACGGTCCGGCGCCCGACAACCGCCACTCGACGCAGGTGGCGTACGAGACGGCGTGGTACTGCACCCGACCGGCGTCGATGGCGTACGTGCTGGTGCTGGTGTGCGCGCCGCTGTGCCTGATGCGGAGCCTGAAGGCGCTCGCGGGGGCGTCGTTCGTGTCCGTCATGTGCGCCGCGAACTTTGCCGCGGTTCTGTTCTTCAAGTTTGTCGCTCACGTCGTCTCGGGGTTTGATTCGACGGGTGGCGACGCAGCCGGGAATCCCGGCGTGTTTGGGAAGATCGCGGCGCTGACGCCCCGACTCCTGCCCGACCCCGAGCGCACGAGCGTGCGCGAGGCCGTATCCGTCATCGCGGTGATGACGACGGCGTACGTGTGCCATTTCGTGATTCACCCGCTGTACGCGGAGATGGACCATCCGAGGTCGCCGGAGCGGTTCGAGAGGTTGGTGGCGCGACGGTCGCTTCGCCTGTGCACGTCCATCTACGTCGGCGTCGGGACGGTCGCCTTCGCGCTCTTCGGGGACGGGACCCACGCCGACGTGCTCGTGGACTTTCGACGCAACACCGCGCTGGACCAGGCGGTCGTCAAGGGTGGCTACGTGGCGTCGTTGGCGCTCACCTACCCGGTTTTGTTCTGCGTGATGCGCGAGGTGCTGGTCGAGATCTTCATGGACCGCGGAGACGCCGCGAAGAGACGGCTGGGCACGATGACGGACGCGGACGCGGGCGACGACGACGACCGTTACGACCGTTACGACGGCGACGAGGCGACGTCGGACGAGCTCCGCGAGCACCTGCTCACGGACGCCGGCGAGGAGGAGGAAGGGGTCGACGGGGACGAAGTTGCACAGCTGGCCATGCGCGACTCGCGAGTCTCGCTTCGCGACCCCGAGGAGTGCGCCTGGCGGCTGAGCCGACCCGCGCACGTCGCCCTCACGCTCTCGATCATCGCCGCGCAGTTCCTGCTGGCCATCGTCATCCCCGACATCGAGGTTGCGTTGGGGTTCATGGGGTCCACCCTCTCGGTGTTTGTCGCGTTCGCCGCGCCGGCGATGATCGCGATTGGCGTCGCGAAAGAGGCGGGCGCGGATGGATCGCTCGCGTGGGCGGTGCTGGCGTTCGGAGTGTTGGTCGGGGCGTCGGGGCTGACGGTGGCGACGTGGAACGTGGCGTCGCCGCCGGAGTGAGCGGGGTGGGTGGGTGTCCTTCTTTTTATAAAATGTTGTACAACCAGCCGGGTAGCATATCCGTTTTTCCGTTGACCGAGATCTCTCTCCCGTCACACGCGCGCGCGCGCCGGAGCGCGGGGAACCGAGGGGTGTCCAAAGTCTCGATGCCGGAGGAACCCCCACGACGGCCTCCTCGCCGGGGCGCCTCCATCCTCAGCGACACCGACGGCGACGGCAGCGACGACGACGACGACGACGACGACGACCGGCGCTTCGCGGGGGGAGCCGATGCCGACTCCCCATCCGTCCCTGCGCAGCCGGACTCCGACGAGGACGACCGCGACGAAGAGGCGCTCGACGCGCAGATCGAGGCGTTGCGTCGTCAGATCGCGGCGGGGCGGCTCACCCCGTCCGCGGCTCACCCCGAGATGGACCAGGTCGCGGAGGACCCGGTGGACGAGCTCCTTGGCAGCGAGCGTTGGGACGCGGGCGCGCTCGCCGCCGCGGACAACGACACCCTCGACGCGCTCATCGACAGGCTCGCCAAATCGCGACCGCAGACGGACCCGATGTCCATGCTCGAGCGCGAGGAGGCCGCCGCGCGCCGCATGAAGGTCCAGACCGACCTCATGGCGTACCTCCACGAGCTACGAAGGCGCGCCAAGGTGGACTTTCCGCCCGATTTCGCCGAGCTCGTCGAGGAACTCGTGGCGAACGCGACGAAGCGCGACGCGCAGCTCCGCGCCGTGGGCCTACGGGGCAAGGTCGCGGCGATCGACGACGACGACCGTTACGACCGTTACGACGACGCGGGATCGGGAGGAGGCGGACGGATGCCCGACCCGTGGACCAACCCGGAACCCGGGCTGGACATGATCTCCGCGGAGGACCTCGACCCGAAGATCCACGCGGGGCTGGAGAAGATCCGGCGGTACGACGAGATGCTCCTCGCGAAGGAGGCGGAGCAGCGGATGGTGGAGCAGGAGACCCTGGAGCGCGCGGGCGGCGGCGGCGGCGGCGACGACGGTTCGTCTTCCGTGACGGTTCGCGTCGGCGCGGGTGACGACGGAGACGACGGAGACGAGCTCGCGGGCGGCTTGGAGGCTCGCGTCGCCCGCCGACGCGCTCGAAGGCTTCGAAAGATCGCCCGACTCCGTCGCACGCTCCGCGGGGATGACGCGGAGCGCATGGGCGGCGCCGCGGCGAGGAACGCGGCGAACACCCGAGGGGCGCAACGTCTCGCGAAGCTGACCGAGGAGGAGGACGCGCTCGCCGAGCGACTGCTGGAGGAGTTCGCGCGCGAGGAGGAGGGGCCCCGGTCGGGGACGCGCGGGATCGACTCGTCCACCGCTGCACCCGTGGACGTGGACGCTGACGCTGACATGGACGCTGACATGGATGATGACATGGACGCTGACATGGACGCTGACGTGGACGCCGACGCGAGATCCGTCGCCGCGTCGACTCGCTCTTTCGTCTCGTCGGCGACCGCCAACCCGTTCGCGGTGCACCGCGCGATCGCCGGCGTCGTCCACCCCGGCGCCGGCACCGCCTTCGGCTCGCTCGACGTTGACGCACACGGCCATGTTTTGGACGAGGACGCTAGGCGCCTGGCGGAGATTGAACGCGCGCTGGGCGAGATTGCGTCGGGGCGAGGGACGGCGGCGGAAACGCAGCCGGCGGAAACGCAGCCGGCGGCTTTGGAACGGCCGGCGTCGGCGGTGTCGTCGTCGCCGGCGCCGAGCAGCGCGAGCGCCTTGGCGCGGCGCCTCGGAGCTCCCTCGGTCTCCGCGGGGGGCTGGGACGACGACGGCGAGAAGGAGAACGATTCGGTCCGAACGAGGGGCGAATTCGACGCGGAAAATTACCTCGAGGACGCCAGGGAGGATCGCGAGCTGCGGGAGGTTGACGAGACGGTGGACGCGGCGCTTCGGAGGATGAAGACGAAGGGGGCGTTTCCCGAGCGGCTCACCGCGGAGGAGATGCGCAGGCTCGTCGACGAGTGCAGGAGCGAACAGGGCGCGTGAGACTCTCGATCAGCACACTTTCCCAATCTGATCAGTACACTTTCCCAATCTGATCAGTACACTTTCCCCATCATGCCGCCGGTGGCGTCCGCGGCTTTCTCGTTCATCGCCAGACCGCGGTCGAGGACGTAGCCCACCTGGTGCGGCTTGAGCGTCATGTACTTGCCAATCGGCAGCTCGCTCGGCATGCGCAGCCCGCCCACGCGCACGCGCTTCAGCTTCTTCACGTCGACACCCGCGCTCGCGGAGAGCACCCTCACCTCGCGATTGCGCCCGTCGACGACGTCCACGAGGATACGGTGCGCGGGGCCTCCGTCCCTGGCGCCCTCCATCGACTCCACCCTCAGCGGCGTGACGTGCGTTCCGTCAACCTCGCATCCCTCCGCCATCTTCTTGATCTGCGCCTTCGTGGGGCGCGTCGCGGCGGTGACGATGTACGATTTCGGAATCTGCGACGAGGGGTGCGCGACCCTCTGGCACCACTGTCCGTCGGTCGTCACGAGGAGCATCCCGGTCGTGTTGACGTCGAGGCGGCCGACGGTGAACAGCCGCGGGGGAAGCTTACCCGGGTGTTTCTTCCTCCATCCCTCGCGCCAGTCCTCGAAGAGGTCCAGCACCAGCCTGTCCTGGTCCCGCGCCCTCGCCCCGGCCCCCGCGGGCTTGCTGCTGCACAGGTAGCCCTTCGGCTTGTGCAGCAAAAAGTAGAGGTGGCCCGCGTCTCCCAGCGATTCCAGCCCGCCCTGGACAACCTTGCCGTCCACGGCGATGACGTCCCTAGACGTGGACACCGCGTGCTGGGGCATCGTGACGGTCACGCCGTTGACCTGGACCCTGCCGGCGAAGATGAGCTCCTCGGACGCGCGCCTGGACGCGACGCCGAGCGCGGCGAGCGCCTTGGAGAGCCTCTGCCCCTCGTCGTCGCGGCGTTTGTCCCTGAGCGCGCGAGGGTCGAGCGCGACGTCGCCGTTGAACCGCTTCTTGACCGGTCGCGGGCCCTGGCGCCGCTGCGTTTGGGGCGGGCGGGACGGCTCGGAGTCCGGGAGGAAGCCCCCACCGCCGCGCTCCGCGCGCGCGTGGGGCGTCGTCGAGGACGTCGACGCGTCCCGCGCGGCGGGTGACCACGGCCATTGACGCGCGGTCCTCCGCGTTGACGATGAATCTGACCCGACGGCGGCGAGCCCGCCCTCGGGGCGGACGCATCGCGCGTGCGCGAGAGCCGCGCGGGTGCGGGTCGACGCGCCGCCCGCACCCTTGAAGGCGACCGCCGCGGTGAACCGCGACGCGAGTTGCGCCAGATGCAGCGCCGCGTGCCCGTGCATCGCGTCTCGGAGTGAGACGATTCAGCCACCGCCGCCGCTTTCCGTGCCGTATAAACTTTTGGTGTCGGGAAAGTTGCCGCACCACTCCGCGGGGGGCGAGCGAGACTTGGGGTCGGCGATGACGAAGCTGGTCAAGACCGGACGCAAACCCGGTGCGTTAGCACCTAAGGGTGGGGTCGGCAAGGGCCACGGCGGCAAAGAGAACCCGAAGTCCTCGCAACCGCCCCGCAAGAACAGCGGCGCGTGGAAGGATGAGTTCCGCGAAAAGTTCAAGTTCAAGTCCAAGCGCGCGGGCAAGGCTGTGAAGGAGCGGACGGAGCGCAGGTCCATCCCCGACTTCCTCAAGCCGCAGGATAAGGGCGAGAAGCTCACGCCCAAGCAGGTGGAGAGGGTGATCGGCGAGGTGCTGCAGCCGGTGAGGGCAAAGTACGGCGGCCAGGGATTCGCCAAGCCGTCGGCGTTCATCAACGGCGCCGCGCCGGACTTCAAGGAGCAGCTCGACGAGCTCTTCGACGAGCACGTGGATGGGTTCTCGGGCAAGTCGTTTCGGAAGATGGGGAAAAAGCAGGAGCAGATGAACATGCTGTGGAAGCAGCGGCTCAAGGCTAAGGCGGAGGCGGACGGCACCATCGTCACGGGAAAGAGACAGAGGGAGAAGGAGCCCGATGTCGACGACGACGACGACGATGACGGGGGCGGCAAGACACTCGCGCGCGGCGGCGGCGTGAACTGGAAAAGAAAAGAGAGGGTGGTCGCGCCCGATGCGACGGCGGCTGCGGCTGCGGCGGAGGAGGAAGCGCGCGACGGCGGCGACGCGCCCAGGGGCGCGGGCGGCGGCCTCAGTCGCAAGCAGCGAACCAAGGCGGCTCAGATGGGGATGACGCCGGAGGCTTACCTGGAGTGGATGCAGCGGGGCAAGGTGAAGGTGGCGGTGGACCACGATGCGAGAAACAACGCCATAGAGGCGTACCGCGCCATGCAGAAGGCGAAGCTTCAGAAGGCCAACCCGCGAGGCCGGCGGTGACGTCGTCGACAAATAAATAATTTTTGTAAAACAACAGCGACGCGCGACAAAAAAAAATCAACTTCGCAACCGCCTCGGGGCGGGCGGGCGGCTAATACGGGTACCAAGACAAACGACGCACCGGACGAGCCGAATCACGCGGACGACGCCACGCCTCTCTCGTCGGTTCGACCGACTTTTCCTCTCACGGGTTCGACTTTTCCGGCGGATGCATCTTCTTCGGCGCGAGCGGACCGTCCCAAAAGTGATGCCTCAGACCGAACGCCAGCCTCGACACGTTGAACACGAAGAAACAGCCCCACACTCCCTCCACGGTGTGGCCCCACACCTTAAGCGCCCCGAGCATCAGCGTCGTGGACACGCACATCCCCCCCGCGAGCCTCGCGAACGCCTGGTGCCCCTGCATCAGGCCCTCCGCCACGAACACCAGGCCGTTGAGCGGCATCTGCATCGCGCCGATCAGCACCGGCCCCCGCGCCATGGCCTGGACGTTCTCCAACGGCGTGAAGAACTTTAGCGCCGGCAGCGCGGTGAGCTGGACGCACGCGAGGAACGTGCCGAGGAGGAACCCCCACACCAGCAGGCGGTCCGCGCAGATCTTCGCCTGCTCCACGCCGCCCTCCCCCTTCGCGGCGTTGAGCTTCTGCGGGATGAGGATGGACGCCAGCGTGGACAGCGCGAGGACCGCGATGAGACACAGCTGAAACATCTGAGCCGAGACCGTGTGCGCCGCCGCGGCCGTCCCGGTCGCGTCCATCGTCAGAATCGCGCGCATCACCGCGAGAAAGGTGACGTTCTGAGCGATGGACCTCATCTGCACCGCGGCGCCGCCCACCATCAACTTCCCGATGTTACCCCAGCTCGGCACCCGGATCAGCGACCCCAGCGTGATGATCCCGCGGCGCAGCATGGCGCTCATGTAGAGCGTGAACGACGTGATCTCCGAAGCTGACGTGGCAATCGCCGCGCCCGCCACGCCCATCGCCTTGACGAACCCAGCGCCGAAGATGAGGATCGGGTCCAACAGCAGGTTCACCATCTGGCTCACGAGCGTGATCTTCATCGGGGTCGTGACGTCCAGGGTGCCCCTGAACGCGGCGAACCCGACGGTGGACACGATCGCCGGGACGAACGTCAGGGCGCGCCAGCCGATGTAGGGCGCCGCGGCGGCTGCGGTGTCCGACCCGGGAATGACGCCGACGATCTTCAGACTCGCCGCCTGGAACACCGTCAGCAGCACCATCCCGAAGACGCCCACGAGGGACGCGACGAAGATGGCCTCGCCGGTGGCGCGCTGGACCTCCTCCGTGTCCCCCGAAGCGGCCGCCTTGGCGACGACGGGCGCGATGATGGACGGGACGAAGGAGATTATCCAAAACGCCGACTGGAACACCTGGTTCGCGGCTCCCTGCGCGGCGAGCGCGACGGCGCTGCCCATGCGCCCGACCCAGAAGACGTCGATCGCGCCCACGAACGGGATGATGAGGAAGTTGAGCATGGCGGGCACGAACAGCTTCAGTATCTGCTTATCCAGCGCGTCGTTCGCGGGCATCGCGTCACGCCAGTACGACGCGAGGGTTCGTCCGGGAATCGCGCTCGTCGCGTCGGAGGCTCCACCGATGGCTGCGACGCTCTCCCCCGCGGCGCCCTCGTCCGTCACCCTGGTTCCGCCCTCGTCGCCGAAGGAGTAGATCACGACGTCGCCTTCCGAGGATGCGCGGGCCGGGGCCAACCGGGCGACGCCCGCCCCGGGGTGGCGCGTCGAACGGCGCGGCCATCGGAGGAGGACCGGGTTGAGACGAGCGACGTGGCCCCGGTTGAGAGGAGCGACATCGGCCGAGACGCGACGCGCTCGGGCGGACGGGACGGCGCCGCCCGTCACGCGCCGCGCGCCGGCGACGCGCGCCCTCGCGGCGATGCCGGACATGACCCTGACGTCGCGGCGGCGTCGATCGGTCGCGAACGCGAGTGGCGTAGACGCCGTGCGAGCCCGCGAGGTGGTCTCCCGGGTTGTTGTTGCGGCAACGCGATATTGTCACAGGTGCGGAGGAACTGGACAGCTGGACACGGAGAAAGATGCACACGGTTCCTTCGACGAGCGTGCGTTGATAAGTATACAAGCGGCGGCTACGACACGCGCGATGAGGCGCACACGTGATGATGACGACGATGATGATGAGGTCATCTGCCGAGGGACTTGCCCTTGGCCCACGCCGTCTTCCCGACGTTCGCACCGGTCGCCACCACGTTGAAGACGACGCCCAACAGGAAAAATACCCCGAAGAGCTCCTCGTCGATGACGGGCACCCCCGTCTCGAGGTTGAACTGCTCCAACGGGCCCTGCTTCGTGACCGCCTCGCCCACGAGCGCGAACGCGAACCCCAGCATGGCCAACCGCCCGTTGAACAGCTCGTAAGGCCTCTGTTCCCTGACCTGCACGTCGAGCGCGTCCTTGACGGAGTCGAGCATGACGCCCAGGCGCTCGCCGCTCGCCTCGAGCTCGGCGCGTCTCGCGCTCTTCTTGCCGCTGTAGGTGCGCACCGGGGATGCGAGCCCCTGCTGCACGGCAAGGATGAACGCGGCGGCGAGGCAGAGCCACACGATGAACACGCTCTCCACGTAGATTCCAGCCACCTCGAGCGCGTCCTTGGCGATCATCGCGGGGTTGATGTGATTCATCAGGAACGTCTGTTCATCCCTGAGCTGCTCCACCGGTCCCGCGCCGCGGGTCACCACGTCGCCGACGGTGGTAAAGAAGAAGCCCACCATGGCGGCGCGGCCGAGCTTCATCTCGAGGTCCTTGTTCTCCGCGGTGGCGAGAGGGTTGCCGTCGGTGAAGCCCTCGTCCGGGTGCGCGACGCGGACCCGCGCCGCGTCGCCTCGGCTCCGAGCGGTCCTGCTCGATGTTCGCAGAGGAGAGGCGCTCTCGAAGCGGCGCGAGGGTGCGCGCGCGCGGGCGGCGATGCGTGCGGCGCGCGCCTCCGGGAGGGGGGACGCGCGGACGCGCGCGGCGGGAGCGATGCGGACGAGCGCCGCGGACATCTGCGACGGCGGCGGCGTTGGGGAGATGGTCGGGCGCGCGGCGACGTGTGCGAGGGCGGCAGTCCGCGTCGCTTTTTCGCCACAGCTGTGGCTCTCCACAGGTGCAGGTGAATTCTCGCCTCAGGAATCGGCCACGTCATCGTTTTGGCTAAACTCTCTCCGGAATGACGGCACACCAGGCGGAAAAACGAGCTCCCCCCTCGCGTGCCCCACAATCGACCGCGTCTCGCACGCATCCGCGAAAGAGTCCTCAAACCGACCGCGATGTCCGCGTTCACCATCACCTCCACGCACGTCGTGCGCGCCTCCGCGGCTTCCCGCGCCTCCGCGCGCGCCCCCGTCGCCGCCGCCCTCCGCCCTCCCTCGGCGAAGATTTCCACCGGCGTCGCCCGGTCCGCCGCGCTCCGCATCCGAAGGCGCCGCGCCTCTTCCCTGACGGTCCGCGCCGAGGCCGAAGCCGAGACCGCCGCCGCGCCCGTGGAGTCCCTTCCCCCGGTCCCGGGCACCTTCGTCAAGATCTGCGACGCGGACGAGCTCCCGAGGGGCACCCGCAAGAAGGTGAGCGCGCTCGGCAAGTCCATCCTCATGTTCTGGTACAAGGACTCCATGGTCGCCATCGAGTCCCGGTCCCCGGCCGAGGGCGCCTTCTCCGAGGGTTTTGAGAACGCGCGACTCACCCAGGACGGCTGCATCGTGTGCCCGTCCACGCGCTCCACCTTCGACCTGAAGACCGGCGAGATCAAGGACTGGTACCCCGACAACCCCGTGCTCCGGCGGCTCACCCCGATCGAGACCTGCCGACCGATGGAGGTGTTCCCCTGCCTCGCGCGCCCCGACGGAGTGTACGTCGACGTCAAGAACGGCTCCCTCGGCCCCGACTTTGTCGCCCCCGCCACCAAGGGCGGCTCCAACACCTCCCTCGAGAACAACAACGTCTACGCCGTCGAGCCGCAGATGGTCGTCGTGGGCGCGGATGGGAAAGAGATCGCGGTGGACGACGACGGCGAGTCGGGCATGTCCAAGATGGACCCGGGGACGCTGGCCATATCCATCGCGGGCGTCGCGGCGTTGGCGCTGGGTGGCTCCGCGGTTTGCGTGTTCTACGAGAACTACGTCGGCCTCGGGCTCTTCTGGCTGGTGGGCTTCGGCGTCGCGGCGAAGGTTGGACTGGACGCCACCGGAGCCCTCGACGAGGACAAGTGATCGATCGATGGACGTAAGATTACGTGAACGGGGGAGGGGGTGTTTCTGCGTAGCCTCGAGCGGCGGGCGGGCTCGG
>Ga0181573_10002249_pt1 | contig 18118 bp, 11 predicted proteins | sample 101ome_25_FD_148643 | JGI IMG/M metagenome (GOLD analysis project Ga0181573, IMG submission 148643) | Coastal salt marsh microbial communities from the Groves Creek Marsh, Skidaway Island, Georgia - 101409BT metaG (spades assembly) | ecosystem: Environmental > Aquatic > Marine > Intertidal zone... | reverse complement strand
TCTTCGGGTCGCGCCAATTGAGCATCAGGAAACGCACAACGCCAAACGTCCTTGCAATCGACGCCCAAGCTCAAGCGAAAAAGGCCGCTGATTGCGCGCCTCGCGTTGGTCCCGCCCGCGCGGACTACGGTTGCCCGCGCGCCACGAATCGGATAAACCATGCGCCAATGGGTTGTCACATGAGAGCGCCGCTGCGGTTGACGCGATTCCTGGCGATTGCGGTCCTCCTCGGCATTGCGGCGTCGCTGCGCGGCGAGGACGTCCGCCCCGCCGCGCCCGATGCTGCGACCCACTGGTCATTCCAACCCATCTCCGATCCGTCGCCGCCGGAGGTCCCGAACGCCGCCGGTTCGCATTCTGAAATTGACCGCTTTCTCGCCGCGGCGCGCCAGGCCAACAACCTCAGGCCGGTCGGCCTCGCGAAGCGCGGGACATTGATCCGCCGCGCCGCTTTCGACCTGATCGGGCTGCCGCCCACGCCGGCGGAGATCGATGCGTTTGAGAACCACCCGGCCGATGACGAAACCGCTTTCGCGTCGCTTATCGACCGCCTTCTGGCGTCGCCGCACTACGGCGAACGCTGGGGAAGGCATTGGTTGGACTTGGCGCGCTACGCCGACACGCAGGGCGATGTGGGCGATTTTCCGATCCCCTACGCCTGGCGATATCGCAACTGGGTGATCGACGCCTTCAACCGGGACATGCCCTACGACGAGTTCCTCCGGCGCCAGATCGCCGGCGATCTTCTGGCCGAAAACGAATCCTCCCCGGAGGCCGCCGCCGAGTCCATTGTCGCCACGGGTTATCTCGCGATGGCGCGCCGCTTCGGCAACACCAAGGACAAGGACATGCACCTGACCATCGAGGACACGCTGGACGCCCTCGGCCGCGGGGTCCTGGGCCTCACCCTGCGCTGCGCGCGTTGCCACGACCACAAGTTCGACCCGCTTTCGACGGCCGACTACTACGGATTCTACGGCGTCTTTGAAAGCGTCCGCTACCCTTGGATGGGCGCGTCGGACGCCAAGTCGCCCTCCGACCTGTCTCCGGGCATGCCGGGTCCGGAGCCTCGCAGGAAGGTGGATGAGTATTTCCGCCTGATCACCCGTTACGAGTATCAGATGAACAACCACTTCCGCCCGTGGTTGAAGCCCACGCTGGACGCCTATCGCGACGTGATGAAACGCATGGCCGCGGCGAAACGCGCGGGCGGCGATCTGACGGCGCTCGAGAAGGAACGCGAGAAGCATCTCAAGTTCCGCGGCGGGAGATTTCGGGAACTGATGTTGCGCGGGCTGGAGTGGATCAAGAAGGAGAAGCGTCGACTGGGCGAGAACCCGCCCTATGAGTTTGCCTTTGCCGTCAGCGAGGGCGAGCCGCGCGACTCGCGGATCCAGATCAAGGGCGATCCGAATGACCTCGGCGACGCGACGCCGAGACGGGCGCCCGCGGCTCTCGGCGGCGACTCCTTCGCCAACTCCGGTTTCTCCGGACGCCTCGAACTCGCGCAATGGATCGCCGGCGCGGACAATCCCCTGACCGCGCGCGTCCTGGTGAATCGCGTGTGGGCTCTGCACTTCGGCCGCGGGCTGGCGTCCACGCTGGACAACTTCGGAGCGCAGGGCGCGGCCCCCGATCATCCGGAGCTGCTCGACTGGCTGGCGACGCGCTTCATCCAGGACGGCTGGTCGATGAAACAACTGCATCGCCGGATCATGCTCAGTCGCGCCTACCGGCTCGCGGCCGAACGGCCCGAATCCAATCTCGCCCTGGATCCCGGGAACAAATGGGTGTGGCATCATCCGCGCCGGCGTCTCGAGGCCGAGGCCATCCGCGACGCGATGCTGTTCGTCGCCGACCGGCTGGACACGCGACCCGGCGGCGCGCATCCGTTCCGTCCGTGGCATTCCCGGCGTTACAGTCTGAACGCGCCGTTCAACGAGCGGTTCCCCACCCTGAAACGCAGCGTCTACCTGATGACGCAACGCCTGTTCAAACACCCCTTTCTCGGGTTGTTTGACGGGCCGGACGCGGCCAACGCCACGGTCGAACGCAAGACCACCAGCAATCCGGCGCAGGCGTTGTATCTGATGAATTCGGAGTTTGTCCGGACACAATCCCTGGTCTTTGCGGACCGGGCGCTGGAACAGGACGGATCGCCGGACGACAGGCTGCAATGGATCTGGCGGCGGGCGTACGGCCGCGACGCGTCGGAGGAGGAGCGAGGCTTCGCCAAGGCGCATATCGAGGCGCACCAGGCAAAGGCAGTGAAGCGCGATCATCTCGAACGCGAGGCCTGGGCCAGCCTTTGCCGGGCCGTGTTGACCAGCAACGAGTTCTTTCACGTGGAGTAGATTCATGTCGCTTTCCCGCAGAGACTGGCTGAAGACCACCGCGCTGGGCGCGGGCGCGCTGGCTTCGCCGACCGGCCTCCGCGCAACCTCCGCCGCGCCACGGCCTCATTTCGCGCCGCGCGCCAGACATGTCATCGTGCTCTACATGTCGGGCGGCTATTCGCACGTCGACACCTTCGATCCGAAACCGCGCCTCATTCGGGAACACGACCAGTCGATCGGCATCGAAGAGAAGGCGTCGGTTTCCAGCCAACCCAAGGTGGAGCGATTCCTGAAGGCGCCGCTCTGGGAGTTCCGACCGAACCGCCAGTGCGGCGTGGAGGTGAGCGACCTGTTTCCGCACATTCGCGGGCAGATGCACGAGGCCGCGCTGATCCGGTCGATGCACGCCGATCATCGCGACCACGGCGAAGCGACGCTGCAACTGCACACCGGCAGCACGGGCTTTGCCCTTCCGAGCCTGGGCGCCTGGCTGAGTTACGGCCTGGGGACCTTCAATCCGAATCTGCCGTCGCACGTCGTCATCTCCGAACACCGCCCCTACAACGGCCCCCAGATCTGGGACTCGAATTTTCTCCCTGCGGTCCATGGCGGCGTGCAGGTGAAACCGGGGCCCGAACCCATCCCCCATCTCCAGGCGCGCCAGTCGACGGAACTGCAGAACCTGGAGCTGGATTTGTTGCAACGTCTCAATCGCCGCCACTTGAAGACCGTCGGCGCCGATCCGGGGCTTGCCGGCCGCATGGCGACCTTCGACACCGCGCGCGGCCTGCGCGATCTCGCGCCGAAGGCCCTGGACCTTTCCGGCGAATCCCGCGCGACCCTCGCCCTCTACGGCTCCAAACCCGGCGACCAATCCTCCTACGCCGCCCAGTGCATCATGGCGCGTCGGCTCGTCGAGCGCGGCGTGCGCTTTGTCGAGATCATCGACGCTGTGGGCGCCTGCCGCGACAACTGGGACGCCGCGCATCGGGATGTCGGTTCCCACGCGAAATATGCGAAGCGGGTCGATCAGCCGATCGCGGGCCTGATCCAGGATCTGAAGAGCCGCGGGCTGTTGGACGAGACGCTGCTGGTCTTCTGCACGGAGTTTGGCCGCACGCCCTGGGCGCAGGACGGCAAGGGGACCAAGAGCCGGAATCACCACCCCTCCGCCTTCTCCTGCTGGCTGGCCGGCGGCGGCGTGAAGGGCGGCGTCGTCCATGGCGCGACCGACGACATCGGTCACCAGGTCGCCGAGAATCCGGTGCACATCCACGATTTCCACGCCACCATCCTGCATCTGATGGGACTCGACCACGAGCGGTTGACCTTTCGCCACGCCGGCAGCGATTTCCGACTCACGAATGTCTTCGGCCATGTCGTCGATCAGATCCTCGCCTAGGCGCGGGGCGTTGGAGTCCGCGCAGGCAACTCATGCGGGAGCCGGTCGGGGAAACGGGTTGTCCCGATCAGGAGCTTTTGGCAGTGTTCCATTCCTCAGTCCAATATGGCCCGACCCATGAACAGACTTTCCCGACGATCCTTCCTGCGCGGCGCGGCCGGCGGCGCCCTGGCGCTTCCCTGGCTGGAGGGCCTGTCCTTCGCGAAACCCGCCGCTAAGCCGGCGCAACGCCTGGCCTTTTACTACATCCCCATCGGCATCGTGCGCCGCGACTTCTTCCCGGGCGAGCAGGGCAATGTCGTCAAGAAGTACAAGGGCACCGAGACGGAGCGCTACGCCTACCCCGAACGGAAGCCCGGCTTCCATCCGCTCCAGCTCACCAGGACCCTCAAGCCGCTGGAGAACATCAAGGACAAGGTCAACCTGATCACCGGGCTCGACCGCACCTTTCAACACGGGACCGACGTCCACGCGCAGTGCGCCTCCTGCTACCTCAGCAGCGCCGTGCCCTATGGCGTGAAGACCTCCGCGTGGCCGCTCGACCGGACGCTCGATCACCTCGTCGCGGATCAGATTGGCGACGCCACCCCCTTTCGCACCCTCGAACTCAGCTGCAACAGCCACAAGGACAACCTGGAGTCCATCTACTTCGACAACATTTCCTGGTATGGCACGGGTCAGGTCGCGCCCTCGATCCGCGACCCGCGCAAGGTCTATCGCCGCCTGTTCAGCACGAGCGAGATCCAGGACTTCCGCGACATCACCGACCTCGTCCTCGATGACGCCCGCTCCCTCAAGCGCGAACTCGGCTACTCGGATCAACAACGCTTCGCCGAGTATTTCGATTCGATCCGCACGATCGAGGAACAGATGAACAAGCTGGAGGCGCGCAAGGCGGAACTGGACGCCGCGCCGCTGGAGGAGCCTACCGCCGCCCATTTGCCGCGCGGCGAATACATCCGCCTCATGGGCGACCTGATGGTGGCCGCCTTTCAGACCGGTTTGACCAACGTGGCGACCCTGATGGTCGGGCCCGAACGCTGGAATACGCCCTTCACCTTCGAGGGCGTCTTTGACCAACCCCGCAGCCACCACAAAATGTCGCACAACCAGAAGCAGTTCATCGACGACATCGCCAAGATCGATGAGTTCTACATGCGACAGTGGGTCCATATGCTGGAGAAGATGCATTCGATCCAGGAATCCGACGGCTCCACCCTGCTGGACAACACGATCTTCACCTACGGCTCAGGCCTCGGCGACGGCGCGACCCACCAATACGAGAAATTGCCGATTGTCGTGGCGGGTTCCGGAGGCGGCCGCCTGAAGACGGGCCATCACCTCCAATGCCCGAACGGCACGCCGCTCTCCAACCTCTGGCTCACCCAGGCCCGCGCCATGGGAGTGAAGCTCGATCGCTTCTCCGACAGCGCCGGCGAAGTCTCGCAGCTGGTGGAGTGAGGGTGCAATCGTCCTCGAGTTATCAGGTGAATTGTATTCAGCTGTCGGACTGCCCCTCCGGGGCTCAGCATATCCCCCATTTTTCTGATTCACGCGGCCGGACTGGTTGGTATCATCCCCCTTGTCACGTTGATCGAATGAAACTTCTCATAGCCACTTTGCCGATCGCTTGCGCGATGCTGGTCGCCTTGACCGCAACGGCTGAAACGCCGACGCCACCGGTCGCCGGCGACCACTGGTCCTTCCAACCCGTCCGCAACGTCGCGCCCCCACAGGTCGATGACGCCCTGTCGGCGCACCCCATCGACCGCTTTGTTCGCGCGCGCCAGAAAGCGGACGGCTTGAATCCCGTGGGCCTCGCGGATCGCCGCGCCCTGATCCGCCGTGCGAGCTACGACCTTACCGGCCTGCCGCCCACCCCGGAGCAGGTGAAGGCCTTCCTCCAGGACGAACGCCCGAACGCCTTCGCGGAAATGATCGATCAGTTCCTCGCCTCGCCGCGTTATGGCGAACGCTGGGGAAGGCATTGGCTGGATCTCGCGCGCTATGCGGACACCGCCGGCGAGAATTCCGATTACCCGATTCCACAGGCCTACCTTTATCGCGACTACGTCATCGATTCCTTCAATGCGGACAAGCCCTACGATCTGTTCCTCCACGAGCAGATCGCCGGCGACATCCTGGGCCGCATGGGCAAGCCCGAGGATTACGCGGAGCGCGTCATCGCCACGGGCTTCCTCGCGCAGGCCAAGCGTTTCGGCACCCGCGATCTCGAGGACATGCACCTTATCATCGAGGACACCCTCGACACCATCGGCAAGGTGACCATGGGGTTGGTGATGCGCTGCGCGCGTTGCCACGACCACAAGTACGACCCGACGACGATGAAGGACTACTACGCGCTTTACGGCTTCTTCCAAAGCACGTCCTATCCCTATCCGGGCGGTGAGTCGGACCGCGTGCAGAAATACTTCGCGCCGCTCGTGCACCCCGATGTGCTGGCCCGGCAGGACAAGGACTACTTCGCCGGGAAACAGCCGGAGATCGAACGCCTCAAGGCGGAGTTGAAAGCGGCAAAACCCAAGGGCGACAAGGCGGCGAAGGCCGTCCAGGCGAAGATCGACGCCATCCACAATGCCGCGCCCGGCAGGCGCGTCCCCGTGGCCTACGCCGTGCATGAGGGCAAGGCGACCGACGCGCATGTCCAGAAGCTCGGCAATCCCCGCAGCAAGGGCGACCTCGTCAAGCGCGCCGTCCCGTCCTTCCTCGACGACAACGCCCACCTGAACATCCCCGAAGGCGCCAGCGGTCGGCTGCAGTTCGCGAAGTGGCTCACCGATCCCGAGAATCCCCTGACCGCCCGCGTGATGGTCAACCGCATCTGGCAACATCACTTCGGCAAGCCGATCGTCGCCACGCCCTCCGATTTCGGCATTCAGGGCGCGAAGCCGACGCACCCGGAGCTGTTGGACTGGCTGGCAAAGCGTTTCATCGAGAGCGGCTGGTCGGTCAAGACGATGCACCGGTTGATCCTGTCTTCGAAAACTTGGCAACTCGCCAGCGGTCATGACGCCGCCAACGAGGCCAAGGATTCGGCGAATGCGCATTACTGGAAGTTTGACCGTCGTCGCTTGGACGCCGAATCCATCCGCGATTCCATGCTGCTGATGGGCGGCAACCTGGACCTCGGCCGTCCGGGAGCGCACCCTTTCCCGCCGGCAGACAAGTGGCGCTTCTCGGCGCATCGCCAGTTCAAGGCCGTCTATCCTTCGAACCATCGCAGCGTCTACCTGATGGTTCAGCGCCTGCACCCGCACCCGTTCATCTCGGTGTTCAACGGCCCCGACACCAGCGCGACCACGGCCATGCGCGACCAGTCCACCGTGCCGCAACAGGCCTTGTTCATGTCGAACAGCAAACAGGTGGAAGAACAGGCGACAGGCTTTGCAAAGGAATTGGCGAACACGGAAAGCGATTCAATGGAACGCGTCCGCCGCGCGTATTGGCGCGCCTTTTCCCGGGAGCCGAACGAGCGGGAATTGCAGCGCGCCGCAACATTCCTGTCCCGCTACGCCGACCTCGCCAAGGCCGACGGCGTCGCGGAACAGCAACGCGACTCTGAGGCCTGGGCCGCGCTCGCCCGGACCATGCTGACGTCGAACGAGTTTGTGTTTGTGGACTGAGACGATGAACCCAATCTCCCCATCCACCCGCCGCCAGTTTCTGGCCCGAAGCGCCGCCGGTCTCGGCTTGAGCGCCGGCGCGTTGCGCTCGCAGTTGACCTTGGCGGCGGCGTTGAACGAGGGCCATCCGTTGGCGCCCAAACCCACGCACTTCCCGCCCAAGGCGAAGAACCTGATCGTGTTCTTCATGACGGGCGGCATGTCGCACGTCGATACTTTCGACCACAAACCGAAGCTCAACACCGACGCCGGCAAGAAACACGGAGCCTCCAAGATCAAGGCCTCGCAATACGCATTCAAGCGCTACGGGCAATCCGGGCGCATGGTCAGTGAGTTGTTCGCCAATGTTGGCGACGTGATCGACGAGTTCTGCCTGATTCATTCGAGCTTCAACGATTCGGGCGGGCATTCCGCCGCGACGCTGGGGATGCACACGGGTTCGATCACGATCCCGCTGCCCAGCCTCGGCTCCTGGGTCAGCCAGGGTCTCGGGACCTTCAATACGAACCTCCCCTCCTTTGTGGTGTTCGCGGCCAAGGAGCCCTACAACGCCTATCAGTGTTGGGACTCCAATTTTCTGCCCGGCTACCACACCGGCGTGCGGGTCATTCCCGGACCGGATCCGATCCCCAACCTGACAAGCCCGGTCGCCTCGGTCAGCCGGCGTGAACTGGAGCGTCTGATGCTCCGCGACCTCAACGAGGAACACCTCAAGGCGCACCCGAACGACGTCAAGCTCCGCACGCGGATGACCAACTTCAACACCGCCTACGGTCTCATGCGGGAGGCGCCCGAGGCCTTCGACACCGCCGGCGAAACCGACTCCACGCTCAAGCTCTACGGCATCGATCGCGCCGACCGGAAATCCTTCGGCTGGCAATGCCTCTCCGCGCGCCGGTTGATCGAGCGCGGCGTGCGGGTGGTCGAGCTGTTCGACGTCGGCTCCAACAGCAACTGGGATGCGCACGGCGACATGGAGACCCATCGCGGTCTCGCGAAGAAGATCGACCAACCCATCGCCGCCCTGGTCAAGGATCTCAAGCAGCGCGGCATGCTGGAGGACACCCTGATCGTTGGTTGCAGCGAATTCGGCCGCACGCCGTGGGAGGACAAGAATCCGAAAGGCAGAGGCCATCATGCGGCGGTGTTCACCACCTTCCTTGCCGGCGGCGGCGCGACACGAGGATTGTCCTACGGCGCCAGCGACGAATATGGCGCCCGCATCGCGGAGAATCCCGTCCATGTGAACGACTTCCACGCGACCATTCTCCACCTCCTCGGCCTGGAACACACCAGGTTGACCTACCGCTACTCCGGCCGCGACTTCCGCCTCACCAATCTCGGCGGCAATGTGATCAAGGAAATCGCGGGTTGAGCTTTCGCCGCCTGATCGGGCGGAAGGAGCGCAGGAATCGAAACGGCTCCCGTCAATCCGCGGGCAGCTCGACCATCTCGTTCCAGTATTTGCCCAGCATTCGCATGACATCGACCAGTCCGTCGAAGGAGACCGGCTTCTTGATGTAGGAACTGACGCCCAGGTCGTAGGTCTTGCGGATATCCTCGCTCTCCTTCGAGGTCGTCAGCGCGATCACGGGAATGCGCCGCAGGTCCGGGTCGGACTTGATCTCACGCAGGGCTTCGCGGCCGTCCTTGCGGGGCATATTGAGGTCGAGAAGAATGATATCGGGCCGGGGGGATCTGCCGGGGTCCGCGTAGCCGCCGCGGCGGTGGAGGTAGTCGAGCAGCTCCTCGCCGTCCTCGACGCAGCGGAGCGACCCGGAAATATGGCTCTCCGCGAGCGCGTCCTCCGCGAGGAGGCGGTCGTCCGCGTCATCTTCCGCCAGCAGGATGTTCAACTTGTGATTCATGGCCCGGTTGGCTCGCCCGGATCTTCCTGGCTCAACGGCAACGTGATGACGAAGGTGGCGCCCTCGCCTTCCGCGCTTCGCGCGACAATCTCGCCGCGATGGCGCTCGACCACCTTGCGGCAGATGGCCAACCCGATGCCGGTGCCCTCGTAGGCGCTTTTCCCGTGCAGTCTTTGGAACACTGCAAATATGCGCGATGCATACTTTTCGTCAAACCCGATTCCGTTGTCCGCGACAGAAATGCGGCAGGTTCCCTCGGTGGCGTCGGTTTCCGAATCGATCCTCACCTCGGGCGGCGCTTCCTTGCGGTGGAACTTCAGGGCGTTGCCGATCAGGTTCTGGAACAGTTGCCGCAGCTGGGTGCGATCGCCCTCCAGCGACGGCAGTTCCCCGATCTCGACGCGGCCGCCGGTCGCCTCCAACCTCGCCTCCAGGTCGCCGACCACCTCCCATGCGACCGCCCCGAGATCCACCCGGGCGAAGGGCTTGGCCTTGGTGGTCACCCGGGAAAGCTCCAGCAGATCCGAGATCAACCCGGACATCCGGCTCGCCGCATTGTGCAGGCGATCAAGATAATCGCGGCCCTGCTCGGGGAGGGCGTCGGAGAACTTGTCCTTGATGCGCTGACTGAAGGACTGGATCTTGCGCAACGGCTCCTGAAGGTCGTGCGAGGCGATGTAGGCGAAGTCCTGCAGTTCGGCGTTGGCCCGGGCGAGTTCGTCATTGCCCTCTCGCAGGGCATCGTTGGCCCGGGTCAGCAGGTTCGTCCGCTGCTGCACGCGTTGTTCCAGATCCGCGCGCGCATTCTTGAGCGCGTCCTCCGCCTCCTTGCGTTCGGTCACGTCCCAGAACAGGATCTGCACGCCTACAATCGCCCCGTCGGCGTCGCGAATCGGCGTCTTGAACACTTCCACATACATGGTCCTCCCGTTGGGCGTGTGATGGGCCTCGACCCGTTCCAGCACCTCGCCGGTCTCAATCACCTGGCGGTCGTCGGCGCGATACTGCTCGGCCAGCGCCTCCGGATAGAGGTCGTGGTCGGTTTTTCCGATGGTCGCCGAGGGCGCCATGTCCGTGAACTCGAAGAATTTCCGGTTGCCGAAGGTGATGCTCCCATCCAGGTCCTTGCGGAGGACGTTCAAGGGGATGTTCTCAACCAGCGAATGATACAGCGGCTCGGAATCGCGGATCGCCTGATCGGCCTTCGCGCGCTCGGTCATGTCCCGCATGATGCCCGCGAACCAGACGCGCTCGTCCGGACTGCGCCAACTGGCAATGGACAGCTCGAGGGGGAACTCCTCCCCGTCCCTGCGCTGGCCGACGATCTCCACGGTGGAGCCGCCCGTGCCGGGTCTTCCGGTTTCAATGAAACGGCGAAAGGCCGCGCGATGACGCTCGCGGTAGCGTTCCGGCATCAACCGCGTCAGACGCGCGCCCTTCAACTCGTCCATTGAATAGCCGAACATGGACTCCGCGGCGGGATTCGCATCGAAGATGCGGTCGTCCTCGGTCGCAGTGACGATGGCCACGCGCGAGGTCTCCATCAAGGCGCGGTAGCGCTGTTCATTCTGGCGCAGCGCCCGCTCGGCCTCCTTTTCCGATGTGATGTCGAGGAACACGCCCTGGATTCCGGTGACGCCGCCCTCGTGGTCCCGGACAGCGGACTTCATCACGTGGATGTAACGACGGCTTCCGTAGGCGTCCAGATACTCCTCGACATCCTCAAACACCTCGCCGGTCGCCATGATCTTCTCGTCGTCCGCGCGGTACTTGTCGCTCAGCTCGCTGGGGAAGAAGTCGTGATCGGTCCGGCCCAGGATGGCCTTGAGGGGTTCGCCGAGAGATTCGCACAGGCGCCGATTGCAGAATGTGAACCGGCCCTCGCGGTCCTTGCGGAACACGTTGAGCGGAAGATTCTCGACGAGCGTGTGGTAGAGTTTCTCCGATTCGATGAGGGCCTGCTCGCTGAGTTTCCGGTCGGTGATGTCGCGCGAGTAGCCGAAGGTTCCGACGATGTCGCCGCCGGCGTCGCGCAGGGGCAGCTTGGGCCTCAGCGCCCAGCGACGTTCGCCATCCGGGCCGACCTCCAGCTCCTCCTTGTCCCGGAGGGACTCGCCGGTGGCAATGATCCGTTCTTCGTCGGCCAGGGCCTCCTGCGCGTGCTCCCGGTCGAAGAAGTCAAAGTCCGTCCTCCCGAGGGCCTCTTCCGGGTTCTCCAGACCCAGCCGCTTCGTCATGGCCCGGTTGATGCGGACGAACCGGGACTCGCGGTCCTTGAAGTAGACGAAGTAGTGCAGGCCGTCCATGAGTTTGGCGAGCAGGACCGGATCCGAGGCCAGATCGCTGTTTCCTTCGCCGTCGCTCATGGCTTCATGCGGGTCATCCGATGCGGAATGAAATCTTCCTGATCTTCTGTCGCCCGAAACTGTTCTGCAGGTTCCGCAGGATGTCGCGTTGACGATAGCGCACGATCTCATCCAGCCAGACGCTGCTGTCGACATCCACAAACAGCGTGCCCTTGTGGAGATTGGCGGGTTTGGCGTGCTCCACCACCTCGGGGTCCATGAGATCCTTCCAGACCGAAAGGATCTCCACGTCCGCGCGCTTCTGCTCGAGATTGATCTCCTTGAGCGCCCTGGACATCACGTCGGCGGCGCCGCGCGCCGTGATCCGGCGCGACTGCTCCTGCGAGGTCAGGTCCACGCCGCGCCAGGCGCTGAGCGCGCGCCGTCGGGCGTCGCTCCAACCGCCGGGGCGCCCTTTAGAACCGCGAGCGTTCATCGATCATCAACACGCCGTGGGCGGGCATGTCGTAGTTGCCGCTGAATCTCTTCTCGGAAAGAAAGTCGTGCGTGGTCTTGAGGAAGTTGATCCGGACGGGGCCTTCGGTGTGGTTGATGACGAAATACATCCGGGCCTCGTCCTTTTGCCGCATGCTCACCTCCACCGTGTCGGGCACCTTGATCAGGGAGTAGAGTCCGAGTTGCGAACGCAGCCAGGCCATGAGGTCGTTGTAGAATTCCTTGTGGCCCACGGTTCCGACATAAATGGCCTTGCCGCTGCCGTATTCGTTGGTGGTGACGGCCGGGCTGCCGGAGTAGAACTCCCGGGTGAAGGTCGCCAGGACGTCGCACTCCAGCGGCTTGATGATATCGCACCACAACTGGCCGAAGTGTTGCTTGCTGGTCTTGAAACTCCCCTTGAAATTCATCGGATTCTCGCGCCCGGGAGGCAGGATGTCCGATTCCTTGACCTCCAGGCCGAACACGTCGATCAACTCCTGGGGGTAGCCTTTGGGCGCGATGTGATGCTCGTCGATGCCCGCGGTGTTGCAGGTGCCGATCAGGGTGCCGCCCTCATAGACGTACCAAGCCAGGCGCTGGGCCTGTCCCGGATCGAGCAGATGCAGCGAGGGCGCAATGACCAGCCGGTACTTCTTCAGATCCTCGAGCTCCTCGTCATCCGAGGGCGGACGCGCAAAATCGACCGGAATGTTCTTGTCGTGCAGCGCGTGGTAATAGGCCTGGATGTGTTCCTTCTGATCGAAGAACTTGTTCCGCGCGAGCGGTTGGTCGATCGCCCAGTTGTTCTCGAAGCTGATGAGGATGCAGGTGTCGGAGTGGACATGGCTGCCCTTCAGCATGGGGTCGAGCTTCTTGATCTCCTCGCCGATCTGGCAGACCTCCTGGTACATGCGGTTGGCTCCCTCGCCGCTGTGATCCAGCACGCCGCCATAGAATTTTTCGGGGCCGATGCGGGGCTGCCGCCAGTAGAAGAAGCACACGCCATTGGCGCCGCGGGAAATCAACTGGTGCGTGAACTTGCGGATCACACCGGGGCGCACGGTGGCATTGACGCCCTCCCAGGCCGCCGAGCCCGCCTTTTGTTCCATGACCCAGAACCCGTCGTCGCCGCCCGGCGCCTTCACCTCGTCGTCCTTCTTCAGGCAGCGCATCAGGTCGATGCCGAAGGCGATCTCCGCCGCCTTTTCACCCATCGCGGCCTGGCTGTCGATGGAGACAAAATCAATCGCGTCAGCCAGGTCGAACCAGTCGATTTCGGCGGCGAAGGCGCGCATGGTGGTGGTGACGGGAATGCCGGGGGTCCGTTCGCGCAGGAGGTCGGCCTGCATGCGCACGTACGCCACGCAGGTGTCGCTCGAAAAACGGCGCCAGTCGGTGACCAACGCCGGGTTGTGCACGGCCGGAGTGCGCATGGGCATGACCACCTGATCGAAGCTGTTGACCAACTGCCCCCACACGGCCAGCCCGAGTTTCTCGTTCAGGTTTTCAACGGTTTCGTACTTGGCCTTGAGCCAGGCATGCCAGTCCCGTTTGGTTTCGGGATTGAAGGAGTACTCCGTGTCGTGGCGGCCGACGCCGTTGTCGATCTGCCAGGCGATCAGGCCCTCGTGTTTGCCCAGCGCCTCGGCCATGGCGTTCACGATCTTCTTGGAATACTCCCAATACTTGTCGCTGTTGAGGCAGTAGGCGCGGCGCGTGCCCTCGTGGCGCAGCTGGCCGTTCTCATCCAATGGCAGGATTTCCGGATGCTTCTGCAGCAACCAGACCGGAGGGGCGGCCGTGGGCGTGCCGAGAACGATCTCGATGCCGGCCTTGTGCATGACGTCCATGCACCGCTTGAGCCATGCAAAATCGTATTTGCCCTCCTCGCGCTCGCACAATCCCCAGCTGAATTCGCCCAGACGAACGACGTTCACGCCGGCCTTCGCCATCAGCTCGGCGTCGACAGCCCAGCGCGATTCGGGCTCCTCCTCCGTTCCGTCATACGGATAGACCCAATGTTCGGGATAGTAAGCGGCTCCTACATACATAAGTTCAGCGGGTTGGTTGACTTTGGTTGGTTGTCGCGCGGAGAATAGGAAACCGGCCACTCCGCGCAAACCAAAAAACCGGGCGTCTGCGGCGCAGGGGCGCGGTTGAAACTGGGATGAGGAGGGGAGGCTTCTGCCCCAATGTCGCGAGCTGGTTGCGGGAACGAAATCCCAAGCTCCAAGCTCCAAACTTCAGCAAGGGCGTCCACGAGCCTTGCTGGAAGGTCAGCGATCAAGCCCGGCGACCGCTTTTGTGATTTGGAACTTGGACCTCCGACGCGATCTTTTATCCGGCCAAGGAGTTTCTGTTCCCGGCGGAACTCATCCCAGTTTTAATCATGTCCCGTGCCCGCAAGCCCTGGTCTGCGGCATTGCTTTCAACGATCTTGTGCCTGATTCTCGGACCTCAGCCATCATGAAACGAACCATCCTTCCGCAACTTGTCCTCGTGTTTTCAATCTTTCTTTCCGCGTTGCCCTGGAACGCCGGGGCGCAAGGGGGTGACGACGCCCTCGCTGCGCTGGTCCAGGTGTTGAACGAGGTCGACGACCCGGCGTTCCAACTCGACATCCTCAAGGGCATGAGCGAGGGCCTCAAGGGCCGCCGCAATGTCGCGATGCCCAAGGGTTGGGACAAACTGGAATCCACCCTCGCGAAGAGCCCCAACGCCGACGTGCGGCGCATCGCGCAGTCCTTGTCGCTGATCTTCGGCAGCCGGCAGGCGCTCGCGGGCCTGCGCAACAAGCTTGCCGACGCCAAGGCGCCCGTCGCCGAGCGCCGGGCGGCGCTGGCCGCGCTGGTTGCGGCCAAGGATCCGGAACTGAGCGGCGCCTTGAAGAAGCTGCTGAACGACAAGGCGCTCCGCTCGCAGGCGCTGTCCGGCCTGGCCAGCTACCCGGACGCCGACATTCCCGCCGCGATTCTGAAGGCGTATCCGACCTTGAACACCAGCGAGAAGCGGGTTGCGCTTTCCACCCTCGCCTCCCGCGCAACCTTCGCGCGCCCCCTGCTCAAGGCGGTCGAGGCCGGGACCCTCGCCTCCAAGGATCTTTCCGCCGACATCGTGAGGCAGTTGCGCGGCCTGAAACAGAAGGACATCGATGAGACCGTGACCAAGGTCTGGGGCGTTATTCGCGAAAGCGCCGGCGACAAGCTCAAGGAGATCGAACGCTACACGAAACTCATCGAGGCCGAAACCAAACGGAAACCGGACCTTTCCCATGGCCGCGCCCTGTTTGCCCGCACCTGCCAGCAATGCCACAAACTCTACGGCGTCGGCGGCCAGGTCGGACCCGATATCACCGGCTCCAACCGCAGCGAGCTCAGCTACATCCTGCATAACATCCTCGATCCCAACGCGGAGATCCCGAACGACTACCGCACCTCCTCCATCGACACCACCGACGACCGCGTGATCACCGGCATCATCACCCGTCAGGACAGCCAGACCCTGAGCGTCGTCACCCAGAACGAGACGCTGACCCTGCCGCGCAGCGACGTCGCCTTCATCCAGCAAAGCCAGCTGTCCATGATGCCGGAGGGATTGCTGGCGACCTTCAGCGACGACGAGACACGCGACCTGGTCGCCTATCTTCGTCACAAGACCCAGGTTCCCATGCTGGGTCTGGAGGAGAATCTCGATTCCTTCTTCAACGGCGAGGACCTGACCGGCTGGAGCGGCAATCCGGATCTGTGGAGCGTTGAGAATGGCGAGATCGTCGGCAGGAGCGCCGGGCTCAAGAAGAACGAATGGTTGGTCGGACCGTTGGAACTGGGCGATTTCAAGTTGTCGCTCGAGGTGAAACTCGTCGACAACCGCGGCAACAGCGGCATCCAGTTCCGCAGCAAGGCCCGGCCCAATGGCGCCGTGGACGGCTACCAGGCGGACATCGGCAAGGGCTGGTGGGGCAAGCTCTACGAAGAACACGGTCGCGCGTTGCTCTGGAAAAAATCCGGCGAGGAACACGTGAAGCCCGGGGATTGGAACCGCTACGAGATCGTCGCCCAGGGCGCCAAGGTCCAAAGCTTCATCAACGGCGAAACCTGCGTCGATCTCGACGACCCCGAAGGCGCCCGCCGCGGCATCATCGCCTTTCAACTCCACTCCGGCGGCCCGACCGAAGTCCGCTTCCGGAACATCAAGGTCGAGTTGCTGAAGTAGTATCTTTCAACCATTCCCAGCCCATCGCCTTGAGCTGCCAAAAGATGGGCTTCTCGACCGTTTTGTATCCCCATGGGGGTCTTGCCAATGTTCACGTCATTTCAGGACGTAACGCCCGGATTTCGGAGTTCCTACCCGCTTTACCAGGCCGGCGTCCATCAACGGGCGCAACAGGTCCAGAGCGCCCTGCCGTGACACCTTAAGCGCTTCCCGAATCTTCGCCGGAGTCATGCCGCCCTCTTCGCCGAGCAGCTTGAGCAGCTTTTCCTGCTTCGGGCGCAACACGAGTCTTTCTCCGGCGGATGCGGCGGCAAACCTGCCCATCCGCTCCCATGCCCGCTCCAAGGTCTGGTGCAACCCCTCGGCGGAGTACTCCAGCCACGAAGTCAGATCCTCACCGGCTCGCCGAACGGCATCCAAAGCCGCGTAATAACGCGGCCGGTCTTCCCAATAGAACTCATCGACAGCGAAGATGTGATGCGAATCGAATCCACGCCGATAAAGCTCCCACAGCGCCAACGCCCGCCCCGTCCGTCCGTTTCCATCGCCGAACGGATGGATCGTTTCGAACCGATGATGCAGGATCGCCGAACTCAACACGGGCGACAGACCGGGCGCGTCGCCGTTCCACCATTCGAGCAACTCGAACATGAAGCCCGACACATCCTCGGGCGGCGGCGGCACGAACTGCCCCACACGGACCCGGATGGTCCGGTAGCGTCCCGCGTCGCCCTGATCCATCACCTCCCCGGCGACAATGGCATGCAGGCGAAAAACATCCTCGTGCCTCAGGCGCCGCTTTCGCCCCGCCTGCTTCTCCACGTGCCGCAAGGCGGCAAAATAATTCAACGCCTCGCGTCGCGCCCGCTCCGGCGCGACCACCGTTCCTCCTTCCTCCAAGGCTCGAACCTCTTCCAGCGTCAACGGGTTTCCTTCGATGGCCGTGGAAGAATGGGTGTTGCGGGCCCGTGTGTCCTTTTGCAATCCGGGAATCCAAGGAACTTGCACCGCCGCCCCCTGAATCCGCTCCCGCAGCGCTGCGATGGCCTCCACCCGGGTCAACAGCGTCGGAGTGATGCTGAATTGCGGTTGAAAACTCATGCGCAGCACCCTGCCAATGTGTCAAGTATACGTCAAGCATGCGTCAAGTATACGTCAAGTTGCCGCACGGACAGTTCAATGTTTGAAGTTCACCGTTGCCGCTTCACTTTTTCGTTCCTTTCGGCCGGCGTGTTTTGTTTACTTTGACGCATGGCAAATCCCTCCCTTTCCCGTCGCCGTTTTTTGAAGACCTCGTCGGTTGCCGCCCTGGGCGCCGGTGTTTCCTCCGCGCTGGCCATGGATCCGCTTGCTCGGCCGGGCGGTCCGCGTTTTGACCTCAGCCTCGCGGCCTACAGCTTCCGCAACTTCTTCGAATACATGCGGACCAAGAAGCGGGAGGTGAAGGACCGCAAGATGGACATGTTCAAGTTCATCGATTTCTGCGCGGACCAGGGTCTGGCCGGGACGGAATTGACCAGTTACTTCTTTCCGCCAAACGCTGGCGCGGAATACTTCACGAGGATCCGCGAGCACGCGGCCAAGCGCGGCGTCAAGATCAGCGGCACGGCGGTCGGCAACAACTTCGCTCGACCCAAGGGTCCGGAGCTGGACAAGGAGATCGCCGATGTGAAGCGTTGGATCGACAACGCCGCCATCATGGGCGCGCCGCACATCCGCATCTTCGCCGGTCGGGCCACAGGGACCAGCGATGCCGAGGCCCGCCGCATGTGCATCGCCGCGATCGAGGAATGCTGTGACTACGCCGGTCAATGGGGCGTCCGTCTCGGCCTCGAGAATCACGGCGGCATCGTTGCGGAAGCCGACGGCATGC